>Ga0209123_1001951_pt1 | contig 18658 bp, 15 predicted proteins | sample BarGraIncu00431A_FD_184500 | JGI IMG/M metagenome (GOLD analysis project Ga0209123, IMG submission 184500) | Arctic peat soil microbial communities from Barrow, Alaska, USA - Barrow Graham LP Incubations 004-31A (SPAdes) (version 2) | ecosystem: Environmental > Terrestrial > Soil > Wetlands >... | reverse complement strand
GTATGTACCATATAAGGGCTATATTTACTAACTGCAATAGTCGCGTTACCCTCTTGACAAGGACAAATTATTTTAATGCAACCCTAGTGAAAATTAATATATAATTGTAATTTTTGTTTAACTTAGGTTAAATTCGTTATATATACTTTAAAATTCTAAATTATATATTGTAAATACTCAGTCTATATTATTCATTATTCTTTACATCCATTTTTTTGAATTCTGCATTCTCCAACTACAAATAAGAAAGAACGTCCATAGTATTGTGCTAGGACGTTCTAAAATTCATCATATATAAAGTAATTCGCAACGATAGGAAACATCTGTTAGACAAATGATAAAATCAAAATGGCAAAACAGTTAACACATTTATCTATAATATCCTATGCAAATATTTATAGATGCTTTACCTGCCATATGTTGCCCTATTATGTATACCAGTTTATTGCCCAATAACTTTGAAAGTCTGAATCCGTTGAACAACACAAATAGATATTCCCATCCTTATTTAGGAAATCACTCCAGAGTTGCAGTTACAATGCCATTATCTAAGTGAATATATCTATTAGAACGGTAGGCCCATTGTTCCATTACTCCATAGGTGGTAGTCGTATACTTTAACTTCTCCTTACTAACAGTACAATCCATCATAAGCAAGTTCTTATGTTTTTCCTTTTTTTACGATAGCTATTGCGCCAGCTAAAGCTAAAGCTAAAGTGGTTAGTACTAAGGATCCACCTGTTTTTAAGGTCCTACCAACACACTTACTACAGTAAAAGCCAAAGCTTAACATATTACTACAGTTCTTTTCATTACACTTCTTATATTTTTTGCCACAAGCATCACACTCGTACAAGCCTTCTCCTACCTCTTTAAAGAAATTATATTTTTGGCAGTTAGGACATCCCGTTTGAATCATTCATTTTCCCCTCCCCTAACAACAACTTTGAATCCAATATTAGCTTAATTTCACAATTGTTAAACTGATTCTTTAGAGTTATATATCTATAACTAGCTTGGTCTATTCTACTCGCACTGTCTGAAATAGCTTCATTTAGTTGGAGATTCCTTTCTCCTATCAATTCATTAATTTCATGCAGACTTCTCTGTCTACTCTCTCCATCTATAACCGCCTCATTAATTCCTAACAAAAAAGCCATTTTATTAAACGCTTCAGAAGAAAATTCATTAACTTGTTTATGCATCCTTTCATAAATAGGTTCTGCCGTAATGTAGTTATGTACTATCTGATAACACGTTCCTAACATTTCCATTGAATGGGAATAGCAATCAAGTATAAAACTATATTCCCCGAGAAACTCTTTGATTTTGGTTAAATAATCAGTGTTATACTCGGTCCTATCTTTATCCCCAAATTCCCAAAATTTTAAGCCTTCAATAAATGACTTAGATTGATTAAAAGGTATTTTCTTGAATAATATCTTTTGCATTTCTAAAAAGAAAAAACTTGATAGCATAGTAAGTATAGATATATTTTCATTAATCCTATTAAGTGCATCATCATTTGGTAGCAGTTGCCTTGCCTTTTCAATTATTTCTTTACATGCATTAAGTTCAGCAATTTTTTCTCTCCACATTTGTTCTTTTATCTCATCTACTTTTTCATTAAGAATATCAATTTTCTTAGAGATTTCGGCAAGTTGCATCTGCCCTGAAATGCTACAGATACTTTTTGTTATATTTGATAACGGCGAAGGCTTAGAATGTGGAGCGACTTTATTTTCTGGTATATCAGCCTTTTGAAGTGTTGCTTTACCTACAACTCTCCCTGTTTTTACATTTCTTATCTCCATAGCATTTATATCCCTAATAAACTCACCATTATCGATGCCATGCTCATAATCGGACTTTATTATTATCTCATACAAGGTTTTCCCTACTTCTTCTGAGCTTTCTTTAACCGCTTCTTGTATATCAGGCTGTTGCTGAAGTGTTTTTACTATGGCATCAAATACCTCTGTCGGTAACTCCATATCATGACTGTTGTTATCTTCAGTGCAATTGTTCAAAGATAATTCGCACTGTTCGTACTTTATTATATTTCTATAATGTTCGCTCAAGTGGCTTCGCCTCCGTAGTATACTCGTATGATTTTGCTCTACCATCCAGTAATCTTCGGTATCTTCTACCTGAATTGCCTATTTTATAATTAATTTATTTTTATAAACAAGTTTATTTTGTACCATAGTGATTAAATAGCAGGATTTTGTAAATTTATCCAATGATCTTATTCTACAATAACTTCAAAAATTCCTCTTTTATAACGAATACCTTTCCTATACCCTCATCCCACTCTTCGATTCAAAACAAAATGTGCTGATGTGAGAATTTCAATCTTCTCAATCAACACATAAAATATGGTCTCATAGAACTTACTTTGTCAGTTTTGCGCAATACTGTAAACGCCTCAAGTTTCGAAATCAGTATAATTTTATGTTATGGATTAAGGATTGCAGGTCCAACAGGTGCAATCGTTGGAAGTCGTTAAAAAAGCAAATCTTTAAAGACCGAGAATATTGTAATTGATCAACGTGAAACAATTATGGAAATCGACTATAATGGTGAACGTGCATTTTTGTTCTTTTTGCCTAACCCGCCGATTTTTATGCCTGGACCTGCGATAGGACTATAATTCACTGAGTCTCATTTTCAACTGAATAACCCCCCACCCTAACATCATGTCTTAACACTATGTTGCAGCGCTTGCGTACTTCACCTAAACGCAAAATTGTTTTATTTTTTTAGGCATTTGCTTTGTTTCATATCTTCCTTCCTGTTTTGTTTAATTAGAATTGCAAGATAGACACACAAATAAGACCCCTGCTTGAAAGCAGAGGTTTAGTATCGCATAATACGATTTACTCTTCGCTGAAGTGAACTTCAACGAAGGTTAGAATGTTCCTGGCCCATCTTTAATAGTAACAATATGTTCGCCTGATGTATCAGCCGTGTTACCGACCTCTCCTTTCCTGCATTAACAGGATGAGTTTTCCTACAAGGGAACTTCCAGAGCGTAAAACTGGAACGGCATTCTACGGTGGCACTTGGGCAACCTGACTCACATCTTCCAATTTATGTGTTGTGTCGTTACATTTTCGCAATTTCCCCACTAATCATGGAAAATACTTTTGCAACATTCTCAGATAATTCACGTGTTTAAAACGCTCAATATTACTGAGTTTCTTATGCAATCACAACGACGATATGATCGTAAAATGAAAGCCACTCTATCGTGTACACTCAGTTTTTTCCCATCTTGTTAGAACGGTCTATTCTTCACTATTTTATTTCTTTCTGGAACAAAAAGAATGCCTTCACGTCTTGAAACCATCGACATTTTCATTGTACTAAAAGCGCCATCAAGCCCAGCAAGCTTTACCGTTCCATTACTCATAATAGCGTTGATTCGTCCTGTAAACATATTAGCCGCTCTTTCTGCACGAACTACATCCCCTTTTCTGTAGACAGTGATAGCTGTTTCGGGCAAGCTTTCATCTACACCTAACTACAATAGGCGTTATAATAATTTTCTTTCCTTTAGACACTGCAATCATCGCAATTGATTTATTTACCTCTATAAGTATTTATTAAACCTGTTGTATAATCATTGTTGCCCGTCACAGCATTCTAGGATAGTAAAACAAAAACGCCCAAAGCATAACGCTTGGGACGTTCTAAAGTTATTTTGTATTAGAGTATATTTGACGACAGAAATTATCTGATACTTATTCAATAAAATGGAGCGCTCAACCAGCAATAAAATAATTTATATACTGCCATCTTTTTGCTATAAAAAGTACTAGGAACCTATCCCTTTAAACTCTGATGCTTCTGCACTAGGTACACAATCACATTAGAAACAGCAATGAAACTAAATGCCAAATTCGTCGCCCACAGCACCCTTGTCACGCTCAACTGACTCTTCAAATTCCTCTTTGCTACATAAATTAGGTAGATGCAAACTAAGCCAACTCCGACTATCTTGAAGTAATGAAGCGCATTATTGCCGACAAAGTAATTTGATATTGGATTTCCTTCTACTGCCCCATAGCTTATTAATAGCATGGTAGTTAGATAATCCACGATGTTTAATATGCAGAAAAGTAACAGTAGTTTATATACTTTTTTCAGAGTATTACCTCCCAGTCAATGACACTTATTCATCATCACTTCTTCGTACAAACCGATAGAGGTTGGCATCCCACGTCCATTCTGATTGATCTTTGGAATTGCTGCTCAGAAAACTAGTCAAAATATCATGCTCTGATTCGATTAAGGCCGTCTCAAACCATTCTTCAAGGGATATATTGAGTGATTTGCAAACTGCTTCTAATCGGGCTTTGACTTTTTCGTCTGCAGGAAAAGCTATGTACAATTTGATCACCTCACGGTTTCATTAAGTAATGAATCATAAGCGCTTCCTACAAATAATTGTTATTGCCCATAACGATCATCGCCAAACCTTCTACTGAGATTATCGGTTTCTTATGGATCATTCTGTGACAATTGCTGCAGAGCATTGCGATATCCTCTGCCTTGGTCTTATCCCCTTCTTTCATTTCTGAAACAAGTTTGCGATGATGCCCTTCGATAAAGTTATCCCCTCTATCCCCATATATTTTTGAAAAATCAATAGCACAAACCTCACAGAACAATCTGCCTTGCTTCTTTACATATAGTTTTTTAGCTTGTTTTACTACTCCAGGCTTGCGTTCTCGCATCCTATGTAAACGGTAATATTCTTTGCCTTCTGAATATTCAGTATTAATTTCAGGATCGGGATCATCTTCAACAATTACGGCAATATGACTAAAGATAAAATGGCATAAATCAGAACCAACCTCAATTGTAAACTCACCTTCAGGAGTTGGAAACACTTTCTCAAACTCTTTTTTCAATTCTTTTCTAAATCTAATGCTCTGCAAAATAATATGTTTATCTGTCTGATCTTCGAATCTATATTCTGCAGTAAATATCTTATTATTGAAAAGCACCTTTATTTCTCGCGCTTTTCCTCGTGGTATGAAAAACTTGCTATCAGTTGGATTGAATATTTCATGAAATTCCTTATCTATCCTAACACCATCAGTATATTGCGACTTGCCAACTTGCTTTAATAACTTTTCTAATTTTTCATTCGCCACAAACATCTCAAGGCTATTTTCATTGTATAGGTCATACGTTCCAGCAGAGTATCTTTTTAAAGCAGCAATAATTGTATTGTATTCTTCTTTTCTTAATTCTGTTAGATAGTTAATAGCATCTTCACTGCTGATTTCTTTGAAAAAGTCTTTATGAGCATCTCTTAAGCCTAAATGATGTAATATCCCCATCGAAAACCAGCCACGAGAATATTCCTGATTTTCTAGTAGGATATTTTCATCGATCCATCTATTTGACTTTCCGTTAAATAGAAACTCAAAAATGACCTTATCTCTAAGCTCTTCTGAATACTTTCTATATTCTCTGTCTCTCGCTTCAGGTTTAAGCTCAGGAAAGGATTTAATAATATTCATACCTATGCTCCTCAGACTATGATTCAACCTTAACAATAAGAACCGCCCTCAAACCCACTTTAGTGTACAGTACTAGAACCATATACAATCTATTTGTTTCACGCCTTTATCAATCACTTTGGCACGACATACTTCGCAAGCTTTATACCTTTGCTTACTTCAGTAGCATAAGATTGATTTATCCCAGATGCACGAATAATATCAGTCGCTTTAAAATTGTTATTAAGAATAATTGATGAATATTTTACTCCAAATAAATGAATATTTGCCACCTGATATCCTGCTGGTGCGTTTTCATACATTTCCTTTAAGATTTTTCCTAATTCATTTTCAGTCATTTTAAACAACTCCCTCTCGTTCAACTGTTCCTTAGACTCTTGAGCCCTGATACCCTTCCCCATCTTAGCATGATCAGGTGACCAATTTACCTCAGTACTAAATTATATTTCTGTAAAAAGTATATAACCACGTTAGAAACAGCAATACACCTAAATGCCACATTGGCTAGCCACAGCACCCTAATCACACTCGACTGGTTTTTCAAAATTCCTTTTTTGCGACATGAATTAGATATATACCAAGTAAACCAACTCCGACAAGTTTATAATAATGCAGCGCATCATAGCCGACAAAGTAATCTGATATCGGATTTCCTTCTATACCACCCTGGCTTATTGCTAACATGGTAGTGGAATAATCCACGATGTTTAGTATGCAGAAAAGTACCAGTAGCTTATATACTTTTTTCAGAGGATTACCTCCCAGTCAATGACACTTATTCAGTGGCACTACTTGGAACAAATAGACAAAGGTTAGCATCCCACATCCATTTTAATTGATCTTCGGAATTGCCTTCCATGAAATTAGTCAAAATGTCATGCTCTGCTTCGATTAGAGAAATCTCAAAATTATACCCTCAGATATTTAGGGTTAATACTTAGTTTTTCATCTGAATATTTTTGTGACCAATAGTAATTATTTCTATCCCTATTATTACATACACCAGTGAACTCGTTTCTTAATGCCATATTCTTGAAAACAAAATATTCGCGGTGCTTTTGGCCGCTCATCATACTCATCATTGAAAAGCCATATGTAGCTTTATTATTAATACCAGCAGTACCTATTGGAATAAGTTCTGCAATTTCGCCGATAGTAAACTCTTTTTTAATGCTAATTGACTTTTTTTCAACTTCCATTATTAAGCTAACAAAAAGCTTGTCTGCATTTACATTACTTACAATATTTTCTATACAAATCATCCTCGACTGTATATTATTCCAATCAAACTCAATCATATTTTACCTCCATATTTACCAGAATTTTAGAGTCATGCCAGTATATTTTACAGTAATAAGCAGCTCATCCTAGATTAAAGGCCCCCTGGTCCCTTTTTTGGGCGATGGGGATAACATATTTCCAGCCGAAAATGAAGTTATTTACTAATGAAAAAGACAGCTCTTGTTTTATTCAATCTTATGAAGCAAACCTTGCCACCCTCAGAATGCACTTGATAAAGTTTTCCAATGTTCATCTTGCATACTATCTGTATACTCAGTATTGTTTATCTTGAGGTATTCATTCTTGTCACGAACAAAACCCCATTCGATATTCTTATCCTGAGCATACTGCTTGAATGCTTCAAACTTATTTTCTACTTGTAGGTCAATATTCTTGCTCTGATTATATTTCTGCTCTCCACCTTTGGCTTCTATAATCCATACATCATCATTCTTAAGCTTCACAATGTAGTCTGGATAGAAAAGCCATTGCTTTTGTAACGTATCAACATACACAATAGAGAAATATTGCTGTCCATTATCACCATTCTTATATACCCAATCAACAGATGTGTTACTTTCGCAATATCTCTCGAATAATCTCTCAGGTAATGAACGAATACCATCAACTAATGCTGAAGATGGATACTCTTGATAAGCATTACTTAATATTTCTACAACATCAGTTTCAGACGCATCATACTTAATCAAATCTTGTTCAGGAATTCTAAATTCAATCTTCTTAGGAAGGTAAGCAAAAGAACTTTGAGTAGCAATCTGACTTGTGGCCTCTCTAAACTCTTCTTTTAGCTTATGCTCATTATTAATAACAAAAGCGTAGAACTCTTTTGTGTTAAGACTTAAGAGCTTATCATTATTGGATGAATTATTACGGAACAATCTCTCTAATATTGTTCTTAACTTACCTTGTTTAATTCCTATTGCTGACTTTACTGCATCTATTGAGTGCATTAATTCAATACCGTGTTTATGAGTATTAACTTCTCTACGTGTTTCAATAAATGCCCCAATATCTGAATCTAATATTGAATCTGTGTTAATGAATTTGCCTTGCCTCGCTACTCTTATTAACTCTTCGGTAATAGCATACCCCTTATACTCAAGTATTGTTCTATTGTCCTTTTCGCTAGTTGTTAGGTCGTATTTATCTGTAAAGAATTTATGTACTATTTTATAAGTTTCCCTTTCACCAAGACCATCAAAATCCAAATCTTTTAATTGTTTTTCTAAAAAAAAAGTCTTACACTTATTCTTCAGAAATACTCTTTTAATATCAAATGCACTAGAGATTTCTTGCTTAATACTCTGACGATACTTTTCGTCAAATGTATACAGGTAGCAATTATCTAGCAAATCATCCTCATAATGCTTAGCCTCTGGCATACGTCTTAATCTTCCGATAGTCTGAATGGTGAAATCATCACTCATATTTTCACGAAGCTTTACCAGGATCTTTGCTCTTGGGCAATCCCAACCTGTGGCTATTGCCTGTTTCATTAGTAAAAAGACAGGCTGAGCATCGAGCTTTTCAATACCTTCTTTGTTGATTTTATCACTGCTATCGCTCATCCACTTGGCAACTAGCTTATTTTCATAAGTATACCCCATAGACTCTAGTTTTTCCTCGATACGCTCAATCAACTCTGTTGACATATCTGGAAATTGGATTAATACCAAAGGTCTAATATTTTTGCCTTTATCCTTATAATCATCTGCTATAGCTTTTCTCTTTGTATTTGCTAACTCAATCAAATAATCATGTTCATTATCAATTGTAGTGCTTGCCTCTACCCCCTCATTGATATACAAAGCTCTTGTAATAAGACCTGAGTTTATAACATCAATCTCTGGTATTTCGTAGAAGTTATACAATTTATTTTCTTTAGCTATGGCAGATACTCTTACCGTAGATAACGATGAAAAAGAGTTAATAATATCTTTAGCCTTATTGGTATCATTTGAATGTTCTTCATCAATAATCAAGATAAACTGAATACCATCTCTGTGAGCATCTGCAATACGCTCAAAAAGATTTTTTCTTTCACTCTCCGTAATGGCCTTATTCTTCTTATTGGTAACTAACTCCCAATTGACAAAAGTGGTATCGCCTGCTTGGAAACCTGTTGTTAAAATATCAAATAAATTCTTTGAATTTCCATTAGGTAGGTGCATTAACATCTTTTGTCTACTCTGTTCCTCCAAATCCCCCTTGCCTGGGCAAAGCCATACAAAGGATATATTTGGATTAATGGTACTTAGATAACTATCAATGTAATCAATTAAGATGATTGTCTTTCCAGCTCCAGTTGGTGCCTTAACCACAACAGTATCTTTATCACCAACAGACGTAGCATTAAGTAAATACCTCACACAATCTTTTTGAAACTCAAATAATCCCTTTGGTAAACCTATCACAATTCTCCCACTTCCCTTAACTCATTATTAAAGTAATACTCTGGTATAGAGATTAAATCAATACCCAAGTTATCAAACAAAGCTTCCTGACTTCTAGTGAGTAATACCTGGGATGAGATGTAGATGCCTTTACAATTTTTAAGACGTTCTTTATCTCGTTCAATTTCATCGACATCATCATCTGTTAGCAAAAGAATATAGTTAGTATTATCAATTTTCACATTCTGCTCAAGCTGTACCATTTCAACGATATGTTTTAATAACTCCTTTGCGAAATTGTGTTCAACATGGTTTGAGAATTTTTCAATAAAATTAGTCTCGTAATACATTAAGTTTGCAGATATCCCCCCAACCTTTTCTTTAATTATATCTCTTCCGATAACTCTAAGAACTCCTCCTTTAAACTCTTTCACTATTTTATTGAATTTTTCTTTGCTGTTTTCTTCTATAGTTTCAGCTTCTTTAATAATTGCATCTATTTTTGTTAAATCATCATAAGATAAGGCTTGTTCCATAAGGAGACTTTCTTTCTTACCTTTGAACTCATAACCATGAATTACTTTATAAATTCTTTCGTAGGTAACATTCTTGCAGATATCATTCTGATTGTTTGTGCATAAAATGAATTTTCTATTTCCACCATCTTGCTTATTAAGTTCTAATACAGCTTGTCCTGTTGTTCCACTACCTGCAAAGAAATCTAATACTGTAGATGATTTATTTGTAGAAATCTTTAGACAATCGATAATTAACCGAACTGGCTTTGGATGACTGAAAACGTCTTCCCCAAAAATCGCTTTAATTTCATTTGTAGCCATTTTATTTCCTACATTATCCAGCCATAAAGTAGTAGGTCTCTTAAATTTACCATTAACATAGAATTTTAGATATACTTTCCAAACCCCATTTTTATCTTGTCTCCACTCTATTCTATTTTCTTTTACAAATTCATCATAGCCTTTATTACTACATCTCCACCTACTCTCATAGCCTGTTGGTCCACATGGATAAACCAATGTACCGTCTGGAGCCGCTAAAGGAAACCACATAGTAGGTCTATCTTCTCTTCTATCTTCTTTTCCCGTCTTTCTCAAAGTTCTTGTAAGATATGCGCCTTCTTCATCTGATTTATCGTATATTTTCGAATCATCTTCACCATACGCAACGCCTAATATTTTAGAATCCTCTGTTCTACCATATACTAAAATATAATCATATTCTGTAACAAGCCCGTTTGTCCCTTGCCCTGTAGGCGTACCTGTCCCGCGAATAATTTGTCCCATGAAATTATTATCAAATATTTCATCGCACAAAATCTTTAACTGCGATTGCTCAATATCACTAATACTTATAAATATAATGCCAGTATCAGATAACAACTTTCTCGCAATACGAAGTCTTTGTTCCATAAAAGATAGCCACTTTGAATGTTTATAACCATCTTCTGAATTTACAAAAGTATCATTGTAAATAAAATCTTTATTTCCCGTATTGTAAGGTGGGTCTATATAGATTACATCTATATTACCTCTATGCGTTTTCTCTAACAATTTAAGGCTATGCAGATTGTCTCCCTCTAATAAGAAATTATAAGGTTGACTTGCATCTGCAACTATTTCCTTATCTGTAACCTCCGTAAACACAGGTATTTTAGTTTTCATTTCGACATCGACACGTTCCTCGTGTTCCTCCCAAATCAAACCATACTTCTTGCTAGTCAACTCTGACTCGATATCGTTGATTGCAATTATGGTATCATCATCCCCATGTTCATCTCGTAATCTATTCAAGAACTCAAGCATGTGCTCTCTTTTTAACTTTGATAAATTACTCACAATATATCTCCTCTTCTTGTAATTATTTCGTAATGAATAAACATAGCTGTATCTGATCATCTATTAATAATTATAGTCTATGAATAACTACAACCACAAATAATAATCATTTAATAGACTTGTCCTTCCTTCATTATAATCTATATATCGTGTAATGGTAATTAAAAAGCACCTGCCTTCATCCAGCAGATGCTTAATAGTATTAAGTAATAATTAGTTCTGATGGCTGTATAGCTGTATTTTCTTCAAGATTATTAACAATTGAATTTGCAGTTAGACCTTTTTCGATTAGCCTACCTCTTTCTAGTTCTAGCTTATCATTAAGGTATGTATGCTTCATTTCGAACTCTGCAAAAATTGCGCTCCATGTCTTAACATATATTTTATAATTTTCAACTTTAAATACTAGAGATTTCTCTCCATGGCTTTGATTGCTTTTAATTTCATTTTCAATATACTTGCTTTCATTAAAATCATTACCAATCAAATAGAACTGCCATTGCATATTATTTGCATTAAATTCAGGTTGAGAAAGAATTACGTTCATATATTTCTTTACTTGACTTAACTCTTTTTCTCCCAATTTAACATCTGGATGTTTTAGCTCAATAACAATATTATTGTACCCGCTTGCACTAATATCCTGTCTTACTGCAAATATATCCATCTCCATATTCTTATGGACATGATCGATTTTCCTTTTAACATTTTCGCCCGTTAGTATGTAACCATACCTTCTTAGTGCTTCCTCGAAATCTGGTTCTGCCGCAGAAACGAGATTGTATTGCTCTCCAAAAATCCAGTAGTGTCTTTCAATGAAATTTTGCAAATGAGGAACCTCTTTTGCATGAAGACTTTTGTTAAATACCAATTGCTTTAGCTCATCAACTGCTTTATACCTATCTTTAATTAGACTTATCGTTTTTATAATATTTGTCATTTTTGCCGAGTTCAATAAGCAAGCTAATTTCTCTCTTTCTTCAGGATCCAACTCAATTATTTCATCTAAAATTTTAAGCAAACTTCCACACTCGCCTGATTGCATTATTAAATCAAGAAATCTTACTAATATTTTCTTCTGTTCAATATTTAAACTCGCAAATATTTTAGGCTGAATTTGATAAATTTCTCTTACTATATTTTCTAATTCATTTTTTTTAGCATTTTCAAAGAAATTTTTTGTATCATAGTATGGAAAAGCCTTTACATTTTCCAAATCATCTATCAAATTATTTGAGAATTTCAGTAAGAAAGGTTTTCTTTTTTTTCTTAGAAAATTATCAATCTCTTTTTTTAAAAACTTATATTCCTTACTCCCCTTAGTGTAACCACTAATTGTAAGTTGGTTATTACTTTCAGCTTGTTTAGAATTAAAATTATCAAACATCTTACCTTTGACATAAACGCTATGATAAAAGTGATCCCCTTTATTATTCAATGATGTAGTATCTTTAAATAGTTCTACATTTACTGAATTCAAGAAATAATATTGAGAGTATTCATCGATAAGCCTTTCTTTCCATTGGATATATCTAACTTCAAAATCAAGTAATGAAGGTTTATGGGATATTACAAATTGATCTGAATCAGAAATATTAATAGAATAATCCAAGTCAATTCCATTGCTCTTAATTGTATATTCTCTATCTTTGTTTAATTCTAAGAACCAGCAAAATTCACAACCTAAATATGTATTTATATCCTCTGCGCTCCCTAGACCATAGATATTTATAAATGTAACCTTAGTGCCTGTTGGCTCATCTGTTTCAATTATTTCTCCATCGTTAAAATTATTGAGGCTATCAATGACAATAGATATTGTATACTTATACCTTTTTTTGCTAACTTTATCTTGATAAACTGTTTCCCATGTAGCACTAGTAGCAAAATGGTAAAATGTTAATCGTCCAACTCCGTTTTTACCATGTATTGTAGAGATATTTCGTTTTTCAGATGGATTGATAATTTTCTCCGAATCCAAAAAGGGTTTAAATTTTTTATCAAGTTCATTCTTAGGAATCCCGTAACCATTATCTGCGATTGAAATAACATCAATACCATCCAAATTGGTTTTAGTATATGTTAATTGAACACTTGTGGCTTGAGCATCAAAGCCATTCCATATGAATTCTACTAAAGCTTTTAGTGGGTTATATTTTTGCAGTGATTTCTTAATACCTGATGAAGTTATCTGAATATTAGCCATCATTAAACCCCCTTTGAGCGTTTCCTTGAGCTCACCCATTATTTCCATTTATATGTTCCCTTCCCTTATTATACATTTTATTATTTAAAATCATAGGATTTTATTCCTATATAAGCATTATAAAAAGCACCTAACCTTTTAATAGATTAGATGCCCCTTATAATGCTTAAATATCGTTTTACTTATTCATTCCAACCTCAACCGTTACCTTCTCCCTCTTTTTGCCTACCGTATAATCCTTGTTATATAGTAGTACACAGGTCTCCACGTGCCCTGTCCGTGGGAACATTTCCCGCTAATATAACTTCAATGAATAACACCAACTTGCCTTGAGACATTAAAGACTATTAGTATATATAAAATCATTCTATAACGGTGTTTATAATGGGCATGATCCAAACAAAGAATTTAGCACGTTGAGAGACGAGCTAAAAGTGGCCTTTATTTGTTTCTTTGAAGTTGTAAACTAAATAAAAAACATTTGTTTATCGATGTTCTAAACTCCAAACAAACACATATGTTGTAATATTACCAGAATTAGCGATTGGGGGAACGAGATTATGAACATCGCGTATATTCGAGTTTCAACTATTGACCAGAACGAGGAAAGACAAATTAAAGCAATGGAGAGAGAAGATATAAAAAAATACTTTATTGAAAAGGTTAGTGCCAAGGATGCCAACAGGCCCAAGCTTTTAGAAATGATTGACTTCGCCAGAGAAGGCGACATGATTTATATTAAAGACTTCTCTCGACTAGCCAGGAGTACTCAAGATCTTCTTAATATAGTAAAGGAGTTAGATGAAAAGGGAGTAAAATTAAAGTCCCTGAAGGAAAACCTAGACACTAACACAAGCACGGGTAAATTAATGCTCACTATGATCGGAGCCATAAATGAGTTTGAACGATCAAATATGTTGGAACGACAACGAGAAGGCATCGCAATCGCTAAAAGTAATGGCGTTTATAAGGGCAGGAAGGAAATTCAGAAGCCCGATGACTGGAATGAAGTATACAAACAATGGAAAAATAGAGAACTTACCGCAAATATGGCAATGGAGATATTAGGACTTAAACGGAATACATTTTACAAATTAGTAAGCGAAGAGAATAATTAAACATCTTGACCGCTCATAGTAATAATGAGCGGTCTTTTCATTGCCCAAGGGTAAACATATAACATTTAACTATCCAAAAAGTCCTTTTTGTGGCTCAGTGCTGTGCTCAATATGACAGGAACTGAGGCTGGAATGGGGTGCTCGCAACCAATTTTTGTCCATTCCAATGATAGGTAATTTTAAACGGTTTTCCAGTAGGGCTACTCATTGGATCGTTTTTTTGATATACAATGTAAGTTACGATCATGGACCCTGTATCACCTGCGGTTATACTTTCAGTCGGTCCATGTGATTCCTGTGTATCGGTTCCCAAATATTTTTGTCCTATAAAGAAAAACACTTGTTGTGATTCACCAGTCGCAGACCCTGTTTCAAAAGCAACCCATGCGTATAACGTATTCCCAAATCCATCAGCGACTTGAGCATCTGGTTCTGTATTATTTTCTGTTCCCACGGTAAACCCTTTTGATTTTATAGTTGCTCTTTGTAAATTAAACAATTCTATACCATTCTTGACTTCTACGTTACCCTCTTGCGGAGCAACAGCTTGCCCTGGACTAATCTGTCTGGTTTCTTTGGCGAGTCTGGCTATTTCCTTTTGTTCAGCAATAAGATCTTCTTTTTGCTGACTAATAGCAGCTGTGTACACGGTCTTCAACTTTTGAGCGTCTGCATTATTTGGATCAATTTTAAATACATTTTCTAAATCTCCTAATGCCAAATCATATTTATGAGAATTAGCATCTTGTTGGGCTTTTTGTAAGTTGTCTGCCAACTGGATACTTTTCTTAACGCTAGGAACCTCTTTACTTAATAGTGAACTTTCAAATAATGATATAGCTTCATCGTAATTTCCATTGCCCATTGCAAAATTTGCTTGACTAAGCAATGAATCATACGCGCGTTTTTGATTTATCATACTGACACCAAACCCGACCCCAACGAGTAAAATAATTATAGCCAGAATCGATATAGTATAAGTTTTTCTTCTTTTTTTACTGGCTACTTCTTGGTTATGTAGGTTGCGATTTGTACTTTTTTCAATACCCTCTTGGTTATAGTTCGTTAAAACAAAACTCTTTTCCCTATTACACCGTCGACAAATAGGATCTATATTTTTGTTCAGCTTGCCACATACACAAATCCACACATCTTCTAATTCTTTTGGATAACAATAAGCATCAAATCCTACGATACTCCTAATTTTATCTAATTCTAGTTTATCGGTTATTCTTTCAATTTTCACTTCCCGCAGTTGGTTATTTTCCTTTTCCCATGTTGAACCATCGGAAAATAAAATTTTATTAATTATTACTTCAAGCGTCCTAGTGGATAAATGGTTAGGTAGAGGGATAGTCTTATTCTTTCCAAAATGCTGTTTGTGAGAAGCACATTCATCTTGCATTAATGCCTGTACTGCATTGTTGGTAGCCGCAGTCATTCCAAATGAGTCGTAACATAGTAAGGTTAAATCAATAGCTTGAACGGTTTGAGTGGAAAGATTAAAGAAATCTATTGCACAATAAGTGAGTTGTTGTTCGTTAACAAAAATCTCATAATTCCTAATTTCTACTGGACAATCAATGTTGAACTTTGTTATAGTCTTCCCCACTGATGTAACCAGGGTAGTTTTAATAGGGATTGTATTTTCATTGGAATTCTTTTCTGGGAGCACTATTGCATGTATCATTGCGAAAAAAAACAAACATACTCCGTAGAAGTACCAGGACCAAAAGTCCCTACCTTTACTTGATGCGATGGATGCAGGGATAGAGCCGATTACTAAAGCCGTAATAACGATTGCAATCCACACCGTAATTCCTCCTTTACAACTTAATTATTTCCTATACATAAATCAATAAAAGGGCTACTTCCCTTAAGTAGCTTTTGCAAAGGTTTTGTTTTTCTACATACCCATTTGCAATGGGTATGTAGAATCAATAGAAGCATATATACACTTTTTATGGTATTACATCCTTTAAGTAAAGAGAACCATCCTCAACAATATACAGTTCTCCATCCTTAGTACTGTCAGTTCACCAACTCAAGCTACTCACCAACATACTACTAAAGTTTTTTGATCCCCTCATCTAGTTCTTTCATCGTGGTCATGCACCAACATCAACACCTCCCACATAAATCTTATTGGGAGGTGTTAGTGGTTATGCAACATAAAAAACACGAGCGTTCCCAGACGACTCGTATGTACTCCTCTTCATTAACTTAATAACCCACCTATCAACCCAACTATTCCTGTAGCTATTACACCTGAAGCTACTCTAATAACAATTCGCTTTATTGCTTCAGCCTTATCCCCAAACTCACTATTGAAGTTTGGTACATTGAAATATCCTTTAATCGCCTCTAAGGCCTCTGATTCTTTTTCATAATTAAATTCTTGAGTAATAGATACCGTTTGTAAGTTTGTTAGACCTTGCTGAATCTGTCCATTCGCATTATCTCCAATAATATACTAAGTAACATTGGGATTACTTCATGAGTATAGGGGAAACAAGATTCCTTATGTTGTTCTTTATCTCAGCACTAAATCATGTTTCTGTACAAAGTACACAACTATGTTGGAAACCGCAATGAAACTAAATGCCAAATTCGTCGCCAACAGCACCCTTATCACACTCAACTGGCTTTTCAAATTCCTCTTGGCTACATGAATTAGGTAGATACAAACTAAGCCAACTCCGACTATCTTGAAGTAATGCAGCGCATTATTACCGACAAAGTAATTTGCTATAGGATTCCCTTCTACTGCTCCATAGCTTATTAATAGCATTGTAGTTAGATAATCCACGATGTTTAATATGCAGAGTAGTTTATATACTTTTTTCAGAGTATTACCTCCCAGGCAATGACACTTATTCATCATCACTACTTCGTACAAACCGATAGAGGTTGGCATCCCACATCCATTCTGATTGATCATTGGAATTGCTGATCAGAAAATTAGTTAAAACGTCATGCTCTGATTCGATTAAAGCCGTCTCAAACCACTCTTCGAGGGATATATTAAGCGATATGCAAACCGCTTCTAGTCGGGCTTTGACTTTTACATCTGCTGGAAAAGCTATGTACATTTATCGTCACCTATATTTATAAAATTAAATATATCAATATATATATAATCATAATAGCTAAGTTACAAATGATAATTCGTGGCATTAAGCACATTGTTGTCATATGCGGGCAACAAACTTACAATAAGTAACACCAACGTGCATGGAAACGATAAAAGGAATATATTGCAGTTAAATCTATTTTTCTCTCTTCTTTAGAAGTTTATTATTATCTGTCAATGTATCAAAAACACAATCATTGAATTCTTTAGGATACTTCTTAATACCAGTAGTAAGAATAACTTGAAACTTATCATTTTCACCTTCAATAATTTTGGACAAAACTTTTTCCAAGTTTTCATGGTCAATCCCAAGATTTTCTGGAGTATCGATAAGAAGAAATTTAGGAAATGGTATTGGTGAATTTGAAATGGACATCTTTAATAGCGTCAAAAAATACATGAACCTTTTTGGAACATTTGTACTCGCTTGCTTATACTCACCTTCATTCACTATTGGCATATAATCATTATCATTTATCTCAGCCTTGTAAATATCGTCAACCGCTTCAACCATTAATCTATTATAGATCTCATTAAAAGTTTTAATAGTTTTCATTACTAGGATTTTCAGTTGCTCTTCCATTATCTTTACACGTCTATCTAAACTTTCAAATCCGCCTTTCTTTACTATTGCATCTTTTCCAAGCTCAGAAAATTTAATGCAGACTATCAGCATTTGCTCATTATTTTGAATTTTTAAATTGATTTCCAGGATATGCTCATTTAACGTGTTAATTTCACTATCATTAGTATATATCTCGATATCTTTTTCGATTTCATTTAATTGATTCTTTAGTTTATCGCTTTTTAATTCATATTTTATTCGTTGCTGGACAACCCAATTTAACTCATCCGTACATGACTCTATTGCTCTTTCAATAGTCTCCACAGATTTTTGCTTTGATTTTAATATTTCAAGGTATTCCTGTGAACTATAAAAGAACTTTTCATACTGAGAATCATCTAAAAGCGCTCCACAAATACAGTGACCCTCTTCTCGATTTATGTGTTTTAAACAGCAAGGGCATGTATTCGGCGAAAACAAATTCAGTTCTTCGTGTGTTGCAATAATCTTTTTCAATTGTGTAACTTCTAAGATAGTTTCTTCTTTAA
>Ga0209123_1001950_pt1 | contig 18663 bp, 16 predicted proteins | sample BarGraIncu00431A_FD_184500 | JGI IMG/M metagenome (GOLD analysis project Ga0209123, IMG submission 184500) | Arctic peat soil microbial communities from Barrow, Alaska, USA - Barrow Graham LP Incubations 004-31A (SPAdes) (version 2) | ecosystem: Environmental > Terrestrial > Soil > Wetlands >... | reverse complement strand
GACAGCGCTGGCAGAAGTGATCTTTCACAAGTCGGTGGAATACGCGGAGATCGATCGGTTTGACGACAGCGTGACGTATCAGGGATATTTTGCAGACTTCAACGCAGTGTTTCATGACTTGCGCGGTGGTGGATCCTTCGAAGACTGCCTGGATCCAGCAAGCTACATCCGGTCGCAGTCACTGTCGGCTCAGTTGCTGGCAAGCGGTTCCCTTGGTCTTGTCTACCCGAGTGTGCGTCATGCGGGTGGAACGAACTTAGTGTGCTTCAGGCCGGCCTTGGTTGGCAACGTTCGAAAGGCCGATGCCTATCGAATGACTTGGTCTGGCACGCCAGAACCACGGATCGAACAATTGGGTGGCAAGTAGTCGCGCAACCAGACGAATAGATTTTTTTGGGTCTGGGTCTATCCGAGCCGTTGCGAAAAAAGCCGGTAACCACTGGAGGCGCGACACCTTTGTGCTCCAGGCCATCGGTGCCGATGGCGTCAGATCATTCTGGTTCCATAGAGCGACGAGAATGGGACGAATGCAAATACCATTCAGTTTTCCAGCCTCAGCTCGCTGCTGGCTTGTTCCCGCGTTGCTGGCGATCTTCGCAGTTGCGGGTTGCGCCTTAGCACCATCGGTTGAAACCCAGGCGCTGGCTTCATCGGCGGCCGACGCCAACCCGACGCGAGACGGATCCATTGATGTCGAACACAGCCAGAAGTCTGCCCGCTGGGTGGTCGAGTTCGGCACCACTGCACGCGCAGCCGGCATCATTGATGAAACGCTCAAAATCGCATTCGACAACGTCCGCTTCGTTCCACGTGTCATCGAGTTGGATAGCGCGCAGCCCGAGTTCACCCGCCCTGTATGGGACTACCTCGACAGCGCGCTGTCGACGCAGCGAATCGCCCGTGGTTAGGATAAGCTGCTGCAACTGCGCCCCGTTGTCGAGCCCATAGCAGCGCGCTACGGCGTCCCAGCTGAGGTCCTCGTCGCGATCTGGGGCATGGAGAGCAATTACGGCAGTTTTGTGGGCGACATCCCGACCATCGACGCCTTGGCGACGCTCGGTTTCGAGGGCCGACGGGAGCAGTGGGCGCGTGGCCAGTTGCTCGCCGCGTTGAAAATCCTGCAGAACCGTGACATCGTCGACCGCGCGCAGATGATCGGTTCGTGGGCCGGCGCGATGGGCCAGACGCAGTTCCTGCCATCGAACTTTCTGGCCTATGCGGTCGATGCCGATGGCGATGGCCGACGTGATATCTGGAACAGCCTCGCCGATGTGATGGCTTCGACCGCCAACTTCCCGGCAAGCTCCGGGTGGCAGGTCGGCCAGCCGTGGGGGCTCGAGGTGCGCTTGCCGCCGGGCTTCGACTACGCGCGCGCCGACGCCGACGTGCGACAGCCGACGACCCAATGGACGGACGAGGGTGTGCAAGCCATGGACGGCGCGCCGCTGCCGGCTTTGGCCGACAGCGCAATCTTGCTTCCAGCCGGCGCGCGCGGGCCGGCCTTCCTGGTCGGACCCAACTTCCGCACCATCCTGCGCTACAACAACTCGACCAGCTATGCGCTCGCCGTCGGCCTGCTGGCGCAACGACTGGCCGGCGGCCCCGCAGTGCAGGCACCCTGGCCGCGCGATTTGCAGCTACTGTCGCGCAGCCAGTTGCTGGCGCTGCAGACCGCGCTGAACGCCCGAGGCTTGGACAGCGGCACGCCCGACGGCACGATGGGCCCGGCCACGCAGCGCGGTCTTCGTCAATACCAGCGCAGCTTGGGCCTGCCGGCGGACGGCTATCCGACCCTGGACCTTCTGCAGCGCCTGCAGTGACCGGGCGGCACCTCGCCTTGAGGCAGTTCAGTACCGAGTTCTTGTCCTGCAACACGCGCCTCGTCCATTCGTGGCTGACTGCAGATGGCCGGCAGCAGCCGACCCATTGCCGCGGGAATCGCTGTGAAGTACGCGTGGATTGCCAAACACAAGACCCGGTGGCCTGTCACGCTGGCCTGCGAGGTGCTGAAGGTCAGCGCCGGTGGCTACTTTGAACACTGGCGACGCAAAGATAGGGGCAAGAGGAAATTTATGCTTACCACTGACAGCAAACACGACCTGCCATTGCCGAGAACTTGCTGGAAAGAAACTTCGCGCCAGAGCCACCCAACCAGGTGTGGACCAGTGACATAACCTATATTGCCACCGATGAAGGCGGGCTGTATCTGACGGACGCGCCGCGCGTGGTGTTGTTCCGGCGTCGTCCACCACCAGGACTGGTATTTCACTCAGACAGTAACGGCACTGTACGCAGAAGCCTATGGTGCCAAGCGGGTGTGGAGTATTTCGCTGCTTTGAGCAACTCACAATTTGAAAGCCCGCGCCTATGCCGGCGTTTGGTTGCTACTTTGCATATCTTGGCGTGAGAGATTTCGAGCGCACTGTTCCAGAATCCAGTCGCGAAATACGCGCACCAGTGGAGCCTGAGCGCGCGACTCAGGGTAGACCAGGTAGTAGGCATCTGTACTGGTCAATGCCTGGGGGAATAGCTCAATCAGCGCACCCGAGGCGATCTCGGTTTCCACCAAAAAGCGTGGCAGCAGCGCCGCGCCCAGACCCGCCACCGCAGCCTGCGCAATCATTGCAAACTGTTCGAAGCGAGGACCACGCAAGGCATAAACGCCGTCGGCCCCGACCTGCCCTAACCAGTCGGCCCATTGAGTGGGGCGCGTCGTTTGCTGTAGCAACACAACTTTGGACAAGTCCTGCACCTGTGTGACGCCGTGCTGGGCCCGGTAGCCTGGGCTGCACATTGGCACCACCTGCTCGTGCATCAGATATTCACACACTGCACCTGCCCAGTGCGGCGCGCCGAAGTGGATGGCCGCGTCCAGTGGCACTAGTGAGAAGTCGAAAGGTTCGCTGCGCGCGGCCATGTTCACGGTCACGCTCGGGTAATGTGCCGCAAAATCACCCAAGCGTGGAATCAGCCAGCGTGTTCCCAAGGTGGGCAGCACTGCCAGATTTAGCAGCCCTGCACCGTCAGACCAAGTCATGGTCTTTTGTGTTGCGCTGGAGAGCTGCTGCAGGACTGCTCGCACGTCTGCCGCGTAGACCCGACCTGCGTCGGTCAACACCACGCGCTGGCGGACACGGTGAAACAGGGCCATGCCAAGTTGCGTCTCCAGTTGCCGAATCTGGCGCGACACGGCGCTTTGCGTCAGGTGCAGCTCCTCCGCCGCACGAGAAATGCTGGTGTGGCGCGCAGCGGCCTCGAAAGCCAGCAGGTCAGCTACTGGTGGCAAAAAGGTTTTACGAAACATAGTCATGCATCCTGAGAATGAATATTACACATGGAACCGACGCATGGATGAGCTGCGGCCCAATTAATGTATGGGCTAGCGGTCGATACGGGTAAATTGTCTTCGTAGCAACTTTATTCCGTTTTAGCATTAAGTTCTTCCAAACTATCGCTATGCAAGCGCGTTGGATTCGGGGATAGTGCAAGTTCTTTTCCTCCAATGCAATTACCTCATGCCCCAAACCCTCACCTCTCTCGCGTCCGAAGTTGACCAATTGCTGCAACGTCTGGGCGTGCCACGTACGGCCTACACCGGCGGCGCGCTGGCCGTGCACTCGCCCATCACCGGCGACACGATTGCCCAACTGCCTCAAACCACGCCTGCCGAGGCAACAGCCGTCATCGCCCGTGCCCAAGCTGCCTTCCTGGCTTGGCGCAACGTCCCCGCACCGCGCCGCGGCGAGCTGGTGCGCCTGTTGGGCGAAGAACTGCGTGCTGCCAAGGCCGATCTGGGCCTACTGGTAACGCTGGAAGTCGGCAAAGTGGCCAGCGAGGGCGCGGGCGAAGTGCAGGAGATGATCGACATTTGCGACTTCGCCGTCGGCCTGTCGCGCCAGCTCTACGGCCTGACAATTGCCACCGAGCGCGCCGAGCACCGCATGATGGAAACCTGGCACCCGCTGGGCGTGTGCGGGGTGATTTCGGCCTTCAACTTCCCGGTGGCGGTGTGGTGCTGGAACGCCGCGCTGGCGCTGGTGGCGGGCGATTCCGTGGTGTGGAAGCCTTCTGAGAAGACCCCGCTCACCGCCCTGGCCACCATGGCGATCGCCCAGCGCGCGTTGGCACGCTTTGGCGATGCGCCCGAGGGTCTGCTGGAGCTGCTGATCGGCCAACGCGATATCGGCGAAGTACTGGTAGACGACGAACGCGTCAAGGTGCTGTCGGCCACCGGGTCCACCGCCATGGGCAAGGCCGTGGCGCCGCGCTTGGCAGCCCGCTTTGCGCATGCGATTCTGGAGCTGGGCGGCAACAATGCCGCCATCGTTACACCCTCTGCCGACTTGGACCTGAGCTTGCGTGGCATTGCCTTTGCCGCCATGGGCACAGCGGGTCAGCGCTGCACCACGCTGCGCCGCCTGTTTGTGCACGACAGCGTGTACGACACCCTGGTGCCCCAACTGGCCAAGGTCTACGCCGAGGTGCGAGTGGGTGACCCGCGTGCGCCTAGCACCCTGGTGGGCCCGCTGATCGACCGCGCCGCTTTTGACGGCATGCAAAAAGCCCTGGAAGAAAGTCGCGCCCTGGGCGCTACGGTGCACGGCGGCGCGCGGGTGGAAGATATTGCCGGTGGCGATGCGTTTTACGTGCGCCCGGCCTTGGTAGAACTGAATCACCACGCCGGCCCGGTGCTGCGTGAGACCTTTGCGCCTATCTTGTATGTGGTGCGCTACGAGTCGCTGGACCAGGCGATTGACTGGCACAACGCGGTGGGCGCCGGCCTGTCGTCGTCCATCTTCACGCTGAACATGCGCGAGGCCGAGCGCTTTATGTCGAGCGCGGGCTCGGACTGCGGTATTGCCAATGTCAACATCGGCCCGAGCGGCGCCGAAATTGGCGGTGCATTTGGCGGCGAAAAAGAAACCGGCGGCGGGCGCGAATCGGGCTCTGACAGCTGGAAGGCCTACATGCGCCGCGCGACCAATACCATCAACTATTCGACCGCGCTGCCTTTGGCACAAGGTGTGACCTTCAACATTGGAGGTTGAGCCGCGTGACCTCATTTCAACCCGCACAAAGAGTGCGCACCATCAGCGTGTCTGAAATCCTGCGCATCACCGACCATGCCAACGCGCTCAAGCGCGCGGGGCGCCCGGTCATAGTGCTGGGTGCGGGCGAGCCCGACTTCAACACACCCGACAACATCTGCCAGGCCGCCATCCGCGCCTTGGAGCGCGGTGAGACGCGCTACACCGTACTGGACGGCAGCACGGTCATGAAGGCGGCGGTGCAGCACAAATTCCAGCGCGACAACGGGCTGACCTTTGCGTTGAACGAGATCAGCGTCAGCGCCGGGGCCAAGCAGGTGATCTTCAACGCGCTGATGGCCAGTATCAACCTGGGTGACGAGGTGATCTTGCCCACGCCGTTCTGGACCTCGTATGCCGACATGGTGCAGATTTGCGGCGGTATGCCGGTGCTGCTGCCCTGCAGCGAGGCGCAAGGTTTTCGGCTGGAGCCGGCGCAACTGGAGGCGGCCATCACGCCACGCACGCGCTGGGTGTTTTTGAACTCACCTTCCAACCCCAGTGGCGCGGCCTACAGCGCAGCACAGCTCAAACTGATCACCGAGGTGCTTCTGCGCCACCCCGCAGTATGGGTTCTGGCCGACGATATCTACGAACACATCCTGTACGACGACCTGGCTTTTGCCACACCGGCTGCCGTGGAACCTGGTTTGCGCGACCGCACGCTGACGGTGAACGGTGTCTCCAAAGCCTATGCCATGACCGGCTGGCGCGTGGGCTATGGCGCGGGTCCAAGGGACTTGATTGCGGCCATGGCCGTGGTACAAAGCCAGTCCACATCCTGTCCCTCGTCCATCAGCCAGGCCGCCGCGGTTGAGGCGCTGACCGGGCCGCAAAGCATCGTAGCCGAGCGCTGCCGCTCCTTCCAGGCGCGGCGGGATTTTGTGGTGTCCGCGTTGAACCGCACGCCCGGCCTGCACTGCCGCACGCCGGAGGGGGCGTTCTACACCTTTGCGAGTTGCGCCGGGGTGTTGGGACGCCACACACCCGGCGGCGTACAGGTGCAGACCGACACCGACTTCTGCCACTACCTGCTGCAAGACTTTGATGTGGCTGTGGTTCCCGGCACGGTATTTGGCCTGGCGCCGTATTTCCGTATCTCGTACGCCACCGCCATGACGCAGCTGGAAGAGGCTTGTGCCCGTATCCACGCCGCTTGTGTAGCACTGCGCTGAACCTCTATTTTCTGGAAATATTCTCATGACATCCTCCCGCACCGGTGGCCAGATTCTGGTTGACCAGCTCCTCGTGCACGGCGTTCAGCAGTTGTTCTGCGTACCCGGCGAAAGTTTTTTGGCCGTGCTCGATGCCCTGTACGACGCGTCGATTACCGTGTCCGTGTGCCGCCAGGAAGGCGGCGCAGCCATGATGGCTGAGGCCCAAGGTAAGTTGACCGGGCGGCCTGGCATCTGCTTTGTCACCCGTGGCCCCGGAGCCACCAATGCGGCAGCAGGCGTGCACATTGCGCATCAGGACTCAACGCCGCTGCTGCTGTTTGTCGGCCAGGTGGCGCGCGAGGCGCTGGGGCGCGAAGCCTTTCAGGAGCTGGATTACAGCGCGGTGTTTGGCAGCATGGCCAAGTGGGTGGTACAGATTGATGACGCCAAGCGCCTGCCCGAGCTGGTGTCACGCGCCTTTCATGTCGCCACCTCTGGCCGCCCTGGCCCGGTGGTGATTGCCCTGCCGGAAGACATGCTGAGAGAAGCAGCGAGCGTGGCCGACGCTCTGCCCTATACGGTGACTGAAATCCATCCTGGGGCGGCACAACTGGCGGAACTGCAAGAGCGCTTGGCCAACGCGCAGCGTCCGGTGGTGATTCTGGGTGGTAGCCGCTGGTCAGATGCCGCGGTGCAGCAGTTCACCCGCTTTGCCGAAGCCTTTTCACTGCCGGTTTTTTGCTCGTTCCGTCGCCAGATGTTGTTCAGCGCGAATCACGCTTGTTACGCTGGCGACTTGGGGTTGGGGGCCAACCAGCGTCTGCTGGCACGCATCCACCAGTCGGATCTGATCCTGCTGCTGGGTGGGCGAATGTCCGAAGTGCCGTCTCAAGGCTACGAACTGCTGGGCATTCCTGCACCGCAGCAAGATCTGGTCCATGTGCATGCCGATGCCAATGAACTGGGCAAGCTGTATCGTGCTGCCCAGTCCATCCAGGCTACACCGCGGGCTTTTGCTCAAGCCGTGTTCACGCTGCGCCCCAGAGCCCCGGTGGCATGGGCTGCAGCCACCATTGATGCCCACGAAGACTACCTGAGCTGGAGCGACCCGGCCCCCATCCGCATCCCCGGCCCGCTGCAAATGGGCGAGGTGATGCAACACCTGCGCGCCACCCTGCCTGCCGACACCATCTTCTGCAACGGTGCCGGTAACTTTGCCACCTGGGTGCACCGCTTTTGGCCATTCACCAGCTATGCCAGCCAACTGGCACCCACCAGCGGCTCCATGGGCTACGGCTTGCCTGCCGGTGTCGGTGCCAAGCGCTTGTGGCCGCAGCGCGAGGTGGTGGTGTTTGCCGGTGACGGCGACTTCATGATGCATGGCCAGGAATTCGCCACGGCGGTGCAATATGACCTGGCCATCATTGTGGTGCTGCTGGACAACGCCATGTTTGGCACCATCCGCATGCACCAGGAGCGCAATTACCCCGGCCGCGTCAGCGCCACACAGCTGAAAAACCCCGACTTCTGTGGCTACGCAAAGGTGTTTGGTGGTCATGGTGAACGCGTCACCACGACCGAAGAGTTCACGCCCGCTTTGGCACGTGCCCGGGCCAGCGGCAAACCGGCCATCCTGCACTGCCTGCTGGACGCGCAAGCCATCACCCCGACCAGCACGCTCGATGGCATTCGCAGTGCTGCGTTGGCGGCAGCCCGATAGATTCGCAACGCAACGTTTGCATAAGAAGGCCGCCCGTAGGCGGCCTTGTCAGGCAAGCAAGACCTGATTAACGCTCAATCGTCTTGTTCCAGCGGGCGTTCCAAGTCGGTCGGTTGGCGTTGACACTGTCCCAGTCCAGTGTGACGGCGGTTTTCATCCACTTGGTGATGTCGGCGACCTGTTTCACGCCATCACCCACCGCAGGTGCCTTCGGGTTGGTCGGAATCTGGGCACCAAACTGCAGCACATTGGCTTGTGCCAGCGGACTCAACAAGAATTCGGTCAGCTTCTGGGCCAACTCGGGTTCGCTGTTGTTGGCAATCACGCACTGACCCACCATCAGTACCACCGAGCCTTCCTTGGGCTGGGCGTATTCCACCGGAATACCTTTGACCTTCAAGGCGGCAACCGAGGTCGGGGTTAACGGGAAAATGGCTGCCTCGCCGGTTTGCACCATTTCAGAGAGCTTGGCGGAGCTTGGGATGTACTCCAGCACGTTGGGGCCGATCATGGCCGGCCAGGCTTTGAAGCCGGGCTCCACGTTTTTGTCAGTGCCACCCTGGATGCGGTTGAACATCAGGAAGCCGTGCAAACCAAAAGACGAGGACGACACCGACTGGAACACCACCTTGCCCTTGAACTTCGGGTCGGCGAGGTCCATCCATGAGGTGGGCGCCGCCCAGCCTTTTTCCTTGAACATCTTGGTGTTGTAGGCTAGGCCGGTCATGCCGAGGCTGACGCCAGTGGCCATATCGTCCTTGAAACGGGCAGCCGGATAAATTTCACTCAGCGCGGGGCTGGGACGCTGCTTCTGGCACAGACCCATGCCAATGGCACGCACCATGATGCCGTCGTCGAGAAACATCACATGCATCTGCGGCCTGTCCTTGTTGGCCTGGACTTTGGCCAGGATGTCGGACGAGGTGCCCGGCACCACGACCACCTTGACATTGTTGGCTTTTTCGAAAGCCGGAAACACGTACTGGGTGTAGGCCTTCTCCATGGTGCCACCGTTCATGCCGATGTAGATGGTTTTGGTGTCGGCGCTGGCGGCACTGCTGGCGGTCAGGGCGATTGCAGCAGCCGCGGCCAACAGACCTCGGTTGGATGGGAGGGAGCGGAGAGTTTGTGACATGGTGGAGTCCTTTCAAGGGTTGGTGGGAACGGGAAGGTGCAAGGGGGCTGGCATCACGCTGTACCAGCGTGGGCGGGGAGAAAACGTTCAATGGAAAAGGCATCAATGGGCGTGCTGCTGCGGCCATCGCGGGCCAGTTCAGCCAGTACATCCCCGACAGCAGGGCCAATCTGAAAACCAGCTCCGGAGAAGCCAAAGCCGTGGATCAGGCCGGGCGTGGTCTGGCTCAGGCCCAGTACCGGTTGACGGTCGGGCAAATAACCTTCGGTGCCGCTCCAGGTTCGGATGAAGTGGGCATGGCGCAAGGCTGGTAAAAGTTCTACGGCCTGCACCGACAGGGCAGCGATGGCATCACGCCCGGATCGGGCTTGGTCAGCGTCCAGCGCCACGCCGGAGCCGCCACCCAGCACCAGGTTGCCACGCGCGACCTGACGGCAGTAAATGCCACCGCCCTCGACGCCCAGGCTCCAGACCATGAAGAACGGTAACGGCTCGGTCACCGCCATTGCCGGGTGCCTCGCGTAAAGAGGCACGGCCTCACCAAACTGTGCGGCCAGATCACCAGCCCAGGCGCCTGCGCAATTGATCAGCATCGGGGCTTGTACTTGCAGCGCAGCACCCGAGCGAAGGGTGAAGAGCTGCCCATCGTGGGTGACTTCGTCGACCGGACTGCGCTCAAAGATCTGTGCCCCGGCGCGCTGGGCTGCCAGTGCAAATGCAGGTGATACCAGGCGCGGGTTGGCCTGTCCGTCTTCGGCACACAACGAGCCGCCTACGGCCCTGCCGCCCAACCACGAGCAGTGCGTGTGCAGCCGCGAGCCAGACAGCATTTCGAGACCCAAGTCAAAGTCCTGGCTCTGCGTGCGGTACTGCTCCAGGGCGGCCAGATCAGCGTCGCTACGGGCAATCTTGAAATGGCCGCTACGCTGGTATTCGCCGTCGGTGCCAATCAAACGTGGCAGTTCGGCCCAGATACGGTGCGCCCGCTGCGCCAGGGGTAACTGACTCAAGGGGCGGCCTTGCCGGCGTACGCCGCCGTAATTCACGCCACTGGAGCGAGAGCCGCACAGGTCACGCTCCAGCAGCACCACCTGCATGCCCATGCGCCGCAAGGCCAGCGCTGCAGAGCTGCCGACAATGCCGCCGCCCATGATGGCCACATCAGTCTGGATGTGCTTGACTGTCATGCATTGACTCCTGGTGCTGACGCGTGCACAAGATGGATGGGAATCGGTTTGATGGGGGCCTGCCCGCGCAGGCGGCCGACCTGCTCGACGGACTGACCGGTGGCCTGCGCCAGGATTTCTGCCGCCGCCACGCCACATACGCGACCCTGGCAGCGGCCCATGCCGACACGGGTCAGGGCTTTGAGTCGGTTCAATTCATCTGCCCCGCTGGTCTGCGCCGTGCGGCGCAATTCGCCGGCAGTGATGTTTTCGCAACGGCACACCACCAGATCGGCGGGTGCCTGGGCAGCCCAGTTTTGCGGAAACGGGAAAGCCCGCGCCAGGCCAGTTCGAAAGCGCTGCAATTGACGCAGCTTTTGTTCCAGCACCTGGGCCCGGGCGCTGTCGACGGCGACACCGTTGTCTGTCAGCAAGGCCAGTGCGGCAAGCTCGCCAGCCCATTCGGCTGCGTCGGCCCCCATGATGCCTGCGCCATCTCCTGCCAGGTAGATACCCGCAACGCTAGCGCGGCCTGCACCGTCGCGCTCTGGCAAATGTGCCCGCTGAAGTGGATCAAAGGCAAAATGGCAGCCCAGCAAGTCGGCCAATTGAGTCTCGGAACGTAAGGCGTAGCCGAAGCCGATCGCGTCGCAAGCCAGCGTGAGTTCCTTTTTGCCGTCATGCCACACCACTGCCTGCACCCGCGTTTGGCCAAGGACATGCAGCGGGCGCACACCGCTGTGCAGCACCACACCCTGCGCGCGCAGCCAGGCCACGTAATACATACCCTTCAACAACACGGCAGGCTGCGTCAGCAAGGCGGGCATGGCGGACAGTTGGTCGCTGAGTTTTGCTGTGTCCAGCACTGCGGCCACATTGACACCGGCTTTGGCATATTGGTAAGCCACCAGATACAGCAGTGGGCCGGTGCCCATGAACACCACCTGGTGGCCAATCGCACAGCCCTGAAATTTGAGCGCGACTTGGGCACCGCCCAGGGTGTAGACGCCGGGCAAGGTCCAGCCGGGAATGGGTAACACGCGATCGGTGGCGCCGGTGGCCACGATCAGTTGCTGGTAAGGCAGGCGGTGTGTGGTTTGAGTCGGGCCGTGAAGCACATCCAGCAAACCACTCTGAGCGTTCCATACCAGGCTATCCGGGCGGTAGTCGATTTGGTTGGTGAGCGTATCGAAGGTGCTGTGCACGGCCATGGCACGGGTTGCCTCAAAGCCATATAAGGTCTGCGCCGGCCGCTTGAAGTTGCTTGGAGGTTGGCGGTAAATCTGACCACCGGCACGAGGCGCTTCGTCCACCACCACTGGGCGCACGCCATACGAAACCAGGGTCTGCGCAGCGCGAACACCGGCCGGGCCTGCGCCAACGACCACGGGTTGTAGCGATGATTTTGTCATGCGGATGGCCCGCCGGTGCACAGAGCCATGCCTGGCTCAATCAGGGTAGAGCAGGCCCGCAATCGTTCGCCGCTGGCGGTCTCGACCCAGCAGTCCTGGCAGGCACCCATCATGCAAAAACCGGCGCGTGGCTCGTTACTGAATTCGTTGCGGCGCAACTGGCCACACTGCGTCAAGATGGCGGTCAACAAGGTGTCACCGACCAGCGCGCTGGCAGGCTGACCGTCCAGGGTAAAGGGCACAGTGGCACGGTCAGACTCGGCAACACGGTGCAGCAAGGGCTGTGATGGTTTGTTGTTCATCAGCGCCCCACCAACACACGGTCCAGGCCATAGACGCGGTCCAGGATGATCATGGCAAACGCCGTCACCGCCACCATCAAGGCTGACACGGCCGCCATCAGCGGGTCAATTGACTCGGTGGCGTACATGTACATGCGCACCGGCAACGTGACCGTGCTGGGCGAAGTGACAAAAATCGACATGGTGACTTCGTCAAAACTGTTGATGAAGGCCAGCAGCCAGCCCCCTGTCACACCGGGCAAGATCATCGGCAGGGTGATGCGGGTGAACATCTGGGTCTGACTGGCCCCCAGGGACAGCGCCGCTTGTTCGGCGCTGCGGTCAAAGCCCACCAGCGCCGCTACCACCAAGCGCAGCGTGTAGGGTGTGACGATCAGTGCATGGGCCAGCACCAGCCAGCCAAAGCTGCCAGTGCCGCCCACCAGCGCAAACAGGCGCAACAGCGCCACGCCCAGCACCAGGTGCGGAATGATCAGGGGTGACAAAAACAGGCCGTTCAGAAATCCCCGCCCCGGGAAGGTGTAGCGGGTAATGGCCATACCCGCTGGCACCGCCAGCAGCGTTGCCAGCGTGGCCGAAGCCAACGCCAGCCATAGACTGTTCCAGAACGACTGTATGAAATCGGGGTGGGCAAACACCGCCTCGAACCAGCGCAGCGAGAACTCGGTGGTTGGCAGCGTCAGCGTGTTCTCGGGTGTGAAGGCCACCACGCAGACCACCAGCAAGGGGGCCAGCATGAAGGCAATGACCAAGGCATTGAAGAGCAGGGCAAGGGGACCGTTTTTGCGCATGGTGTTTACCCCAACGACTTCTTGTAGCGGCCTTCAACAAGCCGGTTGTAGCTCAGCATGACCACCAGGTTGGCCACCAGCAGTGTCAGCGCAATGGCCGCGCCCAGCGGCCAGTTGAGTTCATGCAGGTACTCGTCATAGACCACGGTGGCGACCATCTTCAAGCGCCGCCCGCCCAGCAGGCCAGGGATGGCAAACGCGCTGGCGGACAGGCCAAACACGATCAGGCTACCCGACAAGATGCCGGGCAGCACTTGTGGCAAGACGATGCGCCGCAAGGTGGTGAACGGTGAGGCGCGCAGCGACAGCGCCGCGTTTTCGACGCCCGGGTCGAGCTTTTGCAGCGAGGTCCAGACCGGAATCACCATGAAGGGCAGCATCACATGCGCCAGTGCCACCACCACGGCGACCTCGGTGTAAAGCATGCGCACCGGCCGTAGACCGACCAGCTTGAGGCCGCTGTTGACTAGGCCCTCCGGCCCCAGCAGCATGCTCCAGCCAAAGGCCCGCACCACCACCGACACCAGCAGCGGTGCCAGTACCACCAGCAGCAGAATTGAGCGCCACGGCTTGCCCATGCGACTCAGGATGTAGGCCTCGGGTGCACCCACGGCAACGCAAATCAGCGTGACCAGGCCAGAGATCCAGAAGGTGCGCCAGAAAATGCCGTAGTAATAGTCGTCCGTGAACACGTGAGCGTAGTGTTCCAGCGTGAACTCTCCGGCTTTCACGCCAGTTGCTGGGTCATAGGCGTTGAAGGACAGCACTGTGGTGAGCAGCAGCGGCACCAAGAGCAGTGCTGTAAAAAGCACCAGTGCCGGCCCGGAAAGCCACCAGGGGGTTGCCTTGCTGGCGCTCATGCTGGCTCCACGGAATGCAGCGCCGGCTCGTCAGCCGGCAATAAACGGGTGCAATGGGTCGGCCAGTCAATCCCGGCGAGGTGACCTTCGTCCAGCGCCGGGCGACCGTCATTTGGACTTAGAACCGACAACTCTCCCAGCGCTGTGTTGACGGTATACAGCCATTGGCTGCCCAGAAAGAAGCGCTCACGCACCATGCCGTCCAGGCGGCCCTGACCAGCCTCGCGAAGTTGCAGCTTTTCCGGCCGCACACTCAGTAGCACCAATGTGCCGTGGCGAAAACCAGCATCATCCACATCCACCTCGATGCTGCCCAGATTGACACGGGTCTTGGCACCACCGGCTACCACGTGTCCAGTCAGTAGATTGGCCTTGCCAACAAAGGTGGAGATAGACCGGGTGCGCGGGTGCTCGTAGACGCTGTGCGGGTTGTCAATCTGGGTGGCGCAGCCACCTTCCATCACCACCACACGATCGCTGATGGACATAGCCTCGCTCTGGTCGTGTGTAACCATCACCGTGGTGGTGCCGACCTTGCGCTGGATCTTGCGCAGCTCAAACTGCATTTCTTCGCGCAACTTGGCATCCAGATTGGACAACGGCTCGTCCAGAAGCAAGACCGGTGGCTCGATCACCAGCGCGCGGGCCAATGCCACGCGCTGGCGCTGGCCGCCCGACAACTCGCGCGGGTACCTCTCAGCGAGGGCTTCCAGGTGCACTAAGGCAAGAGCTTGCTTGACACGTTCGCTGCGCTCGGCTTTGGGCATCTTGCGCATCTCCAGGCCAAAGCTCACGTTGTCGGCCACCGTCATGTGCGGAAACAGCGCGTAAGTCTGAAACACGATGCCCAAGCCACGCGTGTTGGCTTTGGCGTGGGTGATGTCACGTCCGTCGAGCTCGACGCTGCCACTGCTGACTGCCTCAAACCCGGCCACCATCTGCAAGGTGGTTGTTTTGCCGCAGCCAGATGGGCCGAGCAGGGACACAAATTCGCCCTTTTCCACCGTGAGGTTCATGTCCGACACCGCGCAGGTGCTGCCGTAGAACTTGGTCACGTTACTGAGTTGAAGGAATGACATGTTGGGGCCTTTTCTCGATATCCACAAGTTGCCGAGGTCACCCTAAGTGCCGGCCTGGCAACCCGTCTTTGTCGCGCCGATCGTCAAGGGGCACCAAGGTGGTGCGGCGCGTCCTTCGGTTTGAACTTCGTGACGCTACCAGTTCACTTTATTGCAATAAGTGAACCAACTTTGTTAGGGTATTCCATTAAACAGAATATTTATTAAAGTTATTCCGTTTTGTGGAATCATCCGAGTAAACTTTCCGTCAGATATTCCACAGGAGAGTGCATTGGAAGCTATATCCACCGCCACCGGCGGCGTACCACGTGTGTTCGCCGTGATCCGGGCGCTGACAGCCGTGCAAGCAGAGGGGGCGCGCGTCACCCAATTGGCGCGTGCCGTGGGCTTGACGCAGGCCACCACGCACCGTTTGCTGCGGTCGCTGGTGGCAGAAGGAATCGTCGAACAGGATGAACGCAGCAAGCTGTACCGCTTGAGCATCGAGTTCTTTGCGTTGGCTGCTCACGCGGGTAACCCGGGCGATTTGCGCACTTTGTGCCGGCCCGTGCTTCTGCGCCTGTGCGCCAGCCTGGGCGACAGCATTTTTCTGCTGGTGCGCAGCGGCTTTGATGCGGTGTGCCTGGACCGCAGCGAAGGTCCGTTCCCAATTCGTTCTTTCACCGGCGATGTGGGAGGGCGCATCGCACTCGGCGTGGGTCAGGGGGCGATGGCGATTTTGGCATTTTTACCGGAGGCCGAACGTGAAGAGGTGATCCGCTTCAACCTGTCACGAGTGCGCGAATACGGTGTATTTGATGAGGTGTACCTGCGCACCGAAATCGAGCGTGTGCGCAAGCTCGGCTACGCTGGGCGCAACACTGGCCTGCTCGAAGGTATGGCTGGTGTAGCTGTGCCGATCTGCGATCGCGAAGGCCGGGCCGTTGCTGCCCTGAGCGTCGGCACCATTGCAGACCGGCTTAATGCTGATCGCATGCCCACCGTGGTGGAGTTGCTCAAGCGCGAGGCTGCCAATATCAGCCCCAAAATCCATCCGTTTGATGCCAGCCTTCGGCGGCCCGCTCAGAGTCTGATCGGCTCGCCCGCAACACAGCGCATCCAAACCTCCGATGAAGCGGCAGGCAACAGGGGACTAGAAAATTAAGCTCCACGCCCCATAACCTCCCACTGCCGAAATTTGCCGCAACGCTCCAACGGCCAGGCGCGGCATCACCGTCTGCGTTGCGCCGTTGCGGATGTGGCGGCAGATTCAGAGAGGGGGTTGAAAATTGCTCGTGGTGAAATTGCCCCGGCTGCAGCGCTGACGACTTTAAGCAACCACCCGCCAAAAACCTAGCGCCACACCGCAACGTCAGTCAATGGCCCTCAGGATACTGTGAACATCAGGGTGCCCGAACATAAATTTCACCGGCAACATGCCACTGCGTGCTTACCTTGCATCAATGGTTACCTGCGGTATGGATTGTTCGGGAGGCGGTCGTAGCGATTGCGAACACCGTCGCCGTCACGATCGCGGTCCTGCTGGTTCATGATGCCATCGCGGTCGAGATCACCATAAGGACCATAAAGGCGTGCCTGGCGCCACTGATTGCGCGGGCCGCCTGGATCGTAGATGTTGGCGATGCCATCGCGGTCGTGGTCGCCGTAAGGGCCGCGGCGTTGCCAATGCTGCCCGTCATTGCGTCGACCATCGCCGTAGCGCCGATAGCAGTCGGGCGCGGGCGCGTAGAAAGGCCGGGGTTGCACATACACAGGTGCCGGCTGCACGAAGCCGCCCGGTATCTGCACGCCGATGGAGAACTGCACATCGCTACCGGCGTGCGCCGATGAAACCGCCGCGAAAGCGCCAAGTGCGACCACAACTGCTGCGAGCGATTTGGTGGAAATGAGATGCTTCATGAAGAACTCCTTGAGTTGGTATGGATCACATCTTGCGCGTCCGTGTATGCGGATAGGAAATTCAACCACATGAGACCAAGTGTCGCACCTTGGAGCAGCCCTCGATCTGCGTAAGGACCCTCAATTTGCACGCAACAACGCCTTGCCTGGCAGGTTCTCCACCCCAAAGTCCTGTTCAGGAGAGTGATTCCGGTTCGCCGGGCGCGCCACCTCCACGGCTACCCCGCAGCGAGTCTGAATCACCCTTTCGCCCTGTCACCAATTGATGCGCTGATCGACCTCGTAGTTCGGTGCCGGTTGCGCCGTCATATCCCAGTTCGGTTCGATTTGCAACCCGTCATCCATCTGCGCATCGCAGTCGTCCCACAGCGGTGGTCCGCGTGCCGGGGATATGCGCGGGGCCTCGCAGGCCACGCCAATGTGGTCCAGAATTTGGCGTATCTGTATTCCATCCGTAATGAACGCGATCAGGCGCATGTGGCCGCCACACATCGGGCACAGCAACGGAAAAACCTCGTAGATTCTGGCGATCAGCACCGCCCATAGGTAGTGCGCCGGTGCGCGCTTGGGCGGCGCGGAATCGGGCTGGGTTTGGACGGTTTGCCCGGTCTGCGCCGGTGCCTGTAGCGCCGGTGCTGCCATGGCCACCGCCGCTGCCCTCAGGGGTGAGTTTGGTGCCAGCACACCAAAATAGCGATGGCGGTGGGTGCGCGGCGGTGGCACCAGGGCCGCAATGCGATTGATCAGCTCCAGCGGCGAGAGCTCAAGCTCGTCCACTTTGGCACCGCGCTTGTCACCCGTGGGCTCGCTGTGCTGTTTGGCGCAGCGGTACACCAGGGCGGCGCCCGCTTTGCGCAGGCGCTCCATGGCAAAGGGTGGGCGGGCACAATACCGCAGCAGGCGCTCAAGGCCCGCCCGGTCGTGGGCCTCAATGCAGACGCCGGCATCGACCGAGAAGCCGCTGTGCTGGTAGGCCAGCATCTCTTTGGCATCACCACTCTCCAGCAGGCCCCGGCCCACGAAAGCGCGCAGGATGCGCTGGCGCAAATCAGCTTGCGCTTGAGACACGGCAGTCTCATCGATCCCGGCGGCTGGGTGAAAAATGACGCCCGGCGGTGTGGCCGACTCGGCTTGGGTCTCGCCCGCTGCCACCTCAAACACCCCGTCAACCACGCAGACGTGGAAGTGCACATGCTCATTCAGGCTGGAGCCGAACCGGTGGATGAAAGCGACTGCGCCGATGTGCAGATGCGCTCGGTCAGCTCGCGCCGCACCAGGGCAATGGGCACACAGGCTTTGCTCGATCACCCGCAGGAAAATACGCAGCACCATGTTCAGCACCACCCCGTCGCGCTGCATGAAGTAGCGCAGTCGTTTGGGAACCGACAACACCCATTGACGAACCGGCAGGCGCGGGAAAACGTGGTCCGTCAGGTGTGCCGCAGTCTCTGCCATGCGCCGTGTGTTGCACGACGGACACACGCCACGGCCCTTGCAGGAGAAGGCGACGAAGAAGTCGTGCCCACAGTCGTCACATCTGGCGCGCGCAAAGCCATGCGCAAAGATGCCGCACTCCAGATATTTACGGAAAGCTTGGCGGACGTAGGCGCGCGGCGTATGGGGATCGCCCTGGCCGTCGAACTGGCCTGCGCTGGCCAACTCAAGCCATGTCTCGAAATGCTCAGCGATGATGCGGTATAGCAGGGTTCGTTCGGGGTGGCGGGGGTTGTAGAGTTTGGGTTTGGCGCTGGCAGTCGCGTGCGCTCCAGGGAGTGGCAACGGGCGAGCAGTGCAAGGCGCTCTGGCGGTAGCGGCGGGCATGGGGCATTGCCAGCGTGGGCTGGGTGCCTGATGATACTGTTGTTATATACGGGCTATCCATTTAGCTCCACAACCTCGGCAGTCAGCAAGGCGGCCGGCGCTGGATGCTCGTTGTCCCGTATGTTGGCGTACGTCGCCGGCGCTGTTGCGGCCGATTGTTGCAACAACCGGTAGAACAGCATTCCTCGTGATCGTGACGAGCGTCGGTTGAAGCGGAACGTAAATTCGTCGAGG
>Ga0209123_1001949_pt1 | contig 18664 bp, 16 predicted proteins | sample BarGraIncu00431A_FD_184500 | JGI IMG/M metagenome (GOLD analysis project Ga0209123, IMG submission 184500) | Arctic peat soil microbial communities from Barrow, Alaska, USA - Barrow Graham LP Incubations 004-31A (SPAdes) (version 2) | ecosystem: Environmental > Terrestrial > Soil > Wetlands >... | reverse complement strand
CAGCATTCTTTGCTCCATACTGGTATAAAAAACTGGTACAAAAAATGCTGTTGTTATAGTCGCTGCAAGTATAACTATTGGACCTATAGTTGTTATAAATGAGCTTCTATTTGATATTATTCTTCCCTTTTTTAATAACTTACTTAAATCATAATAAGGTTGAAGAATCGATGAACCAATAGCCCCCCGAAGATGTGCCTTCATCTTTTTTAGAATTCCAATAAATAATGGTGATAAAACTATAATCAATAAGCTCTGAATAAAATAGATCAAATTATATTTCAAATGAAAACCTCCTTACACAAATTTTAAGACTAAAACAAGTGCAATTATTACCGACATGAATATGTATAAAATATGCAATTGAATTTTTCCATAATTAATCTTTAATATTTTTGTTGTTACGTAATTGACTGCTTTTAAACTCGTCTTATAAAAATAATCCTCTACTATATCACTAGTAGTTTGACTTATGTGAATTTTTTGTTTATAACTAACTTTTTTGTTATAATTTGAAATAGGTCCAAATATTTTTGCGGCAGGCTGAACAAATCCACTACCAGTATACTGTATATAAGGTTCGTCATTTGTGTAACCGCATGCCCACGTATCATTAATTTCTTGTTTTTTATTTAATGAATTTATTTTATTAAATATATATACTATTAATGTGATGCTAATTAATATTAAAGTGAACACTATTATCTCAGTTTCATTTTTAAAACCAGGCCCTTTCGAATTAATATCGAATAAACCATTAGTGTAATATGATATTTTGCTTATTATAAATGGTGAAAATATACCAGTAATTATAGTAAGCATAGCAAGTATTCCTTGCCCAATATTCATAGACATTGGAATTTTTTTTATATGTTCTGCTTTTTTAGTTCTTGGTTTCCCAAGAAAAGTGATTCCGAAAGATTTTACAGTAGCATAAAAAGCCGCTCCGCTTGTTATCGCTATGATAACGCCACAACAGAAAATCAATATTATAACCCATATATTACTTACCTTGGTTATCGCTTCAATGAAACTTCTAAGAATTAGTATCTCACTTGCAAAGCCATTAAATGGTGGCACTGCGGAGATTGCACAGGTAGCAATAAATGTACAGATTGCAGTAAACTTCATTTCACTGTGTAGTCCACCAAGTTCATTCATATTTTTAGTACCAGTTGCAAACAAAACGCTTCCTGCATTTAGGAACAAAAGGCTTTTAAAAATCGCATGATTTAAGCAATGAAGTAAGGCTGCAGTTAATGCCAGTGAAGCTAATACTTTTAAATCATAATTTATAAGTATCATAGACATCCCAAGGGCAGCAAAAATTAGTCCTACGTTTTCTGCACTAGAATATGCTAATAATTTTTTTATATTATTTTGTAATAAAGCATTTAAGATTGAAAAAATAGCAGTAATAGTTCCTATTATAAGTACTGTCACTCCACAACTTAGAGGCGCTCCTCCAAGAAAAATAAATATTACTCTTATAAAACCATATAAAGCAACCTTAAGCATTACCCCTGACATCAAAGCCGATACATTAGATGGCGCTGTTGGATGAGCCTTTGGAAGCCATGCGTGAAGTGGAACTATGCCCATCTTCGCACCAAATCCAAATAATGCAAGTATGAAAATTATGTATTTTTGTTTGGTCGTAAAATTCGCAGATACCTTAATAATCTCACTAAAGTCAAAGCTTCCACTGTATTTGTACAAGAAAGCAAACATTATCATTAAAAATAATCCACTTATATGTGTCATTACGAAATAAAATATTCCCGCTTTCAAATTTTCCTTATGCATGTACTCATAAATAACTAAGAAAAATGATGATATAGACATGATCTCCCAAAAAACGAGAAAACTTATAACATTATTAGAAACTACAACCCCTATCATTGATGCTACAAATAATACTATTAAAAGTAACATATAATTTACCGAATAATGTTTTTTATATTCCATTATGTAGCCCTTAGTATAGATTGCTACTGGTATAAATATTAATATTATAATAAATACGAAGTATGCCGAAAGCCAATCTCTTTGAAAATTAATTATTGGTAACACTTGTTATCAACTCCTAGTTAAATTTAGTTATCATTCGAATGTTGAAATGTGACACCTAATTATACCTTATTTCTCGAATGTTCACAACTAAGTTTAATTGATTGTTCGTGTTAAATCACTAGTGAATACTTCTAAAATTTACTTTTTATTTAAACTTATTTTAAATTAAGATACATTATAATTTGTTAAACGTTTGCTTTATGATATTTTGATATAAATATAAAGAATCACTGACAAAACTTATAAATTTAATAAGTTTTGTCAGTGATTCTTTTAGTATACTAACATAATTAACTTTTTTAATTTCATAAATTATATATTAATATCCACCTGAGGAGCCTCCACCACTTGATGAACCACCTCCAAAGCCACCAGAGCCACCCCCGAATCCACCGCCTCCTGAGCCTCCGAAACCACCATTTCCACCTCCACCACGTCTACCAATAGAACTCCAAAATAGTAATGTTACCATAAATTTAGTTATTCTTCCCCGATTAAGAATAAAGTCGAGAAAAATTAACACAATAAATCCTATGAATACTATCCCATTACCTTTCTTTGGAACCTGTGATGTTTGAACTTGTTTTGGTACATTAACATTTTTTTCTAGTTTAACATTGTATTCCTTAGCTATGCTATCCGAAAGAACCGAATATGATGCCCGAAGTCCCTCCCCATATAAGCCTTGCTTAAATTTTGGAACTGCATAATCATTCATAACTCTTGAGGAATATATATCAGTAACAGCACCTTCTAGCCCTGTACCTACCTCTACTCTCCACTGTCTTTCTTTTATTGATAATAAAATTAACATTCCATTATTTTTATCCTTTTGACCAATACCCCATTCTCTAAAAATACCTGTGGCATAAGTTTCTATAGGTACATCTTTTAGTGAATCTATAACTACAACTGTAGCCTGAGCTCCTGTTTTAGCTTCTAGTTCCTTGCCAACTGATAAAATATATTGTGTTGATTCACTATCTAACACTTTAGCATAATCATTAACATATTTTAACTGAGATTCAACAGGATATATTTTTGTAGTTTTTGCATTTACTATATTCATAGCCGTTATTTGACTTAGTAAAACCAGACTTATTATACCTACAAATAAAATCCTCATTTTTTTCTTAGTTTTTGTAGATGCACCCAATGTAATATTACTAATTTTTATTTTTCTAATAAAATTAATTAAATAAGTCTTCATATTTTAGCTCCTATTTAGTAAAGTCAACTTTAGGTACTACTTTAGCTGATTCACTAGCCTTATAAAGTGGTTTTTTATCAAATCCAAAAATACCTGAAATAATATTATTAGGGAACCGCTTTATTGTGGTGTTGTACTCTCCAACACTTGTGTTATAGTCAATCCTAGCAGTGCCTATTCTATTTTCTGTACCTTCTAGCGCTACTGTTAAATCCTTAAAATTAGCACTGGATTTTAAATCTGGATACTTCTCAACAATTACTAAAAGCCTTGAAACTGCACTGCCAAGTTCACCATCTGCCTTAGCTTTATCTGTTACGTTTGTTGCACCTGCAAGTTTAGCTCTAGCCTCAGCTACTTTTATAAAAATATCTTTTTCCTGAGAAGCATAACCTTTAACAGTTTCTACTAAATTAGGAATTAAGTCAGATCTTCGTTGTAATTGTGTATCTATATTTCCCTCTGTCACCGTTACCTTTTGCTCTAAGCTTACCATTTTATTGTAACCTCCAATAATAGGCATTATTATCACAAGAAGTATGGCCGCAACAATTGCAATTGTTCTTACTTTTTTACTCATTTCTATACCACCTTTTAATTTTGTATTGTACTGTATTGAATTTCTTAAAATACAATAATCATTAATTACTATATAATCATTAACTACTTAACCATTTAATTGTTAACTTAAACTTATTCTTATATCATATCTATGAATTAAATCATGCTACTATACTAATTTGCTATTTATTATATAAAATTATGTATTATCTAAAAAAAATATTTAATTAAATGCTTTACTTTTTATGATAGCAATAGTTTTTTTTATATATTCTTCTGTCTTATAATTACTTAATTTATTATTCATACGCAGTAAAAGACTATTCAAGTATAAAATATCTCCATTACTTATGCCTTCCACTTCTTTAAATATCAATAATGTCTTTTGATTTTTATTATAATCATCTATTATTAAATCTCCACCTTGTTTTGATATATCTAAATAACGGGCATTTTTAATTAAAGCCTTCTCTTTGTAAATGAAGGACTTGCTATATAAATGTTTTACTATTACATGAACAGTAGAAGGAGACCAGAAACTAATTTCACTTAACTCGCGTGATGTAATCCCTGGAAATGCTGCAATTATCCACAAAGCTCTAAGTTGGGCATATGTTACATTAAATTCCTTTAGAGGTTCACTATGATTGCTTTTAATTGTTAAAATAAATATTCTTAGCAAATTATATAAAGCAATTGTTTTGCTTATAGTACTAATTACATCAATGTCAAAATCAGTTGTATCAATTTTTAAATTAAGTTCATTTATCTTATCTATATAATCAAAAATGAATTCTTTCTTTTCTTTTATTATGATTTTTGTGAAAATATCTATAATAAAATCTAACTCTTCGCTTGAATATAATCCTATTAAATCAAAAAGGTAAAGCTTGGTTTCCTTACCTTGTTTATTTACATTAATATACTGAGTACCAAGTTTCGTTAATTGAAGTTTATATAACTTTTTATTTATAGTTTCTTCTTTATATATTAATTTTTTATACATTAAAATTTTAATAATATTGCTGACTGTAGGTGAACTCCAACAACCAATCCTTGCAATATTACTAAGCGAGATACCTGGGGAAACTTTAATTATCCATAGAACTCGAAGCTGTGGAAGCGTTATACCTGAAGTCTCCACCGTTCTTGCGTAATTAGATTCAATTTTTAAAAAAGCATATCTTGCTAGATTATATAACGAATGTACACTTAGCAAATACTCATTTTTCTTCATAGATTTTCCCCTTATATGATGCTTGCATTTATATTAATTATTACTTTTATGTACTTTAACACCATAAAACATTGTACCAAAAATATTCTATCAAATCAAGAAAAGGATTCTTACCTACTTCTAATAGTATAAATTAGTTTCAAAACATACTTATACATGAGCTAATCTACACATATGATATACTATAGTAAATAATGCTTTATTTTAATAAAGCAATGTCCTATAGTAATGTATTATACTATTGATGTAGCCTTTCTATTAAAAAGCTACGCAAATAAAATTTATGCAATTATAAAGGAGATTCAAAAATGATATTTTCTAGTGAGACATCCATTGAAACTATAGAAAAAGATTTGAGATATCTTAAATTATTGGCTAGCAAGTATCCTACAATTCCGGATGCATGCACTGAAATCATAAATTTACAGGCTATCTTAAATCTACCTAAAGGAACTGAGCATTTTCTTACAGATATTCATGGTGAATACGAATCCTTTTCTCATGTTCTCAGAAATGCTTCTGGCGTAATTAAACGAAAGATTAATGACATTTTTGGTAATTCACTTAGAGATAGCGAAAAAAAAGAACTCGCAACCATTATATATTATCCAGAGCAAAAGTTAGATATAGCTCTTAGAGAAGAAGATGATATAGATGATTGGTACAAAATCACTTTTCATAAACTTATTAAGATTTGTAGAACTATTTCCTCTAAATATACTATATCTAAAGTCCGCAAAGCACTACCGCAAGATTTTTCGTATATTATTGAGGAACTACTTCATGAACAACAGAGCACTTTTAATAAACAAGAATATTATAATGGTATCATTCAAACCATAATTAAAATTGGAAGAGCTAAGGAATTTATCGTTGCCATTTCAAATCTAATTCAAAGGCTCACTATAGATAGGCTTCATATTTTAGGTGATATCTATGATAGAGGTCCGGGAGCACATATAATATTAGATACACTAATGAACTACCATTCTATTGATATTCAATGGGGTAACCATGATATACTTTGGATGGGAGCTGCCTCTGGCTGTGAAAGTTCTATTGCTAACGTTCTTAGAATTTCAACTAGATATGCAAATTTAGATACAATTGAGGATGGTTATGGTATTAACTTATTGCCGCTAGCAACTTTTGCCCAAGACTTTTATAATGATGACCCATGTAAAGCATTTAAGCCTAAGGTCTTTCCAGAAAATAACTATGCAGATAAAGACCTTAATTTAATATCAAAAATGCATAAAGCTATAACTATAATTCAATTTAAACTTGAAGGTGCCATAATAAAAAGACGCCCTCATTATGAAATGAATTCCAGGTTACTTCTTAATAATATAGATTATGAAAATGGTACCATTAATATTGATGGAAAAGAATATGCACTAAATGATACTAATTTTCCAACTATAGATCCCATTGACCCTTATAAATTAAGCAAAGATGAAAGGCAACTTATTGATAAACTTAAATCTTCTTTCTTAAATAGTGAGAAGCTCCAACAACATATACGTTTTTTATACTCTAAAGGTAGTATGTACTTAAAGTACAACTCAAATTTGCTTTATCATGGATGCATTTCACTAAATGAAGATGGCAGTTTTAAAAAAATGAAAATAGATGACACTATTTACAGTGGTAAATCCTATATAGATAGGACTGAACGTTTAGCTAGGGAAGCCTATTTTGGTAAAGAATGTTCGGAATCTAAACTTTACGCACTAGATACCATATGGTATTTGTGGTGTGGACCAGATTCTCCACTTTTTGGTAAAGATAAAATGACTACTTTTGAAAGGTATTTTATAGATGATAAGAGTACTCATAAAGAAGTTAAAAATGCATATTATAAATATAGGGATGATGAAACAACTTGCAATAAAATATTATCTGAATTTGGATTAAATGCTAGTGATTCACACATTGTAAATGGTCATGTTCCTGTAAAAACTAAGCAAGGTGAGAGTCCTATTAAAGCTAATGGTAAACTATTAGTTATTGACGGTGGTTTTTCTAAAGCATACCAACCAGAGACTGGCATAGCAGGTTATACTCTTATTTATAACTCCTATGGATTGCTTTTAGCCTCCCATGCACCATTTGAGTCTACACAAAAGGCAATTGATGAGGGGAAGGATATTCTATCCTCTACTATTGTTCTAGAGAAATCTACCAATCGCATACGTGTAGTGGATACTGATGTAGGTATTGAGATTAAAGATCAAATTAAGAATTTAGAGTCGCTTCTTACAGCCTATAGAAAAGGCTTCATTAAAGAACAACGCTAATTTTATAAAGATTGTTTTAAAAAGGATTTAAGATTACTTGGCGCAAAATGTACCAAATATCCTTAAATCCTTTATTATATAAAAATATGAAACATAGTATTGGTTATGATTAACTTAATTACCGTAGCCTTAATCTACTACGTAGCTTTTTAATCTGATATGCAGCTTTTGTCTGCCACCCAGTTTTTATCTACTTGCCATCATATACGCTTAACAATTCTTGTAATTTATGAGCCTGCATTGCAGATTGCTCTGCAAATTCCCTAAATGTATTACTAACATTTTCTTCAGATACTTCTCTTGCAAATGATTGATAATCCCTAGTGTCTTCTTGTGCATCTAATAATTTTTTCATAATAGTATCTCTAGTATTCATTTCCATTTTTATCACTCCTTCAAAGGTATTTTCCCACTAAAGATATTTTTTATGTATTTTAAATAAGAAATATCTTAATAAGTAAAAGAGATTAAGAATTATAAAATTCTTAATCTCTTTTACTTATTATATTCGTTTAATTTATACGGAAAGTGTTAAATTTATTTTTATTGTCTTTCCGTTTCTAATTAATTCTATTTTAACTACATCACCAGCTTTATGTGTACCTTTAATTTTATTTATTTGTGCAACAGTTTTAATCTTTTCACCATCAAACTTTACAATTATATCTGCAGGTACTATACCGGATTTTTCTGCTGCACTAAACTCTTTAACTTGTGAAATATACACTCCTACTGGAAGATTATATTGCTTTGAAATATCAGCGGTTATATCTCTGCAAGATATACCGATATTTAAAATTGGTTTAATTAAATTTTCCATTTTGGGATTTATTGTATTAATTGGTATTGCGAAACCTAATCCCTCTACCCCGGTTTCACCTATTTTAGCAGTATTTATTCCTATAACTTGACCCTTAGAATTTACTAAAGGGCCACCACTATTACCTGGGTTAATAGCTGCATCCGTTTGAATAAATTTAAGATTTTTATTTTCAATACTTACTTGCCTATTAAGTGCACTTACAACACCTGTAGTAACAGATCCTATGAATTCTTTTCCTAAAGGATTTCCTATTGCAACTACTGGTTCACCTACTTCAAGCATATCTGAATCTCCAAATTCAGCCACACCTGGAACTTTTGTATTTGTAGCTAACTTAATTACAGCCACGTCAGATGCTTCATCATAATTAACTACTTTTGCAGAAACTTCTTTTCCATCACTAAGGGTAACTTTTACATTTTGCGCTCCACTTATAACATGATAATTCGTCAAAATATATCCATCTTTATTGAAAATTATTCCAGTGCCTACACCCTCTTGCTCAGCAGTCTCTCCGCTAGGATCGCTACTTGCAGCAGCTGTCTTGGTTGAAATTGCAACCACAGAAGAACTTACTTTTTTTACAATTTCGGGTACGGTTAAAGTATCTGTGCTAGTGCTAGTTATAAGTTTTGCTTTTGAACTTGTAGCAACCTTTGTATCAGCTACTTTAGGTGTAACAACAGCATTTGTGTTTCTCATTATATTTATTGTTACAATAGCTGATCCTACACCTCCAAGTGTAGAACATATTACACCTACTATTATGTAAGCCACTATTCTTTTTCTCATACCACCTTTTTCTTTTTTTACTTTGCTATTGTTTATTGACCTATAATTATCATTTTCTAACATAAGCGGAATATCTTTTTTTTCTTTATAATCTTCAATAGGCACTTGCATTTCCATTGTAAGGTCTTTATCATTGTCTTTCTTAGTATCTTCACTCGTATTATTACTTTCACTATGGATCATATTATCATTAGTTTCATTAGTTTCATTAGTTTCATTAGTTTCGTTCGTATCGTTATTATTTGAATCATCATTCATACTTTTATCCTCCTTATTTATTTCTCAGGGTATACCAGCCATTAACTGTTATTATCGTATAAAATATGATTTTTTTAAATTATGTTTTATCTTTAATTATATTTTAAAACACTTATATTGCAATTTGGTGACAAATTTGTGAACAAACTTTTAACTAGCCTCATTTATTCCCAATATTTACTTTTTTTATTTTCCAGCGTACAGTTCAACTATTTTTAATATTACATCAACGGCCTTTTCCATCGCAAATGTAGGTATAAATTCATATTTGCCGTGAAAGTTATGGCCACCAGCAAATATATTTGGTGTAGGCAGTCCCATAAATGAAAGCCTTGCACCATCTGTGCCACCTCTGATAGGTTGCATTATAGGATTTACCCCCACTTCCATTAATGCAGTAAATGCAGTATCTACTATATGCTTAACTGGTTCTATTTTTTCTTTCATGTTAAAGTATTGATCCTTAATTTCTAATTCAACTGTTCCACTACTGTATTTATCATTTAATTTATCAGCTATGTTTTTAATAAATATTTTTCTATTTTCAAAATTTTCACTATCAAAATCTCTTATAATATATTGAAGTTTTGTTTCCTCAACCTCACCATTAATACTAATCAAGTGATAGAATCCCTCGTACCCTTCTGTAGTAGCTGGAGTCTCATTTCGTGGCATTGAGTTTATAAACTCATTTGCAATAAGCGCTGAGTGAATCATTTTCCCCTTTGCAGAACCTGGATGAACGTTTCTTCCGTGAATAGAAATTTTTACTCCTGCAGCATTAAAATTCTCATACTCAAGTTCACCAATAGGTCCACCATCCAAAGTATATGCAAAGTCTGCACCAAATTTTTTCACATCAAAAATATCTGCTCCACGACCAACTTCTTCATCAGGTGTAAATCCAATACGAATTGTGCCATGCTTTATATTAGGATTCTGCGTTAAATACTCTGCTGCTGCCATTATCTCTGAAATTCCTGCTTTATCATCAGCCCCAAGGAGTGTTGTACCATCAGTTGTAATAATAGTTTTCCCTAGGTAATCCTTTAATTCTGGGAAATCCTTTGGAGATAATACTATATTATTTTCTTTATTTAATATAATATCTTCTCCATCATAATTGTAAACAAATTTAGGCTTAACCTCTTTACCAGAGATATCTGGCGCAGTATCCATATGTGCTATAAATCCTATAGTTGGCACAATTTTTTCTACATTAGATTCAATAGTAGCCATTACGTATCCATTCTCATCTACACTTGCATTCTTTAGTCCCATTTCTTTTAATTCTGCTACTAATTCTTTAGCAAGTACCATTTGCCCAATTGTACTCGGAACAGTTGTTGACTCCTCATCAGATTTAGTATCATAACTTATATATTTCAAAAACTTTTCTACAACTTTTGACATATCGACATCCCCTTATATTTAAATTTAATAGTCTTTTTTTAAAAAATTATCAATTAATTTTTCTGCCATTCTCTTTTGCATATTTGCTTTATTAGTAAGTAACAAAATCATTAATATTAATTCTATTAACTCTCCATCCTCTTTTCCCATTTCTTTAATCTTCTCTTTTATAAATTTAGCATCTTTATCTGTATCACGTGCAAACTCTTTATTTTGAACTTCTTTGATATCCAAAAAATCATTATATAAATCACCTAATGGTATACTTATGCTTTGTGGAGCTTTTATATCAATAATAGGATCAAATAACGTATAAATATCACTAATTGATATTGTTTGCTTTAGATTATAAATAAGCGTAAGTAAAATAATATGCTCATTAGTATATTTTTTATTTTTTGCTGGCATCAAAACTTTACCTTTAGTGTAGTTATTGATCATTGTTTTTGTAAGAATTTTATCCTCTTCATTTCGTTTAAGACTACCAAGCTTTTCATTAAAAAAAGTTGTAACCTGATCCATATATAAATCTACACATGGTATTTCTCCTAAACTAATATCTTTTGCTCCTATAATTTCTTCAACTAATTTATTTAAAGTTTCCTCATTATAATTCATTCATTCCACCTCACATTCATTATATAGCATTAATTACATTGAATCTATAATTACTAATATAATTAAAGATATAATTATATAAAAAGAAAGTACACATTAGCATAAACACATAAATCTTTAACAAAAGATTTTATGACATTTTGACCAACATATACTTTCTTTAACAGGTTAGCATGTTTATTTACTAAACTCTAGCTACTCCCATTTCTCTTGCCACTCTCATAACTTCACTGGCTACAGCCTGACAAACTCTAGCATCAAAAGCACCTGGGATTATATAATCTGCGGCTAATTCCTCACTACTAATTAAGTTAGCAATTGCCCTAGCTGCCCCAAGCTTCATTTCATCATTAATTTCCTTTGATCTAACTGCTAAAGCACCCTTAAATATTCCAGGGAAAATCAAAACATTATTTATCTGATTTGCAAAATCCGATCTTCCTGTAGCAACAACTACTGCTCCAGCCTCTTTTGCAAGGTCCGGCATGATTTCTGGTGTTGGATTTGCCATAGCAAATACTATAGCACCTTTATTCATTGTTGATACCATTTGTTTAGTAAGGATTCCTGGTGCAGATACCCCTATGAAAACATCACTATCCTTTATTATCGAATCTAATGTGCCTCTCTTAAGCTGTCTGTTTGTTCTTTTAGCAATTATAGCTTGAGCTGGATTCAAAATAGCATCTCCTTCTACAACTGCTCCATGTTTATCACAAAGTGTTATATTCTTAGCTCCTGCACTAAATAATAATTTACATATTGAAATTCCAGCTGAACCAGCCCCATTAATTACTATATTTACATTTTCTAATTTCTTGTTAACGAACTTTAAGGCATTGTATATTCCTGCTAAAACTACTATCGCAGTACCATGTTGATCATCATGAAATACTGGTATATCTAATTCTTCTTTTAATTTTTCTTCTATGTAAAAACACTCCGGTGCTTTTATGTCTTCAAGATTTATACCACCAAATACTGGAGATATTAACTTAACAGTTCTAATAATTTCTTCTGGATCTTCAGTATCGAGACATATAGGAAATGCATCTATTCCTCCAAATCTTTTGAATAATAATGCTTTACCCTCCATTACAGGAAGTCCTGCTTCTGGTCCGATATTCCCAAGTCCAAGTACAGCTGTACCATTCGTAACTATAGCTACTGTATTTCCCTTTATAGTGTAATCATAGACCTTGTTTTTATCCTTTGCTATTTCAAGACACGGCTGTGCTACCCCTGGTGTATAAGCTACGGATAAATCGTGTTTATCTTCGATTTTTATTTTTCCTACTATTTCTAGGACACCTCTATTTTCTTTATGTATCCTTAACGATTCTTCCTGAAGTGACATTAAAAAACCTCCTTATTATTTTCACATATAATTACTTAGACTTTCCATTTAAAAATTCACAATAAGGTGCTATAGGACACGCCTCACAATTAGGTTTCCTTGATTTACATATTTCTCGTCCATGCCATATAATGAAATGATGAGCATCACTCCACATATTTTTTGGAATATTCTTCATAAGCTCTTGCTCTACAATCTCAACATTTTTACCGGTGGCAAGTCCAATTCTTTTTGAAACTCTAAAAACATGAGTGTCTACAGCAATAGCTGGAATTCCAAACGCATTAGACAAAACTACATTTGCAGTTTTTCTCCCAACTCCTGGTAGCTCTATTAGTTCTTCCATAGTTCTTGGCACTACGCCATTATATTTTTCTAATAAAAGCTTTGTAGCACCCAAAATATTCTTGCTCTTATTGTTATAAAACCCACAACTCTTAATTTTTTCTCCTAGCTCATCACTTGATAATGTAATCATAGCCTCTGGTGTATTGTATTGTTCATATAACTTCTTTGCAACAACATTAACCCTTACATCTGTACATTGAGCTGATAATATTGTTGATACTAAAAGCTCATAATGGTTTGTAAAATCAAGTCCACACTTTACACCCGCATATGTTTCACTTAGAATTTTAAGAACAGTTTTAATTGTTTTCTTATTTATATAAATCACCTACTTCTTATTACTAAAATTTTATAAGGATATAAAAAAACAAGATTTCAGTACTTGCGCCAAATTCTTGTTTTTCTAAACTAAATTTATTATTATCTATTTAATTTTGGAATATACTCCCCTATACTGCTCAGGAATTAGGACTGCTATACCACACATTATTTCATTCATAACCCTATCATAATATTCATCGCGAGCTTCGTCTTTATCCTTAACTTGCAAGGTAATAGGATCACCAATGCTAATATTTACGTCAGCATGATGAAATTTTTCTAAAGCCATATCACTAGCATTAATTGGTAATAGCTTTTCTGTTCCCCAAATACCCATTGGAAGAATTGTTGCTTTTGATAATTTTGCCATTAATATAAGGCCTTTCTTACCCTCTATCATTTTTCCACTTCTGCTCCTAGTTCCTTCTGGAAAAATCATAATATTATTGCCTTGTTTTAATGTACTTACTATCTTAGATATAGCGTCTTTGTCTGCCGAATTAGGATGTACTTGTATAGTTTTCGCTACAAAAAAACCTAACTTAGTAAGCCTGTTATCTGTTAGCTTTACCCCTGCTACAAAAGTTACATTATCATCCTTTAATAGCTTATTCATAATTATACCATCTGCATTACTTAAATGATTGCATATGAAAATTATGGGCGACTTTATATCCTTAATTTTCTCCATTCCATGTGTTTTAATATTTGCATATTTGTTAATATATGAATCTAATAATCTTTTAGCTATAAATGATACAACTCTATCTGGTAAAATATTTATTATTCCTAACACAGGTTTTGAAAGCATCTGAATTCCACCTTTCTTAAATAATGACTATAAAAATATTATAATTTGAAAAACTTTAAAAGTCTATAATAATAATCTCTTATATAAGGTGATGTATCCTTCTCCACTGTTATAATTTTATCCTTTTCAATAAAAAGCGCATTAATAATTGCATTCCTTTTAATAATATTTTTGCCTCTCCACCCACAAGAGGTTATTTTATAATTATCTTTAAATAATTTATTATCAATATTCATTAGTTCCTTCAAATTAGGTGTTCTCATATGTTCATACGGTTTAAATTCTTTAATAACACTTAATTCAACTTTTTTATTGTAGGGACAAACTCTTTGACAAGTATCACAACCAAATAACCTACCATCTAATTTTTCAAACCAAAAATCCTCTATATCTTTTTTCTGAGTTATATAGGACAAGCATATATTAGAATTATTATTTATTCCAACCTTCCCTTTAACTATAGCACTTGTAGGACATGATGACAGACATATTTCACAATTACCACATTTTTGCTCCACTTTTTTATCAGGTTCTATCTCTAAATCTGTTATAATTTCTCCTAAAAAAACATATGAGCCATACCTTTGCGTTATTAACATATTATTTTTACCTATAAATCCTACTCCACTTAGGCTTGCAATATATCTCTCAGGTAATGCATTACTATCTACAAAATACACAGCTTTTGCACCTATGCTCTCGATAAATGCACAAATTTTTTTCATGTATTCAATTAATACAAGGTGATAGTCTCTTCCCCTAGTGTAATTCGAAAAATATACCTTTCCATTTACATCATTATCATATAAATATGGAAATGCAATGGAAATTATAGTTTTCCCACCTTCCATATATATAAACGGATTTATCTTTTTATCTAACTCTTTCTCTTCAAATTCATTTTCTAATCCTAGTTTTTTCCTCTTATTAAAATAAGGATCTAGCTCATGAAAAATTCTACATTCGCTAAACCCTATAACATCCAAGCCACTTATTTTGCAAAACTTAATTATATCATCTTTAACACTCATATTGTCATTTCCTTTATATCACCATATCATTGTACATTCTTTTAGTATTACCTGCATAGTCTTTAATCTCGATTATTGTTAATTCATTTACGAAAATGACTCTAGCAGGTATCCCTACAGCAGTGGCCTTTGGTAATACATCTTTTAAAACTACAGCATTTGCACCAACTTTACTACCAGTACCTATTTTAATGGGACCAAGAATCTTTGCACCAGCACCAACTATAACATCATCCCCTAAAGTAGGATGTCTTTTACCAGTATCCTTGCCTGTTCCCCCTAAAGTAACCCCTTGATACAACGTTACATTGTTTCCAATCTCCGTGGTTTCTCCAATAACTACTCCCGTTCCATGATCTATAAAAAATCCTTTTCCTATCTTGGCTCCTGGATGAATTTCTATTCCGGTAAAAAACCTAGCACCTTGGGATATAGCTCTAGCTATAAAAAATATTTTATGATTATATAATATGTGGGCTATTCTATATATTATTACAGCATGAATACATGGATATAATAATATTACTTCAACCCAATTTTTAGCTGCTGGATCCTTTTCTAATATATTATTTATATCATATCGTAACGTTTTAAACATACATTAATTCCTCCTATAGAATTATAGTTTGTAAATATGCAAATTCATATTTTTAAATATGAATCTGTATATCCTTAAACCCTCACATTAGTCTATTTCTATGTGTTTTTTTATCTATAGCGTAGAAATAAATGTTTAGATCTTACCCTAATTAGTCATAAATACCCATTGAAATATACTTTTCTCCACCATCTGGAGCAACTGTAACAACTTTTTTGCCTTTACCTAATTTCTTAGCAATTTTTATTGCTGCAGCAACATTAGCTCCTGTTGAAATTCCTACTAATATACCTTCTTCTTTAGCAAGTCTCTTTGCTATATCGAAAGCCTCTTCATCAGTTATTTGTATTATTTCATCAATTACACTGCTATCATAAATATCTGGTGTAAATCCCGCTCCTATACCCTGTATTTTATGTGGACCCGGTTCTCCACCAGATAATACTGGGGATTTTGCTGGCTCAACTGCAACAACTTTAATTTCCTTATTAAATTCTTTTAATTTTTTGCCTACTCCAGTAATTGTTCCACCAGTTCCTACACCAGCTACAAAAACATCTATATCCGCTATATCACTAAAAATTTCTTCTGCAGTAGTTTCATAATGTTTTTCTGGATTTGCTATATTAATAAATTGTTGTGGTAAAAAGAATTTAGAATCTCCGTCTGATATTTCTTTTGCTTTATTTATAGCACCCTTCATTCCCTTTGAACCATCAGTAAGAACAAGTTGTGCACCATATGCCTTTATTAAGCTACGTCTCTCAACACTCATACTATCTGGCATTACAATAATTACGTCATACCCTTTAATTTTACCAATCATTGCTAAAGCTATTCCCATATTTCCACTAGTTGGCTCAACTATCGTAAAACCTTCCTTTAGTAATCCTAATTTTTCAGCTTTTTCTATCATACCAAGAGCAGCCCTATCTTTTATACTTCCAGCTGGATTATATTTTTCTAATTTCACATATACATCAGCCACGTCACCCTTAACTAGTCTATTCAACTTTAGAACCGGTGTTCCACCTATCATATCTAAAACATTGTTATACATCATAATAATACCCCTCCTATTTTAATATAAGTAATTTCCCTTTAAAAGCTATCCATATTTTTTCATTTGTTTAATCTCATATGATAAAAAAATGACACATATTTGTTTGTTTTTGTAATATATCATAGATTTTTGGGTACAAAAAAAACTTCCTCTATTACTAGAGACGAAGTTTTACTTCGTGGTCCCACTCTAAGTTATAATCACCAAAATGATTATAAAGCCACTTTTTCAAGCACAACGTTATGCTCAATCACTATAACGGGTGAGTCCCGATGCAGCCTACCAGAGGCATACAATAATAAACAACAACACCATCTTTTACTTGTTATTTACTACTGCGTGACTAGTTCGGTGCATAACTCCAAAGGGCACTTCATATAATTTTCCTTTAAGAGTCTTCTCAGCTTTGGACTCTCTCTCTGTAAATTCTTCCTATATTACTTTCCTTTTTCTTAGTATTTCCTAGTATTTTAGTATGAATTACTTTTCTTTATTATATTCTTAAGATTAAAATATGTCAATAGTATTTCATTTGTTTTATTAAATGTCAAAGTTGTTTGCATATAGCGATACACTTTCGCCTATAACATAACTTTGTTTTACCACGTTTTCAGGCTTATCATACCCCTGAACTACCCCTCCACATGCAAAAACGCCACTTATATTTGTTTGTAATTTCTCATTCAATTTAATTTGTCCTGTTGGTGGATTAACTACTATCCTAGCCTGCCTTGCCAGTTCATTATCAGGATATAAATCTACAGATAAAAGTAATGCATCACAAGAAATATGTTCCTCACTGCCTTTAATTACTTCACTATTACTATCGAGTTTTACTAAAGTAATACCTTCTATTCTATTTTTTCCTTGGATGTCAACAACCTTATACATCATTTTTAATGGTATATTGAAATCCTTTAGTGAATCACATAATTTTTTATCAACCGCAGCAATAACACTTTTGCTTTCAATTACTACTTTAACATTAGCCCCTTCGATTGATAGTCTCCTTGCTACTATTAGTGCAATGTCTCCTGTGCCTAATATAACTATTTCTTTTCCTGGCATATAGCCTTCGATATTTATAAATTTCTGTGCACACCCTACTGTGTAAATACCTGCACATCTACTTCCTGGCAAATTTAAGAATCCTCTTGGCCTCTCTCTACATCCGGTAGCAATTATTATAGCTTTTGCACTAATTTTAAAAGTTCCATCCTCAGAGTTAACTGCATTTATTTCTTTAGTACTACCTAAATTTAAAACAGTAGTATTTAATTTATATGAAATATTTAGTTTTTTAACTTTATCTATAAACTTCTGTACAAATTCTGGTCCTGTTAAGTCCTCACTAAAAATATTCTTACCAAATCCATTATGTATACATTGATTTAAAATTCCACCTAATTGGTTTTCTCTTTCTAAAATCAAAATTTTACCCTCATAATGTTCTTTAGCTGAAATAGCAGCTGCAAGGCCTGCTGGACCTCCTCCAATTACTACTATGTCATATTGCTGCATTATATACCTCCACTTGCAGGCATCTTAACCTGTTCTTTATTTTTGTATGACTAATATTAAATTTAATAATTTATTGTATTAAATCATCTCCTAAGGAGATGCATTAACTACTTCAGAAGAAAATTTATATTCCCACTAAAGTTTTGTTTTTGATGGGGTAGTTAAATCCCACTTATAAAAATGTGAGACTTTCCTTCTGAAAGGTCGTTAAAACGTAAAAACCCGTGAAATTAATTTCACAGGTTTTATTTGGCAGGGGTAGTAGGACTCGAACCTACAACCAATGGTTTTGGAGACCACTACTCTACCAATTGAGCCATACCCCTTTA
>Ga0209123_1001948_pt1 | contig 18669 bp, 15 predicted proteins | sample BarGraIncu00431A_FD_184500 | JGI IMG/M metagenome (GOLD analysis project Ga0209123, IMG submission 184500) | Arctic peat soil microbial communities from Barrow, Alaska, USA - Barrow Graham LP Incubations 004-31A (SPAdes) (version 2) | ecosystem: Environmental > Terrestrial > Soil > Wetlands >... | reverse complement strand
CATATTGGGCGTCCATGAATCCTTTGTACGCTTGGGAGTACTGCGGGTATAGGTTCCGCCATTAAACTGAACAAACACCATTTCTTCTACTTTACCGGAGAGCTCAAGGCCTAATCCTTTTGTTACTTTTGCCATCGTGAAATATATATTAAATTAGTACTTATTAAGTACCTAACTAGTACTTAATAAGTAAAGATACGAATTAGTTTCTTATTATCTACTTATTATTTGCTTATTTATTACTTATTATCAATATTTTTCACGATGGGTTCACGATTGGTTCACGATTTTTTCGCGATGTATTTGCATTCGAAGTGGAATTAACATGGATCACATGATAAAGTTGTGGGGTTCCGATCCCGAGCACTCGGGAGGGATCAAAACCAATATTCAGTTATGTTTATTTTGAAAGAATCTTCCTTTTTTTATATAATCTTAGTAACTTAGTTCAGCGCCCGCAACCTTAATCTTATCTATCTTATGAATATAAAATTCAATAATATGTACACCCATTTTGTTTTTATTTCTTATACGATATTAAAGAAAGAAAAAAAAATAAGAAATAAGGAATAAGAAATAAGAAACTTAGGGCGGCCCACACAACCTTAATTATAAGATAGATAAGATTGGGATCCAGGGGTCATTGCCCGGTTACTAAGGTTGAATTAAAAAAAGTAAGATTTAAAAAAAATTACAATTGACTTTGCTTTTCCCACAACAATGTCATGTGATCCATTAACATATTTAGAAATATCACAAACAAAAGGCCCCTGGCTGACAGTTGGATACTTCATCCTACTGCCTTGCCAGGGGCCTTAAAATTCCTTAAATGCCTATCTTTTTTTAAGTGGCATTGTGGTCCAGTTATGACTATCCCTTGCGATCAGCGCCTCTGCATCCTCAGGACCCTGCATTCCAACGGTATAGTTGGGGAAACCTGGGGTCGTATTGGCTTCCCAGACCTCTAAAATGGGCATGAGAATACTCCAGGCAGCTTCTACCTGGTCAGAGCGCATAAAGAGAGTGGCATCACCCATGAGAATGTCAAACAAAAGCGTTTCATAGGCCTCAGGAGGGCTGGCTGAATCGGAACTGTAGTAGTCGAAAAGCATATTAACCGGGTTGAGCAGCATTTTTAATCCAGGCTTCTTAGCCTGGAACCGGAGTTGAATGCCCATGTTGGGTTGAATATTCAGAATCAACTTGTTGGATTCCCAGTTATTAATTGATTCAAGTGGGAAGGACTGATGTGGCACAGGTCTGAATTGAATGGTGATGGCCGAGATGGTTTCATTCATCCGCTTGCCGGTGCGTAAATAAAATGGGACATCCTGCCAACGCCAGTTGTCAATAAATAATTTGATGGCTGCAAATGTTTCTGTATTGGAGTCTTTGGCCACACCGGCCTCAGCCCTGTATCCCTTTACTTTGGTCCCTTCCAGCCACCCTTCGTCATACTGTCCGCGAACGGCAACCGAGTGGACCTCTTCACGTTTAATTTTGCGTACCGCATGTAACACATCCACTTTACGGTTGCGAATTTCATCGGCATCAAATGACACGGGAGGTTCCATCGCAAGGAGGCACAGCAATTGCATCAGGTGATTCTGAATCATATCCCTCAGGGCGCCGGCATGTTCGTAATAGGCTCCCCGGTTTTCAACTCCAATCTGTTCAGCTACGGTAATCTGCACATTGTCAATATAATTACGGTTCCAGATAGGCTCGAACAAGGCATTCGCGAAACGAAAGGCCAGAATATTCTGTACTGTTTCCTTGCCCAGGTAATGATCAATGCGGTACACCTGTGACTCAGCAAAAATAGTACACAATAAAGTGTTCAAATTTTTTGCACTGGTCAGATCATGTCCGAAAGGCTTCTCAACCACAATCCTACTCACCTGGCTGTCACGAGCAAATCCTGCTTTTCCTATTTTTTGGGCAATCTGCTCAATGAATGAGGGAGGAATGGCCATATAAAATATCCGGTTGACGGTGCATTGCCATTCTTTTTCATATTTAACAATTTCACCGTTCAGCTTGATATAAGTAGCATCGTCGGTAAAATCTGATTTTTGGTAATGAAGAAATTCCTCAAAGATCTTCCATTTGGGTTTATCAGTTTTTCCTCTACGTGAAAAATGATCAACACCATCAAGAAGTCCTTTTCGAAATGACTCATCAGTCAAATCCTTAATATCCAGGCCAAATACAGCAAACTTTTCAGGGATCAATCCATCCAGGAAAAGGTTATAGATGGCAGGCATCAATTTTCGATGGGTAAGATCTCCTCCGGCGCCAAAAATAACAATGATCGTAGGATTTACACTTTTTTCTTCATTCATAATCAACGTTTTAATTGTTTCCATTGTGTATGAAAGCTGCCTTCCCTGTCAGTGCGCTCGTAAGTATGAGCCCCGAAATAATCACGCTGCGCCTGCAACAGATTGTCAGGGAGCCAGTCACTCCGATAACTGTCGTAGTATGCCACCGAGGCCATTAAAGCAGGCAAAGGGATTCCGGTGTCTATTCCTATCCGGGCAATTTGACGTGCATATTCCTGTAAATCAACCAGCCTGTCTTTGAAAACACTACTGAGCATCAGGTTTGATAAATCAGGATGCATGGTAAAGGCCGTTCGGATATCCTCCAACACCGATGACCTGATGATACATCCTTCACGCCAGATGGCAGCAATATTTTCCAGTTTCAGATCATATTTGTAAACCCTGGAAGCATGTGAAAGTAGCTCCATGCCTTGAGCAAACACAGTGATGATGGCAAAATTAAGTGCATGTTCCAGTGCATCAATCAGTTCATCATTGGAGTAATTGATTTTCACTTTCGGCCCACTAAGTAATTGATCGGCTGCCTGCCGTTCTTTTATCAATGCCGAAAGATTACGCATGGAGACAGCTATGTCGATGACTGGTACAGGAACCTGGAGGGCCATGGCATCTTCTGAAGTCCATGCTCCGGTTCCTTTTTGGTGGGCGCTGTCAAGGATCATATCCACCAGATCGTTGCCTGTCAGGTCGTCTTTCTGGTTAAAAATATCCGCAGTAATTGAAATGAGAAATGATTGAAGTGATCCATCATTCCATTTTGTAAAGACGGTATGCAACTGATTATTAGTAAGCCCAGCGCCTTGTTTCAATAGCTGGTAAGCTTCTGCAATAATTTCCATCAACGCATATTCAATGCCATTGTGTACCATCTTGACATAATGACCAGCCGATCCGGCGCCAAGATAAGTGACGCAAGGCTCCCCCTTGGCTTTGGCTGAAATAGCTTCCAACATGGGTGCCACTTTCGCATAAGCGCCTTTCGATCCACCAGGCATGATGCTGGGGCCATTGCGTGCACCATATTCACCCCCTGAAATACCAATACCCATGAAATGAATATTTTCTTTTGACAGTTTATCAATGCGTAGATTGGTATCTGTAAAATGAGAATTCCCGCAGTCAATCAACAGGTCGTCCTTTGACAGCAAGGGTTTTAAGCTTTCTATCACAGCATCTACAATTGGACCGGCAGGAACCAACATAAGCAGTACGCGGGGCTTTTTCAATGTATCAGTAAGTTCTTGCAGACTTCGGGTACCCACTATTTTATATGGACCTTTCCCCTGCTCCAATTTTTCAACCATTGAAAAATCCTTGTCATATCCGGCCACTGAATATCCATGGTCGCACATATTGTAAACCAGGTTGCGTCCCATGGTACCCAACCCGATCATTCCGTAGTCATATTCTTGCTTTTCCATTTTATACTATAAGTTTAAAGTTCAAAGTTCAAAGTTCAAAGTTGCGTTCCGATCCAGGAGAGGCTGCAATGTTCATCCCGTGGACTTGGGACCAAGGTTACTAAGTTTGGAGGACTGGTGTTGTTCCGGTTACTAAGATTATGAAGGTTAATAAGTTAAGGGTTACCCGAATCATACCTGGTACTTAAACCTTCATAACCTTAGTAACCTGAATCAGCCCAAGTCCCCCAACCTTAGTAACCTTGAGAACCGCCATCTATAAAGGTCGAGACGAACTAATAATGATACACAGGAAAAATAATCGTTGTATTTAATTTTAGTATTATATTTCATAAATAATTGTTTATCAATACTATTTATAAAGCCTCTATAAAGTGAACTATATTAAAAAATCGTTGAGGTTTCGGGATAATATCTAGCTACTTTGTAGTAAAAGGACTCATCAGTTAGTCTCAATTTATGAGAATCTAAGTGACTGGATATATTGTTTGGCAGCCTCCAACCCCTGGAAATGATACCCGTTAATTCCAAATGATCTGGCCACTTCCACAAACAGGAGCCTGTCATCAACATAAAGAATACAGGGAGGGGAAACATGCGCGATTCCACAGGCCATATGGAGAATTTCAACGTCAGGCTTGCTCAGATGTACATAACATGAGGAGACGAAAGCATCGAAGAGCTGATCCAGATGGTACTCCTTGATTCGATAGTCATTGAGTTCAAGGGCCTCATTGTTCACAGCAATGACTTTCAAAGAATAGCTGCTCTTAAGCCATTTGAAAAACTCAATAGAACCTTCTATAGGCTTGGATTGCTCAAACATAAATGATTTGAAGTCCTCTTTTGAGAAGTTTCGTTCCTGGTAAAAGACAATTCTGTTCAGGTATTCATCCAACGACAGCATCCCCGCTTCGTACAATGCGAAAGTAAGATGATGCCTTTCCTCCATTTCATCATGGTCGATATTGAAAGTTGTAGATGCCAGGACTCGTGAATTACGATCCCATCCACTTGTGAGCAACACGCCGCCAATGTCTAAAAATAACGTTGTGATCGGTTCTAAGTTCTGATTCATACTGATTCCTCCTTCATGTTTTTGGTCTCAATGGCTATTATTTTTTCAAGTCTTCTTTTGTAACGTACTTTATTTATGAATTTTGCATTGATAAATGCATTTACAATTTCATAGGCCAATTCAATTCCAATAATTCGCTGACCGAGACATAGCACATTCATCTCATCATGTTCAACACCCTGGTGGGCTGAATAGGTATCATGACAAACACCTGCGCGAATGCCCTTGAATTTGTTGGCTGCGATGCACACTCCCACCCCACTGCCACAGATAATGATGGCTCTTTCACCTTCATGTTTGAGAAGCGCATGGGCCACATCGGCAGCATGATCCGGATAGTCAGATGGCTCTTGGTTAAAGGCACCCAGATCGAGCACTTCAACTTCTTTTTCACGCAGATACTTAACCAATAAGGTCTTGTATGTGAAACCTGCGTGGTCGGATGCAATAATTATCTTCATAATAATAACGAATTACACGAATTTAAAAACGAATTGAACGAATTGCTTTTACAACAATAATGCTGCGCAATTCCTTATTTCTTATTTTTTATTTCCACCAGTTTCACAGGTGGCTATTCACATTCAAGTCCTTTGGACTTCTCCATCAGGATAAATCTCAGCACACCTTATTTCTTATTTCCACCAGTTTCACAGGTGGCTATTCATATTCAAGTCCTTTGGACTTCTCCATCTGGATAAATCTCAGCACACCTTATTTCTTATTTCCACCAGTTTCATAGGTGGCTATTCACATTCAAGTCCTTTGGACTTCTCCATCTGGATAAATCTCAGCACACCTTATTTCTTATTTCTTATTTCTTATTTCTTCTTCCCCACCATTAATTTAACTGTCTTCACTATCTCTTTGACAGTAATGCCATAGTGCTCATAAATCTCCTCATACGGTGCGCTGGTACCGAATTTTGAGATACCTATTATCTGGCCATGATCGCCCACCCATTCGCTCCATCCTTGTGAAGCTGCAGCTTCCACGGCCAGCCTTGCAGTTATTTCAGGTGGCAATACCTGATCACGGTATTCATGTTTCTGCATCCTGAAAAGTTCCCAACTGGGCATACTTACCACGCGGGCATCAATGTTATCTTTCATAAGTTCCTGCTGGGCTTCGAGGATTAAGGGAACCTCCGATCCAGTGGATATCAATAGGATCGCCGGATTCTGACCTTTTTCAGGTGACAATACATAGGCCCCTTTCATTACTCCCTCAGCGGATGCGAAGCGGTTACGGTCAACAATGGGAAGTTTTTGCCTTGACAACACCAACATGGTAGGGCTCTTGGTATTTTGAATCGCTGCACGCCATGCAAAGGTGGTTTCATTGGCATCGGCAGGACGAATGACGCACATATTGGGCATGGCCCTAAAAGAAGCAAGTTGTTCGATGGGTTGATGTGTGGTGCCATCTTCACCCAACCCAATGGAATCATGGGTCATCACATAAATCACTGGCAACTCGCTGATGCAGGCAAGCCGGATGGCAGGCCTTGCATAATCAGTAAAAATGAAAAATGTGGCAGTGTATGGACGCACGCCTCCATGTATGCTCATCCCTGAACTGGCGGCACACATCAGGTGTTCGCGGATTCCCCAGTCCATATTCCTATTACCGTAATTCCCTTTTCCGAAATAACCGGACGATTTGATCAGTGTTTTGGTGGAAGGTTCCAGATCAGCGCTGCCACCCATGAGCCAAGGTAAATTTGCTGCCACGGCATTGAGAAAATCAGACGAAATCTCCCTGGTGGCCTTTGGACCGTCGGTTGGTAAATAAACCGGGATCTGTTTATCCCAGCCATCCGGCAACACTTGTTCAAGGCATTCACTGAATTGCCTGGCCAGCTCAGGCTGTGCATTTTTATAGTCATCCAAAGTTGTATTCCAAGCCTCTTCCAGTTTCTTTCCCTTCTCAATAGCACCGCTCATGTGGGTTTTCACCTCATCGGGAACCAAGAAATAAGCATCCTCAGGCCATCCGTAGAATTTCTTGACCAACTTTATCTCCTCGGCTCCCAAAGGGGAACCATGGGCCTCTGAGGTGTCCTGTTTATGGGGTGATCCATAACCTATATGAGTCCTGAGGATGATCAGGGAGGGCTGGTCTGTAACCTCCCTGGCCCTGGTAAAAGATTCGGAAATCGCCTTGATATCATTGCCTTTATCACCCAGATTCTGAACATGCCAGTGATAGGATTCAAATCGTTTGGCCACATCATCCGAATAAGTCAGTGAGGTATTTCCTTCGATGGTGATGTGATTATCGTCGTATAGAACGATGAGCTTTCCCAATCCCAAATGCCCTGCAATGGAACCGGCTTCGTGTGATGCACCTTCCATAAAATCACCGTCACTGCAGAACACATAGGTATGGTGGTCAATAACCTTATGTTCCCCAATATTAAACATGGCAGCCAGGTGCGCTTCCGCAATGGCCATGCCCACTGCATTCATGAGACCCTGACCCAGGGGACCGGTAGTAATTTCGATGCCAGGTGTGAGTCCATATTCAGGGTGACCGGGGGTGTTGCTTCCCCATTGCCTGAAGTCTTTGAGATCGTCCAGTGAAATGGGATACCCCACCAGGTGCAGAATGGCGTATTGCAACATGGAAGCATGTCCGTTGGAAAGTATGAACCGGTCGCGGTTAAACCACTTTGGATTGGCCGGATTGTAATGCATGTGCTTCATCCATAATACATAGGCTGCGGGTGCCAGCGCCATGGGAGTTCCGGGATGGCCTGAATTGGCTTTCTGCACTGCATCCATGGCCAGGCAGCGGATCGTATTGATACTTTTTTCTTCAATATCCATTTGTTTCAGTTTAAAAAGAAGGTACTAATTTCACGAAATTAAAACGAATTACATGAAGGTACGAATTTCACGAATTGCCTCTACGACAATAGCGCAGTGCGATTCCTTATTTCTTATTCCTTATTTTCTTATTCCTTATTTTCTTATTCCTTTTTTTCTTATTCCTTATTTTCTTATTCCTTATTTTCTTATTCCAAAAGCTTCAGGATTTATTTCACTTTTATGTACATAAATATAATCAAATAATTTCACATTTCCTGATAAAACAGGATTCTATTTACACTTTTGCATCCGGCGGATCTGCCACTCCCCCATGCTTCAAAATCTCCGGCATGTCAAGACGAGCGACACCAATCCGGCTGTCGGCCATTCCATAATAAACATCATAGCGGTCAGGTAAACCCAAATCATCGCGTCGGTCGATGCCCGTTGGAAACACCACATTGGGAATCATTCCATTGAGTTCGTCCGGCAACATGGGTGATAATACCGGCTCCGATGAACGGTATCGAATCACACGAGGATGCTCTCGCGAGAGGATCATTATTCCGGCAGAGTAACACAACTCATGTCCCCCATTACCAGGCTCCTTCATTTTGCTCACCCCATGATAGACAATCAGCCAGCCATGCCTGCTGAGAATAGGCGGAGTTCCACCACCGATTTTGAGCCTCTCCCAGGGCGCTACCGGGGCCGCAAGTCGCTGATGAGAAGTAAACTGACCATGGCGCATGGGCTCATGGTCCTTGGGTGGGATGGCACAATAGGAAATCCAGATACTTTCACGATCCAGATCCACCTCGCGAATGGAAGGATGATGGACGGTATCTTCAGGACAAGTGCCTGGAAATAGCGGCCTGTGAATGATACCCAGTTCTTGTTCCAGCCCTGGATTGGGAAGGGCAACAGGAAAAAGACTGGCATCTTTATCATCAACAGTGCTGAATTCAATACCCTGATAGGGAGCAAAAGTGGCAAGACCCAGCCGTTGCCAGTGAATAAGGTCCTTCGAGCGAGCCAGGGCAATCCGGGGACCATTGGGAGAGAAGGCGGTATAGGTCATAATGTAATGGCCAATTGTCTCTATAAAAGTGACACGTGCATCCTCACATCCGCCACCGCCATCGGGTCGACGTTCATAATCGGCTTCCGGCTCAAGTGCGATGCCAAGCCTTTCAACACCTACTGGATCGCCATTATCATTAAACAGTACTTTGGCAATGCCGATGCGCGAATAATTACCCTTTGCGACCAGCCGTGGAAAAAGGTACAGATGACCATCAGGACCCCGTGCGGCTGCAGGATTCAGGACCCCTTCGACTTCTAAGGGGTTGCCGGGTTCGGGCTCCATGATCATCCCCAGTCTATGCATTTGAATGTCACTCATAAGATGATCTCCTTTCGGGTGTTAGGGATTTGTGTGACCTCTAAACAAGCGATGATGGCTTCGATCACCCGTTTCGATTCCTGAACATCTCTCACCTGAATGGTTACAACGCCTGTTTCTATGGCAGGATGGTCGTTACCCCCCGGAAACAGGGCATCACCGATAAAAATCATGTCGTGAATGGCAATGCCGAGGGTGTCCCTGAGTTTTCGAATCCCATAGGCTTTGTCGATGCCCGGCTTGGTAATATCAATAGAAGTAGTACCTCCAAGGCTTACAGAAAATTCGGGGATCAGCTTATCAAGTGCGGCTTTCATCTTCTTGCGCCTGGAGAAATCGGGGTCCCATTTTTTCTTTTCTTCGATGGGAGCCTGCTGACCCAAAGCCGAGAAGGTAACCTGGCTTCCCCTGTCCTCAATGACTTCGCCCCATACTTTTTCAACCTTATAATCAGTAGAGGTCATCACCTGTTTCAATGAACTGATAATCTTCTCTTTTTCTCCATTGGGAAAGTCTTCCGAATAGAGTAACCTCCATCCGGATTGATATTTATAAAACTTTGTTCCACACGTTGGAAGTAAAAACAGATTCTTCAGTTGCTCTTTATGGGGAAGATTCGAGAGGACTTGCTTTTCAAACTGGGGCCAATTGCCTCCTGAAATAATTGACACCTTTGCCACATTAAGAAGCGTAGTGAGCAGTCTGGACATTTCAGCATCCAGTGAGGCTTTACTTTCAGCAAGGGTTCCATCCAGATCAAATACAATCAGCTTTTTCATTGGTTTATAATTGTATTAAACACATTAGCACATAGAGAAAAATGCTATTTGGCAATTGAATCATTTTCCAGAAATTATCAGTTATCCTTTCTAATTCAACTTTTATTGGCTAAAATAACTTCTGAAATCAATCCATTAAATTTTACTTCAAGCTACTTTATAAGTTATTCCTCAATCAAAAGAATCAACTTCCTAATTATTTCCACCCTGACTTTTCCTCCAATTAATTACTCATTAATGGGAATATCATATAGCCTATTATGGTTTTCCGATTGCATTGAAGAGGCGCACCACCATCAATCTATCTGAAATGCTTGTCTGCAAAAGGTTTTATCATCAATAATTTTTACACAAACTGTCCCTTTTAACAATCTCTGCATACTTATTGTTTGTTGTTAATGAATATTTTAATTTTTTTTGAATTGACTTAAGCTTAGATCGAACTCAAGTTAGTACAATGATACTTTGCAACTCTTATTTTGTTCTTGAACGGTTTCTATCAACGGGTAGGTTGCACATTAAGATCTTGCCTTCAGACCTATAAAATGAAACCGGTCCTACTTCCCCCGAACTATTTTACCATAGATGTCTCATACTTCTTCAATGGCTTTTTAAGCTCTAATTGAATAGATCGGGCTAAAGGTCGTTCGAAGGTTATTCGAAGGCTGTTCGAAGGTCGTTCGAAGATGGTTCTACTGTGTTCAAACAATCATCGAATAATTTTCAAATAATAAATGTATAATTTTCTAATCATAGTAAGCCCATCTTGTTGTTTGGGACCTGCATCATCCACATAATGATGCTTTGAACATCATTACCTTCCACTGCCCATCCTATGATGGGTAGTGGGGGAAAAATAAGGTTAGCGTAGAAAATAAATAAAATGAGAAAAGTAAAACAAATAGAAAAGTATCGTCATGCGACCCCGAGGACTCGTGGACACACCACTGGTTATAGTTGTTATCGCCTAATAACCAAATAATTACAAATTGAATTGACCGGTTTATTTATTGATAATTTTCAACTAAAAAAGCCTTCAAGGTATTCACGGGTTAGTTTTTTCTTTGGATTACTGAATATTTCGGAGGCAGGCCCGGCTTCAATTATTTCACCCAGGTACATAAACACTACATAATCGGCAATTCGCTTGGCTTGCCTGAGGGTGTGTGTAACCAATACAATGGAATACTGCTCTTTAAGCTTGACAAAAAGCTCCTCGATCTTTTTACTTGAAATCGGATCGAGTGCCGAAGTAGCTTCATCACCAAGAATGATTTCCGGCTTGATTGCCAGTCCTCTGGCAAGGCAAAGTCGTTGCTGCTGACCAATAGACAGACTGGTTGCAGGTGTTTTTAACCTATCTTTTACTTCCTCCCACAAACCGACTTCCATCAGGTATTTCTCAACCATGATCTTCAAAGTTTTCATTCTACGGATTCCATGAATCCTGGGGCCATAGGCAATATTATCGAAAATTGACATTGGCAGCGGACAAGGCCTCTGGGATAGCAATCCCATTTTTTTGCGGATACTTTCAACCTCAACATCTTTGCCGTGAATGTTTTCACCATCGACCAGCACATCGCCTTCAATCCTGACATCAACCGAGTTCTGAAGTAGTCTGTTAAATGTCTTCAGTAAAGTAGTTTTACCGCAGCCTGAAGGGCCAATAATACAGGTAAGGGCTTTATCCGGGATATCAAGATTTACATTTTTCAGAATATGATTTTTCGAAAGGTAAACATTCAGATTACGCACGCTGATATGTGGTTTATGGGTCTTAAAGATTTGATCCACCTCCACCTGGCTACGGTATTCTTTTATTACCTCCACTTTTTTGATGGGAGCATCGAAATACTTTTCCACCCTAAACAAAGCTTGTATCATATCTTGTTTTTTGAAAATTTTCTACTGTAAAAACGGGCGGTAATACTCAGGATCAATACGATACCTGTCAGGATCAGCGCTGCCGCATAAGCCCTGTCTTGCACTTCGGCAATCGGACTGCTCAACTGGAAAAAGATGGCCAGCGGCAAGGTGGCCACCGGTTGAGAAAGAGAAGTTGGAATACTATCGGTATAGCCGGCAGTAAACAGTACAGAAGCGGCATCACCTATGCCACGACCGACTGATAGTAGAACGGCGGTAATGATGCCCGGAGCCACCTGTCGCAGTATGACTTTGATAATTTCAGACCGGGTAGCGCCCAATGAGAGTGCTGCATCTTTCAGTTCTTTGGGTACCCGCCTCATTACTTCATCGATGGAACGGATCAAGATGGGAATAATCAGCATGGTAACGGTCAGGATACCTGCCAATAATGACGACCTCAGCCCAAGGTAAACCATGATGGTAAATCCAAATGCACCGTACACTATGGATGGAATTCCAAACAATACATCGAACGACAAACGGGTAAACTGTGCAAGCTTAGATTTTTCCGGAAGGTAAAGGTTGATGTATAAAACGATGGGCAGGCTAAAACTCAGTCCAAGAGTAATTGATCCGATCACAATATACAACGAGCCCACGATGGCGTTCAACAACCCACCTTCTTTTCCAATGTAAAACCCACCACCGGGTATTTTTGACACCATGTCCCAACTCATGGCTGGAAGTCCCCGTTTGACAACAGTAACGATGATCATAAATAATGAAACGACAATGACCAGCGTTGCAGCCATCATTAAGGTTTTAAATATTTTTTCTTCTATTCTTTTTATTCGAATATGTCTCATAAGGCAAAATTCTTTTCAATTCTAATTAAAACTACCCTTGAAATGGCATTAAAAGCAAGTATAATGACAAACAAAAGTAAGGCGGAAAGCATGAGAGCGGCGTCGTACAAGGGGATCGACATCATTTCTCCATAATTGTTGGCTATAAGAGCAGGCAATGGGTAGGCGGGATCAAATACCGATTTGGGCACTTCTGAAACATTTCCGCAGACCATCAATACAGCAATTGTTTCACCAAAGGCCCTTGAAATCGCCAAAACAACTCCTGCAGCAAGACCGGGAAATGATTTGCGCAATACCACTTTTTTGATTGTTTGCCAGTTGGTGGCTCCAAGGGAAAGCGATGCTTCACGCAATCCCCCAGGCAAGGCATCGAAGATTTCTATGAAAATGGAAATCATCAATGGGATGATCATGATGCCCAGAACTATTCCACCGGCCAGGACACTATACCCGGTTGAGAACTCGACAAAATGAGGAGCAAGGGTGGCGGATATAAACGGTACCACCACCAAGATACCCCATACACCATAGACTACAGGGGGGATTCCTGCCAGCACATCAATCATTGGATATACGATCCTTTTGATGTAAGGATGGGCATATTCCGAAAGGTAAATGGCCGACAGCAGGCATAGGGGGAGCGAGATAATGATCGCAATTCCGGTAACCCACAAAGTGCCCATTATGAAAGGGAAAAAACCAAATTGACCTTTCAATGGTTTCCAGCTTTCACCGGTTAAAAGATTCCACATCGAATGTTGATCCAAAATAGGAACCGATTTATAGTATAGGCTGATGCCAATGATGACCGCGAATGACAAAGAGATGAGCGTCAGGAATAGCATTGAATTCCTGAGAGCGAACTCCCTCATTTGGCGGTATTTGTTATATCGAATTTTGTCCATTTATAAATGATTATTTGCAGGCTTCATCAAAAACCTAAACCTTACCCCGAGTACTCGGGGGTCAGGTCCCTAAAGTTATAAAAAAGTTAACAATTCAAAATAGATTATATGTTTAGATCATATTATTTAATTTTTTCCAGTCCTGCCGCCAGTTTTTCTTTCGGAAGGGTAATGTACCCACTGTCAAACACATACTTCTGTCCTTCAGTGAGTGACCATTTTATGAATTCAACTAATTCCTTCTTCAAAGGTTTGCCGAAGGTAACAAAATAAAGGTCACGAGCCGGTGGAGAAGGATATTTACCCGTTGCAATGGCATTGACGAGGTCATCAAGAGTGTTATAAAAATTTTCATCCGGATCAATCTTCCCGTTGTTGTTAACATCCAGCGGAATCACTTTAATACCGGGATTTGGCTTTTTTGTCTTGGCATCATAGGCATAACCAATGTTGTTGTAGGCAATTCCGGAAGGGTCTTTCAACACTGCCTGAGCCAAACCAGGATCACCAAAAACGCCCACTCCCAGAAGGTCTTCCTGTTTTTTCCCTAGGTATTTTGCCCATGTTTCACCGGCACCGCAGGCATCTGAGCGGGTATAAACGCGGATCGGAACAGCGCTTTTAATCCCGATGGCCTGTCCCCATGTTTTGGTTTTCCCGGTAATAAATATATTGATGGCTGCATCACGGTCCAGACCAATGGCCAAAACATCTTTGATATTCGGGTTTGCAGCGCTAACCGTTGGAACCACTGCATCTTTGGTTACAGCAATGGCAAAAGCGCCTTTCTTTAATTCTTCTGGATTTATTTCACGAGAAACCAATCCAATGTCAACCATTTTAGAAAGTGCATCGGTTATTCCTTTGCCAGCACCCCCGGCTGAAATATCGAACTTAACATCAGGATGAATTTTTCTAAACTCTTCAGCCCATTTTACAGTGAGTGGATAAAGAGCAAATGCCCCTGAAATACTGATATTCCCCTTCAATGCAACTTTTGACTGGCTGTTAACCCGGCCCACTGAAAGTGAACCAATTAACAACAGAACAATTAAATAAGAGCTTAATTTTTTCATGCTTATAATTTTTTTTAAAAGTATTAAATAAATACGAATTACACGAATTGAATACGAATTACACGAATCAGAAGATCATTTTTTTATCTTTTTGATCAGTGTCATAAGTGTTCCCCCTTTTTAAATTATTTTTAATCCGTCGATAATTTTCAATCGTTAATCTCATTTTCTCATCCCCATGCTCCTTGTCACACTTAAAAACCTATCTGTAGTTGGATACCGGCATAATTGTCATCAATGCTTGTACCTTCTTCCTGTTTAATGGAATAGTTGGCCTGCAAACGGGTATTGGCATTAAAGTTAAAATTTGCACCAACTACCACCCATGTCGATGCATCATTGGCATTGGCTGTATTGGCATCATAAAAATCATATTTAGCTATAGCCTGAATTTTTTTCTGAAAGAAATAATAGCCGGCCTGAACATAGTAGCCTTCCCTATTTGTCTGGTCATAAATGCCTTTCTTATTGAACACATCATCAATCCCGTGGATATACTCACCGCGAATGGCCAAATTTCTCCAGTCATAGTTTAGGTCAAACCCGTATCGGTCTCGGTTAACTGTTTGTGCTGCAGTGGCCACAGTCGTGATTATTCCGTCTGTGTTTTTTACTTCCTTTACTTCTGGAGCCAGGCGGGATCCGTCATATAGGGCTCCATTGATATCGAGTCCTAACACAGGATGAAGTATCAGCCGAGCAGCATAATCCTTTTTCTCATTGTTGTCAGCCGTATTAATTCCTGCACCGTTATAAATACCCAGACGGTAATCTACTACAGGCCGGTCTTTCAATTTCAGGACAGTACCTCCTAATTGGACTCCAATGTCACGGCCATTCTGGTTGCCTCCAACATCTTTGCCACGAGCAACTAAAGCTTCAACAACCTGTGAACGGTCAATCAACTCCAATTTGTTCGAACTGGTCAGGTTTTCAAGAGAAAAAGGAATCTTGGCCTGTCCAACGGTAAAGTTAAAATAATCGTTCAACTTCAGTTCTGCATAAGCATCAATAAGTTTGGGAGTGCCAGCCAAATCGAATTGTACCCGGTATGACCAGTAGGGAGAAATAATTCCTTTTACATCAAGGCGTGCACGGCGAATATCGAAACCATCATTTGGAACAACAATTACATCGTTTTTTTCAAATGCCTGATATCGAACTTGAGTATATCCGGCAATTGTTAATTTCTTACTTGCATTGATCGGAAACGCTTTCACCTTAGCCAGATTAGCCTGAGCAGCAATGGCAGCTTCTGCACGAATTGAATCGGCTTCCTTCTGAGCGATCAGGTTCTTCTGAACCAGAATATTCAATATATCATCGCTTGATTGTGAATGCACATTAAGGACAAAAACTCCGAGTGCTAAAATTAAAAGTACTACTATTTTCATATTTTTCTTTTTATCTATTGATTTACTGTACAAATATTTCCCATGTATTCCACGAATGATAAAACAGCAATAGAAAGTTCAAAAATACACCCTAAATTGAGTATTTATCACCTGCATACTGATTGAATAATAAAGGGTAATGGGTGAAATTTAATAGTTCAAACTATTAAATATTTAATGTTTATTGATCTGAGTGAATTGTTATCCCGGATTGGGAGATTGAAAAATGAACTGACTAATTACATGCCCATTCGCATTCGGGAAATCGAACAATACACGTGGCAACAACAACAACAACAATAACAACTGCTTTCATTTGAGTTGCCTGTTCCTTTTGATGGGAGTAGAATTTGATTGTAAACATTTAGTGTTGTGTTCATCTTTTTATTTTTATTCACATTACAAAATTCAAGATTAATCTATACTTGTAAATACCTTGTTTTAGGTAAATTATATACCACAAAAGAGGTATCTGCGAGTGATTTATTGGTTGTTTTCCTGCATCCAGCGAAAAATGGAATATTGAACAAACGATAGCTCTTCCGAAATTGGCGAAGTATGAACTTTATTGGTAAATAGCCTCCATGCTGCACGAGCTGTTGAGTTTTCATTTGCAAAAACCAGGGAATTCGGATATGGAAAGTTTCCTGAAGTTTTAAAACTGTCAATTCCGGATGGACTAAAAAACAAATAACCATCGAAGGAACCGCTAATTAACTTCTCAATCTTATGAAAAGGATGTTCAATATATTGAACCTGTTGCCTTTGAAGCCACTGACGTGTTATTGTGGACAATTCTTTGTCAATAAAAAAGGTTGGTTTTTCCATCTGAATTTCATTTATATTCGGTAAACAAAGATGAGGTTGATAATAGTTCCATGAAATACCTCTAAGCGGGTATACTATATACCACAAATGAGGTATTGAGTGGACTTTATGAAAAATGAGGCGGCAAAAGGAAATCGCATGAATGGCATCCAACTTTTTACCAATGTGGATTTTTGCCAATGAATCCAAAATTAGATACAGGCGGAAAATCAGGAGTCTTAATAAATCAGAAGCACAGGGCTGCCTGTAAGGGATCGTCTTAATTTACCCAATTTACCTAATTTACCCAATTTACATATCCTGCTATTTCAACCTTGAGGCTAAGAGTTAGAGTATATAATATTTCCTTTAAGATAATTAGATCTCTTTTTTTCAGTATAGGACATAGGATCCACTCCACTCCTTTTTATATGAGGTAAATGATTTTGTTGTCTGATTCTTAGAACTTCGGCAAACACATTGAAGTCCTGGTGATTTACCGTTTGTAGTTTTCTGTATTTATAAATAATTGAACCTATAATTTAATCAGATTACTTGGCTTATTGATGTACCTAACATGGGAACAGTTGGATAAAAAAAATGAGGGGTTATTTGGCCCCTCGTTTTTCTGAATGCTGAATCAATGATTAAACGAATCTTATAATAATGAAGTTAAATACATAATATTCAATTGTCAAACACCTTGCCGTTCCATATCGCGCAAGGATTTAACCCTGTCATGATCAGCCTTAATCAAATTCCTTTGCTTCATTAACAATGCTTTTAAGGGGGATGAGGTACCCACTGAAATATCGCCAAAGTCGTCTATCACTTTGTCATAAGTCTCAACTGCCGCGTCTTCACCAAATTCACAGGAATCAAGAATTAATTTACGATCCCTTCCTGTTATGGCGGCCTTAACATCCATCCATGCCCTAAAAAACTTTCCGCTTATTTTAGTTCCAGTGGCAGGAGTTCCGCCTAAAAAGCTTACTTCATCAATGAGTTCGAACCGACACTTCTGACTGGTCCTGATAAATGAAGCAAACAAGCTTCTTAAATCATTTTGCTCCGTTTCTTTTGAAGCTTTTTCATATCCTTCAATTCTGTCGTTGTTAATTTCGATGAGGCTATTCAGCCCTTCAATTGTTTCATCTTTATCCATTTTTTAGAGTTTTAAATTGTTAATAGATCATTCAGCCCAAAATTAGATAAAGTAAGGTTAGCACTTGTTACACGATTTCGCCAAAAAGTTACATGATTTAGGAATAGGTGTCATCCGCACTTCTATATAAATCGATTTTCATTTCAAACAAACTTAGTTCTATAAAACTGTGTAAACATGTAACTTCTAGTTCAAATTGTGTAACGTTTTAATCCCAATAGATCCTCAACTTTATTTGTTGGTATGCAGATCATTAAAACCCATAAAAATGTCCCCATCAATTAAAATTCTGCTGCCATTATAACATCTCAGGTATAAACGAAAAAAAAAAAACTATGAGTACAATTACAACAAAAGATGGAACAGAAATTTACTACAAGGATTGGGGTTCGGGTCGTCCCATTGTTTTCAGTCACGGATGGCCTCTCAATTCCGATGCCTGGGAATCACAGATGGTTTTTCTGGCTCAGCATGGTTATCGCTGCATTGCACATGACAGGCGCGGTCACGGACGCTCCGGTCAACCATGGAATGGAAATGATATGGATACCTATGCCGATGATTTGGCCGAACTGATGAATGAACTCGATCTGCAAGACGTCATCCTGATCGGTCACTCAACCGGAGGTGGTGAGGTGGCACGAACCATTGGCCGTCATGGTACTTCACGCATTGCCAAAGCTGTTTTGATGGGTTCAGTGACTCCTTTGATGCTAAAAACAAAGACCAATCCAGAG
>Ga0209123_1001947_pt1 | contig 18670 bp, 18 predicted proteins | sample BarGraIncu00431A_FD_184500 | JGI IMG/M metagenome (GOLD analysis project Ga0209123, IMG submission 184500) | Arctic peat soil microbial communities from Barrow, Alaska, USA - Barrow Graham LP Incubations 004-31A (SPAdes) (version 2) | ecosystem: Environmental > Terrestrial > Soil > Wetlands >... | reverse complement strand
GTTGCCTTGGGCTTCATGCGCAGGCCAAAGGCCACGTTGTCAAACACGCTCATGTGGCGAAACAGCGCGTAGTGCTGAAACACGAAACCCACGTTGCGCTCGCGCACGTGCTTGGTCGTCGTGTCTGTGCCGTTGAACAAAATATGCCCTTGGTCAGCCGTTTCCAGTCCGGCGATGATGCGCAGCAAAGTGGTTTTGCCGCAGCCCGAGGGCCCGAGCAGCGCCACCAGTTCGCCGGATTCGATGTCCAGGTTGACGTTGCGCAGGGCGTGGAAGGTGCCAAAGTCTTTGCTGACGTTGCGGATTTCTATGCTCATTTCGTATTACTCTGTATCTTCGTGTTTGGTTAGATCCGGTTCTTTTCTATTGCTTCCCCACTCACTCCCCCAACCCCTCTCTCGCCCCGCCGGGCGAAAGAGGGGGGCCTCATTTGGCCATGTGTTTGAAGGTGGGAAATTGGTTCTTGACTGCGCGCTGGCCTCGAAGTGACTGCAACCCTTGACCAGGCCGATCAAATTCATGGCTTGATCAACGCCAAATGGCGCGTGTACGTCCCACCTAAAAACACGCGGCCAAATGTGGCTGTTAGCTCCCTCTTTCGCCCGGCGGGGCGAGAGAGGGCGGGGGGAGTGAGTGGGGGCAGAACAAGACATAACTTAATTGGCTTCAAAACTCAGCAATCGAATCAGACCACTGGTTTTTCAGGCGGCAACTCGGCAGCCGCCTTCTGGTCGCGTTCAAACTGCCACTCAACCACCGACTTGATCAACAGCGTCAGCACCGCCAGCAGTGCCAGCAGTGAAGCCACGGCAAAAGCCGCCACCGACTGGTATTCGTTGTACAAAATCTCCACATGCAGCGGCAGCGTGTTGGTCTGGCCGCGGATGTGGCCTGAGACCACCGACACCGCGCCAAATTCGCCCATGGCGCGGGCGTTGCACAAAATCACGCCATAAACCAGCCCCCACTTGATGTTGGGCAGCGTCACATGCCAGAAGGTTTGCCAGCCGGTAGCGCCCAGCACGATGGCCGCTTGCTCTTCTTCGGTGCCTTGCGCCTGCATCAGCGGAATCAGCTCACGGGCGATGAATGGAAAAGTGACAAAAATCGTGGCCAAAATGATGCCCGGCACGGCAAACACAATTTTGATGTCGTGTTCAGCCAGCCACGGCCCGATCCAGCCTTGTGCGCCAAACATCAGCACATAAATCAGGCCCGCCACCACCGGCGACACCGAGAACGGCAGGTCAATCAGCGTGGTCAGAAACGCTTTGCCTTTGAACTCGTACTTGGCCACGGCCCAGGCGGCGGCCACACCAAACACCAGGTTCAGCGGCACCGCCACGGCGGCGGTGATGAGGGTCAGGCGAATCGCGCTCCAGGCATCAGGCTCATGCAGCGCCTCCAGCGCGGCGGGTAGGCCTTTGCGCAGCGCTTCGGTGAACACCGCAGCCAGCGGCAGCAGCAAAAACAAAAACACAAAGCCCAGTGCCAGCCCAATCAGCGACCAGCGCACCCAAGGCGGCTCGGTGGTACCCGCGCGCGCGCTCATGACTTACCTCCTGAGCGGCGGCGCTGCCAGCTTTGCAGCGCGTTGATGACCAGCAGCAGCACAAACGAAATGCCCAGCATCACCGTGGCCACGGCGGTGGCGCCGGCGTAATCGTATTGCTCCAGCTTGCCGATGATGATCAGCGGGGTAATTTCAGAAATCATGGGCATGTTGCCGGCGATGAAAATCACCGAGCCGTATTCGCCAATGGCCCGCGCAAAGGCCATGGCAAAACCGGTCAGCAGGGCGGGGGCGATGCTGGGAAAAATAACGTAACGAAAGGTCTGCCAGCGGCTCGCGCCCAGGCAGGTGGCGGCTTCTTCCAGCTCTTTCTCGGCGTCTTCCAGCACCGGCTGCACGGTGCGCACCACAAACGGCAGGCCAATGAAGATCAGCGCGATCACGATGCCGTTGCGGTTAAACGCCAACTGGATGCCGTGCGGCTCCAGGTATTGGCCAATCCAGCCGTTGCCGGCCAGCAGCGCAGTCAGTGAAATGCCCGCCACCGCAGTGGGCAGGGCAAACGGCAAGTCGACCAGCGCATCGATGATTTTTTTGCCCGGGAAGCTGTAGCGCACCAGCACCCAGGCCAACAACAGGCCAAAAAACACGTTGACCAATGCCGCCACAAACGACGCCCCAAAGGTCAGCCGGTACGAAGCCAGCACGCGCGGGCTGGCCACTGCGGCCCAGAACTCCACCCAGGTCAGGGTAAAGGTCTTGAACAGCAGGGCTGAGAGCGGAATCAGCACGATCAGGCTGAGGTAAAACAGCGTGTAGCCTAGCGTCAGCTTGAAGCCCGGCAGCACGCGCCGGGTGGCACGCTTGGGCTGCGAGTTACCCGCGAGGGGCGATGTGGAGAGGATGGCAGAGGTCATTTAAACGTGATCAAAGGTTGTCATGCCGGACGCGATCCGGCAGTCAGGGCGGCGTAACGCTTACTTGACGGTATAGATCTTGTCGAACTGGCCGCCGTCGTTGAAGTGAACCTTTTGCGCTTCAGACAGCGAGCCAAAGTACTCGCTCACCGGGAACAATTGCAGTGGTTTGAAGGTGCTGGCGTATTTGGCCAACACTTTTTGATTGCTTGGGCGAATGCCGTGTTTGGCGGCAATTTCTTGCGCTTCGTCGGAGTACAGGTAGTTCAAGTACGCTCTGGCCAACTCGCCTGTTCCTTTCTTGGCCACGGTGCGCTCCACCACAGCCACCGGGTTTTCGGCAATGATGCTCACAGACGGGTGGATGGCATCGACCTTGCCGGCGCCAAATTCGCGGTCCACCGACACCACTTCAGACTCAAACGTGATCAGCACGTCGCCAATGTTGCGCTGCAAAAAGATGGTGGTGGCATCACGCCCGCCCTTGGCCAGCACGGGCACGTTTTTGAACAGCTTGCTCACAAACTCAGCCGCTTGCGCGTCGGTGCCGCCCGTTTTGCGCACATAGCCCCAGGCGGCCAGGTAGGCCATGCGGCCATTGCCACCGGTTTTGGGGTTGACCACGATCACCTTCACATCGGGGCGAATCAGGTCATTCCAGTCCTTGATGCCTTTGGGGTTGCCGTTGCGCACCAGAAACAGCATGGTCGACGTGGTGGGGGAGGCATGGTTGGGGAAGCGCGTTGCCCAGTCAGCAGCGACGATGCCGCTTTTGGCCAGAAACTCGACATCGGTGGTGGTGTTCATGGTGACCACATCGGCGTTCAGCCCGTCGTTCACGGCGCGAGCTTGCGCACTGGAGCCGCCATGGGCTTGATCCACCTTGACATCCTTGCCCGTGGTCTTTTTGTAATGGGCGACAAAAGCGGTGTTGTAGTCTTTGTAAAACTCGCGCGACACGTCGTAAGACGCATTGAGCAGGGTTTGAGCTGCTGCAAATTGTGTAGCTGTCAGCGCAAGGCCGGCAAGGGCTAGAGTCACTTTTTGCATAAATTTCATGGTGTTTCCTTTGGCGTCTGTAGAAAATTAAAAGAGTGTGTACGGGGTGTCAGGCTGCGGCCAAAGTAGCTTGTTTAAAGGCGACAGCTTCACCGATGAGCGACTGCAGCAGCGCCAGCCCCAGCGGCCAGGGGCCAAAGCCTGCCTCCAGGTTGATGTGCCCCGCGTTTTGCAGCCGTACAAATTCGCTGCCCCAGGCACGGGCGTAAGCGCCTGCGGTGCGGACCGGGCAATAGGGGTCGTTGTTGCTGGCCACGATGATGCTTTTGTAAGGCAGGTGCTGGTACGGCACCGGGGCAAAATCAGCCAGCACGCCGCGCCGCTCGGGGTCGGCCGGGGCGACCAGCAGGGCACTCTGGATGCGGGCATTGGCCTCAGGTGGTAAGTGCACGGTGGCAATGCAGCCCAGGCTGTGCGCGGCAATCACCACCGGTTTGGTTTGAGCCAGGATCGTGCGCGCAATGGAGTCCACCCAGGCACTGCGCGAAGGTGCCACCCAGTCGTCCTGCTGCACCCGCACCGCGCCCGGCAACTGCTCCGCCCACAGGCTTTGCCAGTGGCCGGGTGGCGAGTCACGCCAGCCAGGAATGATGATGATGCTGACCATGGTGAAGTGTTTGCGTTGAGCGTCAGTTGAGTGAAGGTGCATTGTGTGGTGTGATGTTTAAAACTCAAACTACTTGTTTTTTATTTGTTTATCTTGTTTTTTGCATATGAAAAACGAGATGACCAACCGCTGCGCCGCTGATGGACTCCGCCGTTTGTGACGAAATTGGAGGCAATTCAGGCGCTGATGACCTGAAACATGAGTCCAGGTTGAACCAGTCAGCAGCAAATCAAATCAAGGCTTCAAAAGCGACCGGCGACAAAGGTGAGGGGCGGTAGATCGGCTGAAACACCGAGCGCAGCAACAAACCTTCATGCAGCGCCACAATTTCACGCCCGGCACCCATGCCTTGGTAGCCGACGCGGGGCAGGCAGTGTTCAAGCTGCCCATCTATGACTCACTGCTGCAGCCACCGAATCTGTTTGGCGTGCTTCGCTCCTCCGCGCTGGCGCCGTTTCGCCGCCTGGGCCAACGTATTTTGTACAAGTGGTATGGGCTGCAGGATGAGAAGTTGTAGTCGCTTTTTGATTGCGACAACACGGCAAACATGCCCTGCACACCGGCATGATCATTGACTGCTTGGCAGCGTAACCCGACCTTCGGCACGAGTCAGGAATTTCTGTCGAGTTCTCCGGACCGGTCATTCCCGATGCTGGTCCAGTTTGGGCATTCGTCGGTCGCGGAAACTCGGGAGCAGTCATCCGACGGCAGCAGGCAGTTTCGCGGGGTGGCGGTCGGTTGTGCAGCGTTAGCCGAATTTCGGTTTATCGAAATGCCTTCCCGATACCAGCCATTGAACCTGCCAAGTGATCCGCACCGGAATGACGGCGGAGTTCGATAAAGCTGCCCTTCAATTTACCTCGACAAATCCACATTGCCGACATTGGCAGGGAAAAAGCCTGCGGCAAGTGTGCAGTGGGAGCCAACGAATAGCGTTTATCTGAAGCCGGCCATCTGTCGAGCTATCGGTCAACATCCAGGCGGCGTCCGATAAACGCTATTCGTTTCATGTCAATTTCCACCAAAACTGCCGCTCAATTGGTGGCCACCAATCCAAATTACCAAGAATAATATGAGAAATTTCATTATATTAGCGGCTTGTGAAGTCTATGTCATTAAGCATCTGATCGCCGAAATCACTGATACTTACTTGATTCGAAATACGTCTTGCCTGTTGCTCGTATGCAGAATTTCTCCATCGGCACCTTTGCACTGCCCCACTGAAAGGCATCTAAAGGTTTTAAAACGTATCGGCTGCCAATGGTGTCATGCCATTCAACAACTTTTCTACAGCATGTAGATCAGCGACCGTATCAATGTCGGTGACGCAACCAATGTCATCCACCATCAATTCGGTTGCTTCGTACGCGAGAACCACATTGCGTGCACCCTCATTTCCTTTGAGATCCAGTAATTCTGACCTGCAACACATCGAAAATCCCACGGGATGTCCACGCCGCTTGCGGTAAACCGGCACCACGACCTGATGACTCCCCAGTGCTTCTCCAATTTGGCGCAGCGTGTCACTTCGAATCAAGGGCAAATCCCCCGGCAGTATCAGCCAGCCAGTGGGCTGTGGTGATGACTGCAATGTGGCCCGGACGGCAGCCGCAATTGAGTCACCCATGCCAGGATGACCGACATCTTCAAGATGCCAAGGCAGACCACTTGCCCTCACGGCGTCAAGGGTGTGTTGTAACACCGTCTTATCGACTAGCAGCGCCTGCAATTTTGGATATCTGCCACCTGACTGAGCAAACCGCTCACCGCGCCCGGAGGCCAGAATAATTACAGTGGGCTGGCTCACGTCAGTGCACCGCAAACTGTGCTTGCCTTTGCCGCTGCGCCAATGCCTTCATTTTTGACTTGAATGATCTCGGCCACGATGGAAACCGCAATTTCGGCTGGCGTCTTGGCGCCGATGGCCATTCCAACCGGACCATGCAATTGCGCCAGTTCTTCAGAACTCATATTGAAGTGGACTTTTAATCGCTCCTTTCTGGCCCCCTGGTTGCGACGCGAGCCCAATGCGCCGACATAGAAGGCGTTGGACCTCAGCGCTTCGAGCATAGCCATGTCATCGAGCTTGGGGTCATGAGTGAGGGCCACGATGGCGGTGTGGGCATCGGGCACCAGGTCGCGCACCGCGTCATCGGGCATGCCTTGGACGCGCCGAATGCCGGGTAGGCCGCTCACCAGGGTGGTTGCATATTCCTCTCGCGGGTCGCACACCAGCACTTCAAAATCGAGCATGACCGCCAATTGGGCGACGGCTTGTGACAACTGGCCTGCGCCAATCAACAGCAGGCGCCATTTCGGTCCAAACACGGTAACCAGGGTTGAACCATCAAACCGCATGGTTTGGCCGCGAACTGCATCTGACAAGCGCACTGCGCCATTAGCAAGCGTCAGCGTGCGGGTCACCAGTTGATGATCCTTCGTGCGTGCCAGCAATTGCGCAATCCACTGCGAGTCCAGCAAGGGCTCCTGTACCAGCATCAATATCCCGCCACATGGCAAACCAAAGCGGGTTGCTTCTTCCTTGCTGACCCCGTAGGTGATCACGTGGGGTACCGTCAAGGCGGGCAAACTGTCATCAATCGATTTGAATCCAGCCTTGGTGCGGGCAATCAAATCGTCCTCTACGCAACCGCCTGATACCGAACCACTCACTACACCGTCGTCACGCACGGCCAGCAAAGCCCCCGGCGGGCGAGGTGCGCTGCCCCAAGTTTGCACCAGCGTTACCAGAGTAACCGCATACCCGGCACTATGCCAGGTCAAGGCGTCGCTAAGGACCATGAGATCAAGACTTTCCATTACGCCTCCTTTGTCTGTAGTGGTCGCTACCTTTCCTGCCGTCTAGCAAGCTTCAGGAAACCACGTATTGACCAATGGGTAAATAATGTACTATGATTTCCTACGCGACAAAAGACAGTGTCGTGTAAAGGGTCGAGCACACGACTCACAGAGAATTTTTTCTATATACAGGAGACAACATGAACAGTTCGGTCAACAACAAAACACGTCGGAACGCACTCAAGACACTTGCAGGTGGAAGTTCACTGGTCTTGGGCGCCCTGGCATTTCCTCGCCTGGTGCAGGCGCAAGCCGAGGTCATTCGAATTGGATTTCCGGTCCCATTGACCGGCGCCTTCGCGGCTGAAGCCCAGGCCGTGGTGCGTGGCGCTGAACTGGCAATCAAGGAGTTTAACGACGCTGGCGGCCTCAATGGGATCAAAGCGGAACTGCTAGTGCGCGATGACAAGTTGAACCCGCAGGAAGCTGCGACCCGCACCATCGAATTGATCGACAAGGACAAGGCCAACTTCATCGTTGGATCTGTCTCCTCCGCAGTACAACTCTCTGTCAATAACGTCACGAAGCAGCGCAAGGTCATTTACAACTCAATTAGTCAGTCCGATACGATCAACGAAGCCAAAGACTGGAGCCGCTACACCTTCCATGAATGCCTTAACCCCCACATGACGGCAGGTGCAGTTGCCCGGTACGCGATCCCAAAAATGGGCAAAAAGGTTGTATTCCTGACTGCAGACTACGCCTACGGCCATGAAATGGCTCGCGGCTTCCAGACAGCGGGCAAGGCGCTGGGCATGGAAGTCCTGGCCGACATTCGCCACCCATTGGGAACAACTGACTTCTCCAGCTATTTTCCGAGAATTCTGGCGTTGAAACCGGACGTACTAATTGTCTGCAACTTTGGCCGCGACCAGCAAATCTCATTCAAACAGGCCAATGATTTCGGCATTAAGAAGCAGATGAAAATAATCGCCCCGCTGCTGATGCATAACGGTCGCATGGTTGATGGGCATAAGGCATACGAAGGCATCATTGGTGGAACCGGCTATTACTGGGGCATCGAGGCGTCAACGCCATCCTCAAAACGGTTTAATGACAGTTTCAAGTCCCTGCATAAAGGCTTATACCCAACCGACTATGCCGCGCTGGGATACGCAGGTGTACACAACGTGCTCGCCGCAGTCAAAGCTGCTGGCACAACTGATACCGAAAAGGTGGTAACAGCCCTGAGTGCCGTAAAGGGCGATCTATACAAGGGCAATGTCTACTTCCGTGCCTGCGATCATCAAGCTGTTCAGTCTGTCCTGATCATCGAGTCTAAGGACCGGGCCGTTGCTGCGAACGATCAGGACATTTTCAGTGTCGTGGCCACGGAGAATTTTGACGATAGCAAGCTGCGCTCATGCAGCGAACTGGGACATCCCGCCTAGCCTTTTTTCACCGCGCAGCCAGGGGGGCGGCCCCCGGTGCGCCTTTGCGGGGCCTTTCAGCAAAAACCATCGATTCGTACATGGAACTTTCCTTCAATCTCATTGCCCAGCAGTTGGTCACCGGACTCGCCCTCGGATCAATTTATGTCCTTGTTGGCGTTGGCCTGTCGCTGGTTTTTGGTTTGTTGACCATCGTCAACTTTGCGCATGGAGCCTTCTTCATGGTGGGCGCTTATGTCGGGGTCTTCGTTTTTGCTAAAACCGGCAACTTCTGGATCTGCATGGTCGCCGTCCCCTTGATCACGGGCGCCATCGGCATGTTGGTCGAGCGCTTCCTTGTGCGCCCGTTGTATGGCCGGGGCATCGACTACCCGCTGCTACTGACTTTTGGTCTGGCCTATGTGATGATGGATTTGACACGAATGGCGTTCGGCGTGCAGGGTGAGCCTTTTGAGGCGCCTGAGGCATTGCAGGGCGCTGTGGACATTGGAATCGGCATGTTTCCGCTTTATCGGCTTTTTTTGATCGCCGTGACCTCCGTTATCCTGTTTGCGTTGTGGCTCTTCCTTGAAAAGACCCGTTTTGGATTGATCGTGCGTGCCGGCGCCCGAGATCCACTGGTGTTGCGCGTGCTGGGTATCAATGTCTCAACCGTGTGGCTTACCATTTTTGGCGTTGGCACTGGAATAGCCGGACTGGCAGGCTTGCTCGCCGCACCGATGCGTGGCGTATCGCCCGAAATGGGCGTGCCTATTTTGATTGAAGCGTTTGTGATTACGGTGGTCGGTGGCATGGGCTCACTCGGGGGTGCCATAGCTGCCGGTCTGCTGGTCGGCGTAGTGGTGAGCTTTACGACGCTATTTCGCCCCGAACTGGCAGAATTCTCGATGTTCGCCTTGATGGCGATTGCGTTGATATTTAAACCAAATGGTCTGTTCGGTCGCAAGGGCCTGATGGGTTAGACGTTCAATGAAAACAAAAAACACCTTCCAAAGTCCAGTGCTGGCCTTGCTTGCAAAGCAGCCCGCCCTTGCTGTTATGGCGCTTTTGGCAGTCTTCCCATTGATATTTCCATTCCATTCGCTGGCCATCAACATCCTGCTATTTGGATTGTTTGCAGCGGGTTACAACTTGACTTTTGGTTATACGGGAAAACTCTCGTTCGGTCATGCCGCTTTCTTCGGTGGCGGCGCTTATGGTTGTGGCATCCTGATCTCACAATACGCGATTGCATGGCCACTGGCCCTGTGCTTTGGCGTCGTATTGGCTGGCTTGCTCGCCTTGCTTATGGGTCTACTGGCGATGCGCACAAGAGGTATCTACTTCGCCATGGTGACGCTGGCATTGGCACAGTGCGTTTACTTCCTGTTTTTTCAGGTCAACTCCCTGACCGGTGGCGATAACGGTTTGCGCGGCGTCAATGTCAATACGGTCAATTTTGGCTCGCTGAAGCTTGACTTGCTTAATCCGCTGGTGAAGTACTACTTCATGCTCGCCTTTGTCGCCATCGCAATTTGGCTGATCAACCGGATACTAAACTCCGCATTTGGGTCAATTCTAGAAGCCCTGCGCGAGAATGAGCATCGGGCACGCGCTTGTGGCATAAATGTCGAGGGCACGCGACTGCTGTCTTTAGTGATTTCCGGCATGGTCTGTGGACTAGCCGGCGCACTGAATGCCATCAACTTGTCAACGGTATCGATCGACAGCCTCTCCTACCAAACCTCGGGCCAGGTGATGATGATGACCTTGCTGGGAGGTATGGGGACCTTTTTCGGACCCTTCCTCGGCGCGGGCATATTTCTGGGAATAGAACATGTCGTCACTGGAATCACCGAACGCTGGCAACTCATCGTCGGTGTTATCTTCATTATTCTTGTTCTCTTTTTCCCGAAAGGAATTTGGGGCACGGCGTTAGCGCGGTACAAAAAGTGACAAATACAGCCATACTTAGCACCCGTCACGTTACGAAGAAATTCGGTGGCTTTACCGCCAACCGGGACGTCAGCGTTGATTTCCATCGCGGAAAACTGACTTCCATCATCGGACCGAATGGTGCCGGAAAATCAACTTTCTTCAACATGGTCTCTGGTAGCTTCAAGCCCACATCCGGCGAAATACTGTTTGACGGCAAGAGCGTAGGCGGCCTCAAGCAGCATGAGTTTGCCAAGATTGGGATTTCTAAGTCATTTCAAATTACCAACCTGTTTCCCGCACTGACTGTTCTTGAGAACGTGCGTGTGGCGGTGCAGTGTTTGCAGAGCGTCTACAACATCTGGACGCCCCGCAGCCGGCATGCTGAGTGGGTTGAAAAGGCGGAGCTCCTTCTTGAGCTTGTGGGACTGCAGGATAGGCGGAACGACCTTGCAGAAAATCTTGCTCATGGAGAGCAACGCTGTCTTGAAATTGCCGTCGCACTTGCTTGCGACCCGCAATTGTTACTTCTTGACGAGCCTACTGCTGGTATGAGTCCAGAAGAAACCCGCGTGATCATGAATCTGATACTCAAACTTCTGGAACATCGCACGATTGGTCTGGTTGAACACAAGATGAAACTTATCATGGGCGTTAGCGACAGCATCATCGTGTTGCATCAAGGACAACTTTTAATGCAAGGCACACCAGACGAAGTAAAAAACAATGATGAGGTGAAGCGTGTTTATCTGGGCAAGGGGAACCACTGATGGCACAACAACCTATCCTGTCGGTTGAGAAGCTTAACGCGTGGTATGACCGCAGTCATATTCTGCAAGGCGTCGACTTTCATGTCATGCCAGGCGAGGTCGTTTCCCTGCTAGGGCGTAACGGCGCTGGCAAGACAACCTCGATGAAGAGCATCATGGGTTTGCTGCATCGCACCGAAGGTCACGTCTGGTTCAACGGCGTGGACTTGCTTGGAACACAAGCCCATGACCGTTTTCATCACGGACTGGCTTTCGTGTTCGAAGAACGTCGCATTGTTCCTGGCTTGACCGTGATGGAGAACATTGAGCTCGGCGTTATCGCATCCGCTGAAGGCCACAAGCGAACGAAAGAGATTGTTGAGGAAATTGCAGAAACATTCCCGCGCCTTAAAGAGCGTCTGACCCAGGAAGCTGTCACCATGTCAGGGGGCGAACAGCAGATGCTTGCAATTGCCCGCGCTATGGCATCGCATCCCAAGATGATCATGCTTGACGAGCCTAGCGAAGGCATCATGCCTAAGCTGGTCGACGAGATGTTTGAATATTTTTTAGTACTCAAGAATAAGGGTGTGACCATTCTTCTTGTTGAGCAAAGCGTGGAACATGCGCTGAGTATCTCGGACAGGGCCTACATCATGGATCAAGGCGAAATTGTTCACGGTGCGCCGGCGCAAGATTTACTCAATGACGCAGCGATCCAGGAGCGTTACTGTTCAGTTTAGAAAGTCAGGCGATCATGGCAAATATTGACCGCTGGCCGAAGCCAACGGACGTCTAATTTACCGTTGAGACTGGACATACCGCCCCTGCGTTCACGAAAATATTCAAGGCGTTGGAACGTATTGCGCAATACCGTTACCGAAAGACCAGTCTTCTTTTCGCACTTCGACCAGATTTATGATCAGGTCTTTGGGGTTGAAATCAACTGCCGCAGCGATACCAACCACGATAGCTCGGTACAACGCTTGCTTGAATTCAACCGAGCGGCCCGCATTCAGGTATATCTGAATGAAAATGATGTCATCCTCATGGGCAATATCCAGATACCGCGGTGGAAACACCAAGTCACCTAACTGATGTTGCGTAATGATCTGGAACTTATCTGCCACAGGCACGCCAATGGTGGTCACCATTGCGTCGTGTACGCAGTCACTTAGTTTTCGATGAAAATCGGAACTTTTGCCTACATGGAGATCAATTTTTACTAATGGCATTTGAGTTTCTCTTGGTTAAATTGTGCCAACGGCACGTAGAATTTTTTCTGGCGTAATCGGCTGCTCCGTGACACGAGCTTTAAACGGCAACAACGCGTCGTTGATGGCATTCATCACGGCCGCCGGTGCTCCAGCCGTACCCGCTTCGCCCGCCCCTTTCGCCCCCAAGCTGGAGGTCTTGGTCGGTGTTTGAACGTGACCGATTTCAATGTCAGGCATCTCTGATGCCATGGGAACCAGATAGTCCGCCATGCTTCCGTTACGAAGCAAGGCACTGTCGTCATACAGACACTCTTCAAATAACGCGCCACCGATTCCCTGCACGATTGCACCGCGCATCTGCTCATCCACCAGCAAGGGATTGATGATGCGGCCGCAGTCTTCGACTGCCCAGTGCCTCAGCAGCTTGACGAAGCCAGTCTCAATATCCACCTCCACATAGGATGCTTGCACGCCGTTGGTGAATACAAATGGGTATTCGCGCTGCGCATAAGTACGGGTAACTACCAGTTCGGGCAAGGAGCCTGCCGGCAGTGTATCGGGTCGAAAATTGGCAATACGCCCTAGCTCGGCCAGCTCAAGGTGAAACTCGCCACTCTTGGCATCCACAACTTGACCGCCACGAATATCAAGATTTGCGGGATCTCTTTCCAACATAACGGCGGCCATCTCAAGCATGTTTCTGCGCAATGCCCGCCCGGCCTGTAGCACCGCTTCACCGCCAATACCAGCGCCGCGCGACGCCCATGTGCCTCCTCCATAAGGAGTGACATCGGTATCACCGGTAACAACCTTAACGCGGTCCATCGGAACGCCCACAGCATCTGCCGCAATTTGAGCAAATATGGTCTCGGTCCCCTGTCCTTGTTCGCCAACCCCAACCAAGCAAGTGACGACGCCCGATGGTTCCAGCCTTACGGTCGCACCATCCTGAGCCGCGATGCGCGCGCCACCGACACCATAGAAAGCAGCTCCTGGATTGGTTAACTCTACTAGCACGGCCAAACCAATACCACGGTATATGCCCTTTTCGCGTAACTCCTTTTGCTCGCGACGTAACGCCTGATAATCCATTAATTCTTCGAGCTGGGTCAGGCATTGCTGGTGCGACAATTTCTCTAACTTGATCCCCGACGCCCCTGTACACGGATATGCATCGTCACGCATCACGTTTAGCTTGCGCATCTGCAGCGAATCGATGCCGAGTTTTTGCGCCGCGAGTTCCACAAGACCCTCGGTGACCGCACAGGCAATTGGATGACCAACACCTCTGTACTGACTGGTGGGAGCCTTGTTCTGAAGGACGACCTTGAGGTGTCCACGGTATTGCTTGTGTTGATAAGGTCCACCCGTAATATTCAATACCTGGTTGCCCTCAATCGCACTGGTGCGAGGATAGACCGAGTATGGTCCGACACCTGTGAGATCATCGATCTCAAAGGCGAGGATTTCACCATCAACTGTGGCCGCCATCCGTGCCCGTATGAGGTGCTCTCGGGCGTGGACATCGCTGACAAAAGACTCTAACCTGTCTGCGACAAATTTCACTGGGCGCTTCAGAAGCATGGACAGCGCAACCGTAGCAAAGTCGTCCGGATAGGAATGAACCTTAATGCCGAACGAGCCGCCAACGTCCTTGCAAATCACGCGCACAGCACTCTCCGGTAATGAAAAATGCCGGGCGTATAGGTCCTGCATCATGTGCGGAGCCTGATGAGACTGGTAGACAGTGAGCTTACGCTCCGCTGGATCGAAGTCGGCCAAAACCGAGCGTGTCTCCATGGTCACGCCGGTGTGCCTCCCAAATCGATAGGTCTCCTCAACCACGCAATCAGCGTTTGCGAAGACTGCATCCACACCGCCGGTATCGATGGTTTTTGTGAAGCATAAATTATCACTTAGCTCCGGGTGGATCACCGGCGTATTGGCATCCAGTGCGGTCTCCATGTGCGCGACCACCGCTAGCGGATGCCAATCGACGACGATGGTCTGTAGCGCATCTTCGGCCTGCTGGCGTGACTCTGCCACGATCGCCAGAACTGGCTCTCCCTGCCAACACACCCGTTCCATGGCAAGGGGGTATTGGGTGGCCGACTTCATGCCGATCAAGTGTGTCAGCGTTGCCACCCACGGACTGCATATTTCTGCGACCTGCTTGCCGTCAACGATGGCAATCACACCGGGCATGCCCCGCGCGACATCCGTGTCGACCGTGCCAATGAGCGCGTGGGCCATCGGGCTTCGCAGGTAGACAACATGTGCTACCCGGGCCATTACCATGTCATCTACATAAGTGCCTCGCCCTTCGAGGTGCCGTCTGGCATTTGGGCGCGAAACGCTGGCACCGATGTAGCCTCCATCCTCGACAGGACGATTGGCTGCGTGGGCACTGTCAATGTCTGAAACGGATGTCATGGTGCATATCCTGATTCACATTCCTGGGGCACAGTCTGACGGCGATTTTCAATCACCTCACAAATAGCGTCGATGATCGACTGATAGCCGGTACAGCGGCAGTAATTGCCGGACATGTACTCGCGCACCTCGTCGCGCGTGGCATCGGGCTTCTCTGACAGCAACGAGGACGCTGTGAGCAGCATGCCAGAGGTACAAAACCCGCATTGCAAGGCGTTGTGAGCATGAAACGCTGCTTGCAATTCAACCAGATCACCGCGATCGCTGGCGCCGTCAATTGTTTCAACGTCCTGCCCGTCGGCCTGCACTGCAAGTACCAGACATCCGCGAACTATGTCACCATCAAGACGTACCGTGCATGCACCGCAGACACCATGTTCACAACCGAGACGTGTAGTTTTAATGCCGAGCTCATCCCGAATAAAATCAGTTAAGTGCATGCGGGGTTCAATACGCCTGGTATGGTCGACGCCGTTGACACGAATGGTGACTTCGATGGATTCAGCCATTTTTTCTCTCCAGTAAGTCCAGATATTCGTTCATGATGTCATTTTCTCTAGAAGCCGTTTCATGAGGACCGCGGCCAGATGTATTTTCATTTCTGAAGAGTTGTACAGATCGGCGCCGGGAGTTAACTCACCTGCCAACACTGATTTGGCTGCAGCCATAAGTTCAGAGCTGAGTGACTTGCCTTCCAGAATCGCCTCTGTTGCACGCGCCCGAATAGGGGTATTTCCGACCCCCAAAAAAACCAAACGCAATTGATTTAGGGTCTTACCAGAGACATCGGCAACGGCTGCCAATCCGACGATCGGATAATCTCCGTGACGACGTGCCATCTCGTCAAAAATACAACGCGTGGCCGCTGACTGCAAGGGAAATTCCAAAGCGACTATGAGTTCATCCGCCTTCAAATCTGTCTTATATAGCTCGCGGAAAAAGTCGGCAGCATTTACGCGTCGTAGCCCACGCTTGCTAGCCGCAACGATCACAGCATCCAATGCCACTGCGCAGCATGGCCACTCCGCGGCTGGATCAGCAAAGGCGATGGAGCCGCCAATGGTCCCCTTGTTGCGGATGGCTTTGTGTGCGACATGGGGCGCAGTCATTGCCAACAAGGGCATGTGTTGGGCCACCAGATTCGATTCTTCGATCTCGCTATGGCGGGTCATCGCACCGATGCGCAAGAAGCGCTCCTGCAAAGAGATCCCACTCAAGCCGCGCACACCGTTGATGTCGATCAGTAACTTTGGCTCGGACAAGCGCATGTTCAAAGTGGCCAAAAGCGTTTGACCGCCAGCGATAAGCCTGGCGCTATCTCCGTTTATTTCCAGCAAAGAAAAGACTTCTCCGAGCGATGCTGGTTTTACATAATCAAATTGAGGGGCTTTCACATTAGCTCCATAGTTCCGTCGGTTGGTCGGTTGCTTGCGGCGGGGAAACTGACGCCCTCTGGCGGGGCAGTCAGCCCAGGAAGCGGGTAATCAGCAGTGCAAATGCAGCACCAAAACTGAACCAGAACGCGCGGTAAAGCTCGTGTCTGAAGCCGCCGCCAGCGAAAGGCGACTGTCCGAGCGACGCGCCGGTAACCGATGGTCCTGCAGAAATCGGGTAAGTGACGCCTTTTTGCGAAGCAGTCAGTCCTGCTTCAGGCAGACTACCCCCTGTCAAAGCGCTGTCGAAGGCGGCGAAAAATTCGTCAGCCATTTTTTTGGCAGACGAATCGATCAAGCGGCCTCCGATTTGACCGAGTTTCCCACCCACGCTGGCCTCGACGGAGTAGGATAATTTGGTGCCAGCCCCTTCATCGGTCAGCGTGACGCCAGAGCGCCCTTTCGCAAAGCCTGCGGCGCCGCCTGAACCTTCGAATGTGATTGTGCAACTCGAGGGAACGACAATATCAGTCATGAACATCTTGCCGGAAAAACGTGCCCGCACCGGGCCGACTTTAATGGCCACCCGTGTGTGTGTTTCGCTTTCCGAGACCTTCTTCACCTCCTCGCAACCAGGAATACAACGCGACAAAATGATCGGGTCATTGAGCGCATCCCAAACCTGCTGTCGGGGCGCCCGAACAATTTGCTCTCCAGTCAATTCCATGATCTTTTCCTGTTCCAGACAACTTCACGCCAGTCCATCGAATTGAGCGACATTTCGGTTTGTGCTCGTGTTTTCAATTTCCGAGGATATTATTTACCCGATGGTCAATTAAGTCAACTATTTGGTGCGAAGGAGGCCCGAATTATTCACGGCGCGGTAACATGGCCCATCCTCATCCACACCTCTTTTTTTTGGGTGCCCACTTTAGGCGCCACAGATCCATTCCATGTCACTCAGCAAATCTCAAGCGTCACCCGCCGCAAAAGTGGCAAAGCCGACCAAGGTTCGACAACGGTTCAGTACCGCTGAACGGGAACAGCAGATTTTGACGGGCGCTATAAAATTTTTTTCAGATCGTGGCCTGGACGGGCAAACCCGAGATCTGGCCAAAGAGATAGGCATAACGCACCCCTTGCTGTATCACTACTTCCCTACCAAGCAGGCTCTCATTGAACGGGTCTATCAGGAGGTCTACCTCGGCCGCTGGAAACAGGAATGGGAGCAATGGCTGGACGAAAAGTCGACTGGACTGGAAGAGAAACTGACACGTTTCTATCTGGACTACGCCGCCACCATCCTGACGCCAGAGTGGGTACGAATCTTTATTTTTTCGGGACTGGCAGATGGCTCAATTCCCAATCAATATCTCGGGTTACTGAAGAAAAAACTCTTTCCCCGCATCCTGCGGGAAACGCGCCGCCATCTTGGACTTACGGAAAGATTGCCCGTGACTGAACGCGAGACCGAGTTGATGTGGAGCCTACATGGTGGCATTTTTTACATTGGAATAAGACAATGGATATATGGCCAGCCTGGGCCTGTGGACATCAATCGCGTCGTGATAGACCGTATCCAGTCTTTTGTCGTCTCGGCAGAGACGTTATTAGGCAAGGACAAACACTAATTGCATTCAACGTTTCAGCGTTTCCAAGCTCCGCCTTCCTTCAAGAACGTCATCCGGCCCGGAATAATTCAGTTCAATGGTGATGCCATCTGGGTCTTCAATGAAGATTTGGTGCAAATCCATGTTTGGTACTTTGCGTTCGCGAAATCCAATCTGGTATCTTCTCAACCGTGTATACGTCTCGACAATGTTGGAAGCAACAAACGCAATGTGATCAAGCGACCCGCTCCCCGCCTCGAGTGACGATGACTTGTCACCCAAATAGTCAATCAATCCGGCTTCGTCATGCGAGTCGACGCCAACTATATGCACAACACTGCTTCCTACAGTGTCACCGTTCTGATTTTTGCGATACAACCATGCGCCAGGAAATTTGAACATTGGCCGAAGTCCGCTGCACAGGTTCAATGCGTTTTCGTAAAAAACAACAGAGGTGTCTACGCTTTTTGTGCGAACTGAATAATGGTCCAAATGCTCGACTGTCATCGGCTTCTTTCGTTAAAGTCTAACTCTAATTTACCAAACGCTCAATAGTATATGACGGAACAAGGATCATTGACAAGCAGGCAGAACGTGGCCCTTTCCGAAAATCACTCAGGTCTCGATTTTTTCGCCAAACCCCTTTGAGAATGCGTGTCGCAGGTAGTCCACAAAAGCTATTACTGCGCTCGGCACGTGGTGCGAGTAGGGACGAATCGCATAGATCTGTTCTGCAAAGGATCCCACGGGCTGCAATGGGCACGATGCGGGTCGCCATGAACGGCAGCTGACCGGTGGCCAAAGTGATGAAATTGGCCTACCCGAAAGCGGGTGCTCGTGGTCGTCTGGTTACGCTGCGCTGCCGACGGCCAAATTGAAGAATCTATTTTCGTCCGTGGGTGACTGCTCACGAACTTCTGTTCCTGCAAACGAATGTCGGCTTCCCGCCAAGGCGAACGTCGGCTTACAAGAATTCGTTGGATTTCTTAGGGTTTCGGCGAAGGGCAGGTATGTGTCTGCTGGAGCCA
>Ga0209123_1001946_pt1 | contig 18672 bp, 24 predicted proteins | sample BarGraIncu00431A_FD_184500 | JGI IMG/M metagenome (GOLD analysis project Ga0209123, IMG submission 184500) | Arctic peat soil microbial communities from Barrow, Alaska, USA - Barrow Graham LP Incubations 004-31A (SPAdes) (version 2) | ecosystem: Environmental > Terrestrial > Soil > Wetlands >... | reverse complement strand
ACGCACGAACGGCCGGGCGGTGGGGCCCGGCCGTTGCGCGAATTGCCACTCCCTCAGCGTCGCGGCGGGGTGGACTTACTCTGCGGCCTTGACCTCGACCGGCACAGCCTTCACTTCAGCGACTGCCAGGTTCAGGCCCTTGGCGACAGCCATGAGCGCCCAACCGATGAGGCCGAGCATCAGGCCCAGACCCATCGCCATGAGGCACACGCCGAAGGACAGCACGGACGTGAACAGCGAGGCGCGCAGGAACGACCCGGTCATGACCGTCGTGCGCGTGGCGGTGTACTTGGCGGCGAGATCCTTGTTGCCGGCCTTCGTCGCGTCGCTGGCGAGCGCGCCGAGCTCGGCGTAGGTCTTGCCGTCCGAGGAGGTGAGCGCGTGCTTCTTGATCGTCTCAGCCTGGGAGAGCGCGGTCAGCGGGTTGTTGACCGGCTGGTTGGGGAGGAACACGGCGTCTGCCGGCGTCGTGATCTTTTCACCGACAAGTTCGGTGGTCACGACTCCCCAGACAACGGCACCCACGACGAGCATGAGGGCGCCGAGGATGATGGACAGAATCCCGACGATCCGTACGGGCTTCGTAGACATGGTTGACCCTTCCTGATGAATTCAGTGCCGGGATCGGGGGCCCGGCTGTGTAGTTGTCAGGTGAAGTACACCATGTGGTCCGGACGCCGGATTCACCGGGGGTGGTTGACTACGGAAACGTCAACACTTCACTCAGATGGTGGGGCCGCCGTCGTGGTCCGCTGGACCTCGTCCTTGCGCATGGTGACCGCGTCCTTGCGCAAGGCGAACACCGCATGGACGGCCAGAGCCAGGATGAGCAGGGTCCCGAGGGTGGGGCCAAGGTTTCCGACGAGCTTCTGTCCGGCGGTGTAGGCGACTTCCTTGTGGCTGCCATACGGCAGGACCGCGAGCGGAAGGCATAGCGCAATCCAGATCGCCCAGGCGCGACTCAGCCACACCGCCCACCCTGGGAGGCTGCTCTTCGTCGTTACCGCGATCAGGAGGATGACCGCCCACACGTAATGGTGCGTCCAGGACAACGGCGACGCGAGGCACGTGGCGAGGCCGACCAGCCCGACAGCGAAGACCTTCTCACCGCGACGCCACCACCACGCGGCCACGACGGTGGCGATGAACGCGACCGCGAAGCCGATGACGAGGGCGGCGATGATCGTGGGTTTGTCCTCAGTGAACCAGCGTGTGAGGGCACCGGTGATGCTCTGGTTGCCCACGTACACGGGCCCCGCGGTATTGACCTCGCCCTTGCCCAGGCTGCGCCAGTACTCCGACGATTCCTTCGGCAGCAGGATCCAGGCGATGAGCGTGAAGAAGGCGAACGAGACGGTCACCATGACGGCCACCCTGCGTCTCCAGATGAGAACCGCGAAGACCACGAACAGCAGCGGGGTGAGCTTGATCGCGGCCGCGAGTCCGATCAGGGCGCCCCGGGGGATTCTGCGAGGACGATCCGGGTCGTCCGGCAGCAGGTCGGCGACCACGAGCGCCATGAGCATGGTGTTGACCTGCCCGTAGCCCATCGTCGTACGGATCGGCTCCATGGCGAGAACGAGCGCTGCTGCGATGACGCCCATCGCGAGACCCCGAGGAACGCGGATACGCCGGAGCACGCTCAGAAGCGCACCCGTGCCGAGTACGGTCCAGATGATCTGCCACAGCAGGAAAGGACCCAGCAACAGCGGCGTCATGAGGATGGCGGCGATCGGCGGGTAGATGAACTTGAGGTTGTCGCCGGGCGTGCTGGTCAGGTAGATGTCGTGCCCGTTGACCATGTCCTCGACGGCGAGGTGGTAGACGCGCAGGTCGACGGTGTTCGGGTCGTACGGCCAGACGTGTCCCTGGGAGATCACGATGGGCAGCAGGACGAACGAGACGACCAGGGCCGGCGCCCATTCGGCAGCCAGTCGCGGCAGGCCGGCCCTGATCCGGCTGAGACGATCGGTCATGCGGTGAGCTGCTGCCAGACGGAGTCGAGGTCGGTCGCGTCACGACCTATGAGGTTCGCGAGGCCCGGGGCGTCGTCGTACCTCGGCACGAGATGGACGTGGAAGTGCATCACTTCCTGCCCTGATACCTCACCGGCGCTGGCGAGAACGTTGAGGCCCGCAGCCTGGTGGGGACGCGCGCTGCCCTGGGCGCCTTACGTGACGCCGACACTGTTGTCCCGCTGTCGCTGGCCGACCGCATCAAGGAACTACTCGCCCACCAGTGACCCGGGCGGTTGCCCGGCACCTCGCGGACGCTTGCACAGCCCCGCCGGTGGTGGAGGGCGCTGCGGCTATTCGCGTCGCAGGAGTTTGCCGGCGGCTCTCCAGGTGCTTCAGCTTTGGCTCCACGGGAAACGCCGCACGGGCCGCTCGATCGGGCTGCAGGTGCATCGCTGCTCGGGGGCGACCCTGGACATGACGGAGTCGACGTGCATGCCGCATCCGCTCCAGGTGGTCTTTCCGCAGCGGCCGCAACGGGCGGGACTACACATGTGGTGCTCCTCTGGTTGATTGTGAACTTCCAATATACCCCCATGGGTATTATGGATGTACAGCGGACGCCGGCACTTCCGGCTAGGACACGACCTATGTCGAGTCGGCGGTGCCTTCTGCTGAGGACCGGTTTCCTGCTGGTCTGGTCGCGGCTGAGGTACGAGAGCCACCGGTGCGCCGGCAGCCCCGAAGAGCCATGGACAGGCTCGCGCCCTTGGCCATCAGCCTCGCGGCTTGCTGGTAGCAGCGGGTTTGCGTGAGCGGGAAGCTGGTACCCATTCGAGTCCTCCTGGCGGGTCATCTCGTTCGGCGCGGTTGCGGGGGAGTCTGAAGAAATATACCCCTAGAGGTATTAACAACGGCAAGGTGTCGAACTATTCGGGAAAGGATTGCTGTGGACTTCGGGTGGCGGCGGGTGGGTGTCGAAGACCACTCCGGGGGAGTTGGCCTTGACGTGCTCAGGCCAGGGAGAGGAAGAGCTTCTCCAGGTTCTGAGCGTCTGCGGAGTCGGCGCCGCCAGGCTCGGCAAGGCACTGTTTGAGGTTGGTCGCGATGAGCGCGAAGCCGGCCCGGTCCAGTGCGTGGTTGGCGGCGACGAGCTGGGTCACGATGTCCGTGCAGTCACGGCCCTGCTCGATCATCCGCAGGATGCCGCCGATCTGGCCTTGGGCCCGACGCAGCCGGTTGGCCACTGCGCCCAGTTCTTCTGGGTTCAGCTCCATCATGGTGACTCCATTCCGGTTGTTAGCGTTAGGACGCAGCGGTTGCGGCCGTGGACTCGGCGTCGGCCTGGGACTGCGCGATCTGGGCACGGATGTCATCCATGTCCAGATCGCGGGCGCTGGCGATGACCTGTTCCAGGGCTGAGGCGGGGAGCGCTCCTGGCTGGCTGAAGACGAGGATGCCGGCGCGGAAGATCATCAGGGTGGGAATTGATGTGATCCCGGCCGAGCCCGCCAACGACTGCTCGGCCTCGGTGTCAACCTTGCCGAACACGATGTCGGGGTGGGCGGCGCTGGTCTTCTCGAACGTCGGGCCGAAGGCGCGGCACGGTCCACACCAGGCCGCCCACCAGTCGACCAGGACGATGTCGTTGTCGAGCAGGGTCTGCTCGAAGGATGCTGCGGTCAGTGCTTGCGTGGTCATGCGGGCTCCTTCTCGGTTTAGCTGGATAATACCTCCGGGGGTATGAACCCACAATAGACGACAGCCATTCCTGACGAGCCGACGGCAGCGGTGGGGCATGCGACTGGGGCGATCAGGCCGGAACTGCCGCGCTTCCCAGCTGGTCGGACATGGGCTAGCGTTAGCGCCAACAGATACCCCCATAGGTATTCACAGTTTCGACATCTGTCATGACAGAAGGAGTCAGCATGCGTGAGGTCCCCCTGGCGGCATTCGCCGCCGCCCACTCCGACGGTGCGATCGTCGTCGACGTCCGCGAGCCCGGCGAGTACGTGGGTGGCCACGTCCCGGGCGCCACCCTCGTCCCGATGGGACAGCTATCCTCGCGCGTGCACGAGCTCCCCAAAGACATGCCGGTCTATCTCATCTGCGCCAGCGGCAACCGCAGCCTGGCGATGACCAACGTCCTGGTGCGAGCCGGCTACGACGCGTACTCGGTCATCGGTGGCACCGGTGCCTGGACCCGGGCGGGGCACCCGGTCGTGATGGGCAGCCGGCGCAACGCCGCCTGATGGCCTGCGGGCACAACGCCTGAGCCCATTGACACCGGTAGGCATGTCACTAAGCGGGGTCTGCCGGACAGGCAGGGGGGCAGGTCAAGCCAGCCGCCTCACGAACGCTGATTCTTGGAGCGTTGTCCGCCGGAAGTCGGGACCAAGGTCCTCAGCTTATGAATACCTATAGGGGTATGAAGGTTGGATCCACCAGAGCACGTGTGGCTGCGGGCGCCAATACTGTGGCGACGCAGGTTGCCGCCCGATTGAGGAGCCAACCATGAGCAGCGAAGTCATGACCCCGATGAGCCGGCGGGCGGATGCCCTGCCGGTGTGGACGTCGGTTCTGGCGGTGGTGGCCCATCCCGACGACGAGTCGTTCGGTCTCGGCGCCCTCCTTGACGCTTTCGCCCGATCGGGAGCCGGGGTCGAGGTGCTGTGCCTGACCCATGGTGAGGCGTCGACGCTGCACGGAGCCCCCGGGAACCTCGCCTCGCTGCGGGGTGCCGAGCTGGCGGCGGCTGCCGAGGTGCTCGGCGTGACCAGGGCCATGCTGAAGGACCACCCGGACGGGGACCTGTGCGACCTGCCGGCTGGGATGCTGGCCGCCGAGGTGGTCGCCGCGGCCGACTCCTGTGGCGCTGACGGGCTGCTGGTCTTCGACACCGCCGGGGTGACCGGTCACCCCGACCACATGGCCGCCACCGCGGCGGGACTTCTGGCGGCGGAGATGCTCAACCTGCCCGTGCTGGGCTGGACCCTTCCGTTGACCGTGGCCGCACAGCTGAATCAGGAGCTCGGCGCCAGCTTCGTGGGTCACCAGGGCCACGACATTGACCTGAGGGTGAGCGTCGACCGCACCCGCCAGCGCCTGGCCAGCCACGCCCACGTGAGCCAGGCACTGCCCAGCAGCGTCCTGTGGCGCCGGCTGGAGCTGCTCGGCGACACCGAGAGCCTCCGCTGGCTGCATGGGGCCCTCGGCGCTACGGTCACCCCATGACCGCCACGCCCCACACCACACCGGTCGACCCCATACCGGTCGACTCCGCCGACCTGCCACCCATGCGGGTCGAGCACCGCGGTGGCGACAAGTTCGACATCAACGTCCGCGGCCATGTCGTCCGCGTCGACCAGCCGGTCAAGGACCGAGGCGAGGACACTGCGCCCACCCCGACCGAGCTGTTCATCGCGAGCCTTGCCTCATGCGTGGCCTTCTACGCCCGCCGCTACCTTGCCCGGCACAACCTGCCCACCGACGGACTGGCCGTCGAGGCGACCTTCGACATGGGCTCCAAACCGGCCCGGGTCGCCGGGATCGACCTGCGCCTCATCGTCCCCGAAGGCGTGCCGGCCGACCGTCTGGACGCACTGCTGGCCGTCGCCACCCACTGCACCGTGCACAACACGCTGGCCTCCGAGCCCGACGTTTCGATCACGCTGGCGGATGCCCCTGCGGGCTAACGAGATCAGCAACTCGCCAGGGGTTGTGAGAAGCGATCGGCCAGTGCGGGGGGGGTGGCGGTTTTTGGCCCTGAGGCTAGGGCCTTGCCGGCGCCGGCAGATCCTTGGTCACCTATGGGACCCAATGTTGCGGGTGGCGGACCAGATCGCTCGCTCTGTTCGTACCGCTGGTTTCACGCAGTGGTGTCATGACGTATCCCTTCGGTAGGCCGGAGTTTTGGCGTCGGCGCCCAGGAACGGCGTCGGGTGGAATAACCCGGTCATAGGTTGCGTTAGGCTCGATCAATACCCCTATAGGTATGTAGGGTCTAACGGTCAGCAACCCCTGATGTTGCGGCTGCCCGCAGGATTCCGTTCTCGCCTCACAGGAACCGAACCGAGAGGACCGCACCATATGGTCACCATTGTCCCGATCGAGACCCCGACCCTGGGGGACCGCAGCTACCTCGCCCACGACGGCGAGGTTGCGCTGGTGGTCGACCCTCAGCGCGATATCGACCGTGTGCTCGAGGTTGCCGAGGCGGCTGGCGTGCGGATCACCCACGTCTTTGAGACCCACATCCACAACGACTATGTGACTGGTGGGCTCGCGCTGGCGAAGGTGAGCGGTGCGGCGTACCACGTCAACGCGGCCGATGAGGTCGCCTACGAGCGCATCCCGACCCGTGACTGTGATGTCATCGACGTCAGCGACGTCCTGCGGATCCGGGTCATCGCCACCCCTGGTCACACCTACACACACCTTTCGTACGCCCTGGAGTCGGAGGGGGAGCAGATCGGCGTGTTCTCAGGGGGGTCGCTGTTGTTCGGCTCCACCGGGCGCCCCGACCTGCTCGGACCTGACCAGACCCATGCCCTGGTGCACCACCAGTTCGCCTCGGCGCACCGACTGGCCGAAGAGCTGCCGGACCAGGCGCAGGTTCTGCCGACCCACGGGTTCGGCAGCTTCTGCTCGGCGACACAGTCTGAGGCGACCTCGTCCACGATCGGCCAGGAGCGGCGCACCAACCCGGCCCTGACCCAGGCCGAGAACGACTACGTTGACGACCTGCTTGCCGCTTTGGATGCCTGGCCGGCGTACTACGCCCAGATGGGTCCGGCCAACTCCGCGGGTCCGGGCGCGGCCGACCTGAGTGCTCCTGAGCCGGCCGACGCCGCAGCGCTGCGAGGCCGGATCGAGGCCGGTGAATGGGTCGTGGACCTGCGTACCCGGACCGCATTCGCGGCCGGCTTCGTGCCGGGCACGTTCAACTTTGGTATCGATGGCCAGTTCGCGACCTATCTGGGCTGGCTCATCCCGTGGGGCACACCCGTGACACTGCTAGGAGAGAGCACCGCGCAGGTCGCCGAAGCCCAGCGTGAGCTGGTACGCATTGGCATCGACCGGCCCGCCGCGGCGGCCACCGGCACACCGAACGCGTGGACCGACCGGCCGCTGGACAGTTTTGAGCTGGCCACGTTCGCCGACCTGGCCCAGGTCCGCCACCACCGCCCCGTCATCATCCTCGACGTCCGGCGAATGGCGGAATGGGCCGAGTCCCACATCGACGGAGCGATGCATATCCCCATCCACGATCTGCTCAGCCGCGTTGCCGAGGTGCCGAACGCGGAGGTATGGGTGCACTGCGCCGCCGGTTACCGGGCCGCCGCCGCCGCCTCCATCCTTTCGGCGCGCGGGGTTCGCGTTGTCGCAGTGAACGACTCCTACGCCGAGCAGGCGCCCGCATCCGGGCTGCCACTGATCACCGGCCCGGTTCCCTCGAAGGAGGCGGCGGCATGAGCTTGAGCGAGCCTCTGGGTGGCCTGTTCGCCAAACCCTATGAGGAGATCCGCGCCCTGGAGGCCAGGAGCCGCATGGACACCGGCGCCATCCTGGTCGACGTCCGCGAGCCCGCGGAGTGGGCGGCCGGTCACGCCGAGGGCGCCCGGCACATTCCCCTGGCCCAGCTGGGCCAGCGGCACGGTGAGCTGCCCGTGGGTCGGCCGGTCATCACCGTGTGCCGCTCAGGTGCCAGGTCCGCACGTGCCGCCACACTGCTTGCCGAGCAGGGCGCCGACGCGTCCAACCTCGATGGTGGCATGCGGGCCTGGGCCGCCGCCGGCCTGCCGGTTGTCACCGAGGGTGGCCGTCCCGGAGCAGTCATCTGAGCGTCCCTCCTGTGGTGACAATTCGTTGGGCCGCGCCCAGGGGCCGCTCTCACCCGTGCTTTTTGCCTGACCGAAACGAAAAGAGAAACAGATCCTTGCCCTAGCCCTGCCCATCGGTTTGCTCATCGGTCTCAGCCTCGGTGCACTCGGCGGCGGCGGCTCGATCCTGACCGTGCCCGCACTGGTCTACCTGCTCGGTCAGGACCCCCGCGCCGCCACGACCGGGTCCCTGCTTATCGTCGGTGTCACCGCTCTTGCGGGGATGGCGGCCCACTACCGGGCCGGCCGGGTGCGCGTCGCTCAGGGTGTGGTCTTCGGAGTGCTCGGTATTGCCGGGGCCTATCTCGGGTCGCGGCTGTCCACAACCGTCCCGCCGGCGGTCCTGTTGGCCGCGTTCTCGGTTCTCATGCTCGTGGTGGCCGCGATGATGGTCTTCCGCCGCCGCGCCCAGCTGCGCGCCGCTGCCGTCGGCGAGGTTGAGGCCGGCTCACCGGTCGGTCCGGTCCTGCAGGTGCGGCCGACGCTCGTCTGCGACTGCCCGCGGGTCGTGAAAGTGGTCGTGACGGCCTCGGCGGTGGGGCTGCTGACCGGGTTCTTCGGTGTGGGCGGCGGTTTTGTCGTCGTTCCGGCACTCGTGCTCGCACTCGGGTTCACGATGCCGGTGGCCGTGGGCACCTCACTGCTGGTGATCGCGATCAACAGCACTTCCGCGCTGCTGTCGCGGATCGGCCATGGCGTCCACCTGGACTGGACCCTCATCGGCGTGTTCACCCTTGCCGCAATCATCGGCAGCCTCCTCGGCGGTCGCCTCGCCACCCGGGTGCGCCCAGAGCGACTCACCTCGGCCTTCACCATGCTCCTGGTGGTCGTGGCGCTGTACACCGCCGCACGCAGCTTCCCCCAGCTCGTCTGACGCCGGAACCTTCCCCACAGCAGTCCGGTACGCCCTGACCAAAGTGGTCACTCACCACCCCACGCTTACATTTATGGAGTGTCATGACACAGTCCTCTCTCCGAGCCATGCCCGCCCGCCGTGACGTCGACACCTTGCGCGACTGGCTCGACTCCCGTGAAGCAGACTCTGGCGACGGCTCACGGGTCCTTGACGTGCGCACTCCTGCTGAGTTCGGGACGGTGCACATCCCGGGCTCCTACAATGTCCCGCTGGACCTGCTGCGAGAGCACCGAGGTGAGCTGAGCCGTCATCTTGACCAGGATGTTGTGCTTATCTGTAGATCGGGCGCCCGCGCGGGTCAGGCCGAGACGATGCTCGCCGACACCGGTCTGCCCAACGTGCACGTCCTGGACGGTGGCCTGCTCGCCTGGCAGAAGACCGATGCGCCGGTGACTCGTGGCGCGGCCCGCTGGGACCTGGAACGGCAGGTTCGGCTGGTTGCCGGTGGTCTGGTCCTGGCTGGTGTCCTGGCCAGCGTCCTGGTACCGACGATGAAATGGTTCTCAGCCGCGATCGGCGTCGGCCTGGTGGTGGCCGCGCTCACGAACAGCTGCGTCATGGGTCTTCTGCTATCCAAGCTGCCCTACAACCGTGACGCCAGCTGCGACCTGCAGACCGTCCTGGCCGAGCTGACCGACACCACGCGCGACTGAGCCTGCCCTGACCCCGGGCCCCGTGCCTCAAGAACCTGATGAGGGAGAGGGACTCCCGGCGATACGATGCCTGTGCGAAGCGAGGGCATGAGCTGGAACGGTAAGTGGTCCGCGACGAGATGGAGCAGGCAAGACAGAGCGCGCGTCGTGCAGGGACTGGTCTTCGGAGTGCTCGGTATCGCCGGGGCCTATGTCGCGTCGCGGCTGTCCACAACGGTCGCGCCGGCGGCACTGCTGGCCGCGTTCTCGGTCCTCATGCTCGTGGTGGCCGCGATGATGGCCGCCTGTCGCCGCGCTCAGCTGCGCGCCGCGGCCGCCGGCGAGGTTGAGACCGGCTCACCGGTCGGTCCGGTCTTGCAGCTGCGGCCGACGCTCGTGTGCGACTGCCCGCGGGTCCTGAAAGTGGTCGCGGTGGCCTCGGCGGTCGGGCTGACTGGGTTCTTCGGTGTGGGCGGCGGTTTTGTCGTCGTCCCGGCACTCGTGCTCGCACTGGGGTTCACAATGCCGGTGGTCGTGGGCACCTCACTACTGGTGATAGCGATCAAGAGCACCTCGGCACTGCTGTCGCGGATGGGGCATGGCGTCCACCTGGACTGGCCGCTGATCGGTGGGTTCACCCTCGCCGCGACTGTTGGCAGCCTCCTGGGCGGTCGGCTCGCAACACGGGTACGCCCCCAGAGACTACCGCGGCCTTCACCATGCTTCTGGTGGCCGTGGCGCAATACACCGCCGCACGCAGCTTCCCCCAGCTGTTATGACGTCGGCACCCTCCTCCACCCGATCCCATACGTCCTGACCGAAACCAGCCACCTGCTCCCGGAGTGCGTCGGCCTGCTGTTCCCGGTCTCAGGTGGCGGTTGATACCCTCCGGGGTATTGTCGGTCTTCAACAGACCCATTCGTGGTGTTCTAACCCGGCAATGGAGCCGGGATACAAGGAGGTCACCTGCTTTATGAGTATCGACACAGCCGACGCGATCTTGCGCACCGGCGACAAGGAACTTGCTTGTCCTTTGGTCCATGCCACTGAGGGCAGCGACGCGTACGACGTATCGAAGCTGTTGAAGGAGACCGGTCAGGTCACCCTCGACCCGGGCTTCGTCAATACGGCTTCCTGCCGCTCGGCGATCACGTACATCGATGGTGACGCCGGGATCCTTCGCTACCGCGGCTATCCGATCGAGCAGCTGGCCGAGAACTCGACCTTCCTGGAGACCTCTCACCTGCTTATCTATGGCGAGCTTCCGTCCGCTGATGAGCTGGCTGACTTCGATGCGCGGATCCGCCGCCACACGCTGCTGCATGAGGACCTGCGCAGCTTCTTCGGCGGCTTTCCACGGGACGCGCACCCGATGCCGGTGCTGTCCTCGGCGGTCTCTGCGCTCTCGACGTTCTACCAGGACAGCCTTGACCCGTTCGACGCCGAGCAGGTCGAGATGTCGACGCTCCGCCTGATGGCCAAGCTGCCCACTATCGCGGCGTACGCCTACAAGAAGAGCATCGGCCAGCCGTTCCTGTACCCCGACAACTCCCTGTCGCTGGTGGAGAACTTCCTGCGCATGACTTTCGGCTTCCCGGCCGAGCCGTATGACTTCGACCCGATCATCGTCAAGGCGCTCGACCAGCTGCTGATCCTGCACGCCGACCACGAGCAGAACTGCTCCACTTCGACGGTGCGTCTGGTCGGTTCCTCGCACGCCAACCTGTTCGCCTCGGTCTCGGCCGGTATCAACGCCCTGTTCGGGCCCCTGCACGGGGGTGCCAACCAGGCGGTGCTCACGATGCTCGAGCAGATCCAGGCCGACGGCGGTGACGTCGACGAGTTCGTGCGCAAGGTCAAGAACAAGGAGGGCGGGGCCAAGCTCATGGGCTTCGGGCACCGGGTTTACAAGAACTACGACCCGCGTGCGGCCATCATCAAGAAGACCGCCGACCAGCTCCTGGAGAGCCTCGGTCACCGTGACGAGCTGCTGGACATCGCCTTCCAGCTTGAGCAGCTGGCTCTTTCGGACGACTACTTCATCGAGCGCAAGCTGTACCCGAACGTGGACTTCTACACGGGGCTGATCTACCGGGCGATGGGTTTCCCGCCCAAGATGTTCACCGTGTTGTTCGCTCTCGGGCGGCTGCCGGGCTGGATCGCCCAGTGGCGAGAGATGATCGCGGATCCTGAGCTCAAGATTGCCCGCCCACGCCAGCTCTACGTGGGGCCCACAGAGCGCAAGTATCTGCCCATGAGCAGCCGCTGACGCGATCCTGCGTTCAAACGTCGGCCATTGCCGCCAGCCAACCAGAATCGGCGGCCGGGTCGGGTGGGGTGTGAACACTAGTCACGCTCCTTGGGTCGGCCCCACCTAATGCCGCACTGGGTGGGTGGGGCATCGGCGCAGTTGTCCAGGTCGGCTGTCTTCTGGTCTTCTATTCATTTGGATACCCTCCGGGGTATTATGAATTTCTGGCGAACCTACTCGAGGAGTGCTCATGTGTAGTCCCGTCCGTTACGCACGTGGCGGAAAGATCACCTGGACCGGGCGAGGCATGCACGTCGACTCCATGACGGGGAACGTTCAGCCGGCACAGCGCTGCGACTGCGCTGATCGGGCGGCGGCACGAGCTGTCGGTGCTGACCTGAGTCGGGTGCGGTGAGGGGTTGATTGCCCGACACGTACTCATCGAGTCCTTCCGGGCCTGCGAACGCGCGGCCCTGGCGGACCTTGCTGCCATCGCGGGCGGTCGGTCGCTCTGCTCCATCTCCCGCCAGGGCGCTCCGGTGCCTGCCGCGAAGTACCACGAAGGAACTGCCGCCGCACTGGCCGAGGCTCGCCGAGCCATTGAAGCGTTGTCGGACGGACCCGACGGCGGGCAGTCAGCACGTGCCGCGCTCCTGGAAGTCCGCGCTCGCTGGCTGGCCCAGTCCCGCACGCGGGGGCGAACGGGCCCGGACTGGACCGGCTACCTGGCCGGTGGACTGGATGGGCTGGAGCAGATGATCGACAACGATGGAGGACGTGATGCGCTCGATCCCCGAAACTGATCCGTCAGCCAAACCGGCAGCACCTGCGGCCCACCGCAGATATGCCAACGCTCTGGCGGCCTGGCCGTTGCGAAGGCGTATGGCGGTCGGCCTGATCGCCCCCGTGCTGTTCGTCCTCATGGTCGGCACCTCTGGAGGCTGGGCCCTCGCGACCTCACCTGGCTGGACTGCCCTGGTCGCAGGGGTAGCCCTCGCCTGCGCAACAACGCTGGCGACCTACCTCCCGCGCCCGGGAACCGGGCTCAGGCTCGACCTCGGCTGCACGCCCTGCGCTGCGGTCGCGGCCGTGACCGTGCTGGCCTCATTCGGATTGCTGAGCTCGGCCCCGCACGATGTCTCCACAGCGGTCCTGGCGCTGGGCGTCTCGGCTTTCGGGCTGGTGCCGCGTCTGAACAACCCGAGTACCTGCCCCGCTTAGCGCACTTCTATCTGCTGCTACTTGGACGTCACATGGCCCGCCTCCCGCCAACCCACGACGGGCGATCACCACAGCCTGGATAGCGTGCCGGGCCCAGCGGGCCTTTGCCCCTCAGGCTGCCGCTCGGCGTGGCACACGGACCCGGACATCGGTGGCGTTGGGGCGCCGGTCCGTTCGTTCTTCTTGCATAGTCATCGACGTCTCCTCCTGGTCGGCCGGGCGTCAGGCTTCGCCCGGACTCCGCCTTCGGGACAAGAGCCTCTCCGATTCCACTTTTCACCTCGAACAGACCTGTATCTTGAGCCTCGCGCGCGACGGCGAGCCAATGGTCTTCGATGAGTTGCCGATCTGGGTGGACAACTGGCAGCGTCTGGGACTGGTGAACTTGACTTTCACCGAGTGGCTGAGTAGCCCTGATGACGGCACGGACGCATACGGCTGGGCCAAGGAGCGCCCGGAGTACCAGTCGCTGGTCACCGAACTCGAGGAGAGTGGATTGTCCGAGACTCGGGAGGCGGCTTACGACCGTGGCATCCTCCGGACCACTCCCCTCGGCCAGCGGTTCCATGAAGTCGTCAGCCAGCCCAACTAGTCGAGCCAGGCCCTGCACGCCTGGTTCCCGGATCCGGTCCTCGACCGGTGGAGGTTTCCATGTGGACCCGGACAGAGTTCGCAGCACATTCGCCTTCCGGGCTCCGTAGCCTGAGTACGTGACTAATACCGAACTTCTTGCCGACATTATGAGTAAGGCGCTCGCGACGATGGTCGTGGCCATGGCTGCGAAAGCCGTGGGGTTGATCCTCCGCACCACGAAGCGGAGCGCCTCCGTCGAGGCGCCGCCCAGCCCCGGGGACCAGTCCCCATCTCTCCCGGTTGATGTGTGGGACTACAGGTTCGGCGAGCCCGACATGAGCGACTTCCTCGCTCTCCACCCGCTAGTGCGGAGATGACCCTCGGCGGCTCCAGACGTCAAACCGGCCAAACTCAAAGAGGCTCACGACCGGTTCCGACGTCTTGAAAACCAAAAGCATTTTGAGACATCGCCTCGACCCCTCACGCGGAGGATCGGGGCGGCGGTGCGACTGGGCCCGCCGTGTCTCAAAAAGATGTCTTGCCGTAATCCGTGACGGTACCTCGAGCGGCCGGCTGACGGTCATCCTGCGGCTCGCGCGCGAGGCCGGTCTACGGCGAGCCGAGACCGCCCAAGTCCACGACCACGACCTGGTCGAGGACCTGGCCGGCTACAGCCTGACCGTGCATGGCAAGGGCGGGCATATCCGGGTCGTGCCGCTGGCCGACGACGTCGCCGAGCTGGTCATCCGGGCCTGTCAGGACGGCGCCGGGTGGGCGTTGCCCGGTGATGACCACGGGCACCTGTCGCTGAGGTACGTGCTGCTCGCCGAGGCGAAGGTGCCGTACGACATCGTGCTCGAGATGGACGAGATCAACGCCGACTTCGACGACACCGATATCGTGCTGGTCATCGGTGCGAACGACACGGTCAACCCCGGCCGCGCTCGAGGATCCGTCCAGCCCGATCGCGGGCATGCCGGTGCTCGAGGTGTGGAAGGCCCGCCACGTCATCGTGTTCAAGCGGAGCATGAACGCGGGCTACGCGGGCGTGCAGAACCCGCTGTTCTTCAAGGAGAACACGCAGATGCTGTTCGGCGACGCCAAGGAGCGCGTCGACGACATCCTCAAGGCCCTGTAGGCGTTCAGGTCAGCGCCGCGTCAGAGGTGTAGGTGCGGAGGCGGTAGAGCGACGAGGTCGCGGCGACGAACAGCTGGCCCTGTGGGCCGAAGCAGACGTTCGCGACCCGCTCCGGCACGTCGATCGACCCGAGGACCTCGCCGGTCGGGTCGGCGACCACCACAGAGTCGTCGTCCGACAGCCACAGCCTGCCCTCGACGTCGACGCGGAAGCCGTCGATGACGCCCTTGCGGCCCGTGTAGAAGAGCCGCCCGGGGCCGCAGTGCCCTTCGATGACGTCGTACGCCCAGATCTTGAAGCCGTCGTGGTCAGCCGAGTTCGCCACGTACAGGACGCTCTCGTCCGGCGAGAAGGCCAGGCCGTTCGGCCGGTCGAGATCGGTGACGACAGGGGTCAGCTCGCCGGTCGAAGGATCGCAGCGGAACACCCAGCAGCCGCCGTACTCGATGTGGCCCGGGTGACCCTCGCCGTCCTTGAGGATGCCGTACGGCGGGTCGGTGAACCAGATGACGCCGTCACGGGCGACCACGAGGTCGTTGGGGGAGTTGAGCCGCATTCCGTTCACGCCGTCGACCAAAGTCGTCGTCGACAGGTCGGGGTGCAGCTCCTCGACGGCGCGACGTCCGTGCGAGCACTGGTAGACCCGGCCGTCGCGCGCGACCGTACGGCCGTTGCTGAACTCGGCGTCCGGGATCGCGACCTCGAACTCGTCGTGGGTCTCATGCCAGGACAGCACCCGGTTGTTCGGGATGTCGCTGACCAGCAGCCGGTCTCCGACCCACGCGGGACCCTCCAGCCAGACACCACCGCTCGCCAGATGTTCCATGCCGGTCGACGCCCACAGCTCAGTCATCGTTCCTCCGTTCGCATCGATAGTGGCGGCGCTGCTCGCGTGTCGGCCGCGGCTCCGGATTGTCGTCGCGGGCGGTTATTCTGTCCTGAGTGTCCGATACCTCTCCTGCCGAGCCCGCCGCAGCGCCCCGACGCCGTCGACGGTGGCCCCTTGTCGTGGCGGGAACGGCGGTCGTGCTGCTGGCCGGTGCGTACGTGGCCGGCTACGCATTGGCGGGCGATACCGTCCCTCGCAAGGCGACGGTCGCCGGTGTGGCCATCGGCGGACTGTCCGGCGCCGACGCGAAGACCAGGCTGACCGAACAGCTCGGTCCGAAGCAGACGGCCGCGGTGACTCTGACCGCCGGCGAGAAGTCCGCGAGCATCGACCCAGTGACAGCGGGCCTGAGCCTAGACATCCCGGGCACCGTGGCCGCGACGGGGGTCGGCCGTAGCTGGTCGCCCGTACACATCGTGCGTGTCCTCACCGGCGGCGGCGATGTCGCTCCCGTGGTCGTCGTCGACAAGCCCGCGCTCGACAAGGCCGTCGCGACCGCAGCGACAACCCTCGACGTCGCGGCTGCCGATGCGACCGTCGGCTACCAGGGCACGACACCCGTGCGTACGCCTGCGACCAGCGGCATCGCCGTCGACCAGACGGCCACCGCCGACGCGATCGTCCGAGCGTTCGGCATCGAGTCGACGGTCGCCGCGCCCAGTAAGGTCACGGAGCCCGCAGTCACGACAGAGCAGGCCGACGCGGTCGTCAGCGGGTGGGCCACCCCCGCGGTCGCCGGTCCGGTCACGCTCGACACCGGCAAGGGGAAGTTCGCGATCACGCCTGCGGACATCGCCTCGTCGACGACGTTCTCCCTCGTCAACGGCACGTTCGGTGGTCAGGTCGACTACGCGAAGCTGTTGGCGTCCGCCACCTCCGAGGTGTCGGCCCTCCAGCTGGGCCTCTCTGTCGACGCGAAGATCTCCCTCGACGCGAGCGGCAAGCCTGCGATCACCCCGTCGAAGGACGGCCTGACGATCACCCCGGAGAAGCTCGCGGCGGCGATGGGGCCGCTGCTCGCCAAGCCCGCGGACCAGAAGACCGGCCCGGTCGAGGCCACCGTCGCCAAGGCTGCCTTCACGACGGAGCAGGCGCAGGCGCTGGGCATCAAGGAGGTCGTGGGGGAGTTCACGACCTACTACCCCCACGCCGCCTACCGGAACAACAACCTCGGCAAGGCAGCGGCCGGCATCAACGGGTCCCTGCTCAAGCCGGGTGACACCTTCAGCCTCAACAAGACCCTGGGTGAGCGGACCGCGGCCAACGGCTACGTCGACGGCTACGTGATCCAGGGCGGCGCGCTGGTCAAGGAGGTCGGCGGCGGCGTGTCCCAGAGCGCCACGACCACGTACAACGCCATGTTCTTCGCGGGTCTCAAGGACGTCGAGCACCATCCGCACACGTTCTACATCGACCGCTACCCGGCCGGCCGGGAGGCGACGGTCTACTACGGCGCGCTCGACCTGCGATTCCAGAACGACACCCAGTACGGGGTCTACATCCAGGCCTACATCAAGGCGTCCACCCCGTCGGCCAAGGGCTCGATCACGGTGCGGATGTGGTCGACCAAGGTCTGGGACGAGGTGCGGGCGACTGACCCGGTGAAGACGAACTTCACCGAGCCTGCGACGCGGGTCTCCACCGACCCCAAGTGCGAGCCGCAAGGCGCCAACCAGGGCTTCGACGTCAGCTACACCAGACAGTTCATCCGGGGGGGAAAGGTGGCACGAGAGGAGAAGTTCTCCTGGCACTACGCGCCGGAGGACAAGATCACCTGCGCCTGAGTGGCGTTGTCAGGCGCTGCCGGTAGAGTGCAACGTGCGGCCTCGGAGATCGCGTGGACCTGTGTGAGGAGCCCTTCGTGACGTACATCATCGCCCTGCCCTGCGTGGACATCAAGGACCGGGCCTGCGTCGACGAGTGTCCCGTCGACTGATCTACGAGGGCAACCGGATGCTCTACATCAACCCGGAGGAGTGCGTCGACTGCGGCGCCTGCGAGCCGGTCTGCCCGGTCGAGGCGATCTACTACGAGGACGACGTCCCGCCGCAGTACTCCGAGTACCTCGACGTCAACGCCGCTTTCTTCGACAAGCTGGGTACGCCTTGTGGCGCGGCCAAGCTGGGTGTCATCGACGACGACCACCCGGTCGTCGCCGCACTGCCCCCTCAGGGCGAGTGAGCGCGCCAGCGTTTCTCTGCGGCGACATTCGCCGGCGAGAGGATCCCGCAGCCAGACCCGGTTGCCCGGCTGGTACGGAAGACGCAGCTGGAGTTGCCCGGTCAGAGGCCGATACAGGGTCGGGGCCATGAGGCCGAGTATCCCGCAGGGGGAGGCGGCCGCCGCTGAGGCAGCACAGCGACACATCTGAGGGAAGGTCTAGGTCAATGAGGTCACAGGGCGCTGTGCGCTCGGCCTTAATAGGTTCCCGGATCCTTCGGGGTCAGGAGACGTAGGGCCACGTCCGCTTCCCATCCGTCGCCCTCACGACGCCACTCGCCCACCTTCGCGTACCCCCACCACCGTTCCAGCGCAGCATCGAAGGCATCAAACGTCGTCGGGGAGACAACCCGTGGTTTCTTCCACTCCCTGACGCCGGTCGGGGTGCGGTTCTCGATGCCGAGCATGACGCTGCCGCCCTCTTCGGTGGACAGCGGATCAGGGTACGTCCGAGCGACGAGGGCCATGGGCGGGTTCCTTTGCAGCTGAGGTGCTTTCACTGTGACGCATTGTGACACGGGGTATCAGGACTGAAGCGGTGCCGCTGCCTCGTAACGCATGGGATACGAGACGTCTCGCCGACGAGGCGAGCGCGTTGGCGGCAGCGCGGCAAATTCTGCGGAAGCACGCGGGCTCACGCGAACCCGGCGATTCTCGTAACTATGTCTCGGAACCTTCTGGTTGAATCGGGGTACTCAACATTGGTTACGAGACACATCGGAGCGATTCATGACAAAGCTGATCGGCTATGCGCGCGTTTCAACACGGCAGCAGTCCACCGACCGGCAAGAGGCGGATCTGTTGGCCGCCGGTGTCCGCCGCGACGACCTCTACGTGGATCACGGCGTCTCTGGAGCGCGGGCGTCCCGCCCACAGTTCGACCGAGCACTTGACGCGCTGATTGACGGTGACACCCTGGTGGTCACAACCCTGGACCGGCTCGGACGATCCACCCAGAACATGCTCGCCTTCGCCGACGAACTGCGAACCCGGGG
>Ga0209123_1001945_pt1 | contig 18673 bp, 18 predicted proteins | sample BarGraIncu00431A_FD_184500 | JGI IMG/M metagenome (GOLD analysis project Ga0209123, IMG submission 184500) | Arctic peat soil microbial communities from Barrow, Alaska, USA - Barrow Graham LP Incubations 004-31A (SPAdes) (version 2) | ecosystem: Environmental > Terrestrial > Soil > Wetlands >... | reverse complement strand
GTGGGGAGAATAAAAAAATGAAGGAGTGCGGGTTGGAGCACCGCATTTCCTTCATTTTTTGAGACAGACTCTATTGTTTTAGGACAGACTTTAATATTCTTGGACAATGTTTATTGTTTGTGTACAAAGTAAGATAAAGGATTTAAATTATAAATAATTATTACATTAAGCAACTAATCTAATAATTATAACTATGTCGTCCTTTAAGAATATTGTGTCTTAGTTTACATTAATATTCTTAATATATTTTTTCTGCATCTTTCGGTAATAGATATATATCTTTTAAAAAATTCAAACTATTATTTGCTTCAATTTCGTTATAATTAATATTCATCTTACATCCTACTTCTTTAGCAATATCATTAAATAAATCACACATAGCGAAAACTGCTTCCCAAACATCTTTTACTTTCCCAACGGGATATGTTTTCAAAAATGTATTCCATGTCTCATTTTCTAACCATTTATACATATATTTTCCAGATTTCCCTATGCTAACAGAAAAATCTGTACTAAACCCAATTTTCCATTCTATTAAATGTATTAACTGAGGTCGGACACAATAATTTAGCATATCCATTACATATGGTACTTCTTCTCGCCATAACCCCTTTGCAACATTATTTAAACACCACCAATACTCATTACACGTATCAAAAAATTGACACTCTGTCGGTTTCTTTATCCAATAATCCTTATCTGTTCCTTCTGGCATATGAGGTAAACATTTATCCTTATCAAGTAGTATTCTACAAAGCCTATCTACTTTAATTTCTTTTAACACATATGATAATGTGCATACATGCAAATCCAAACGATTTCCATCAGTAAACTGAATAAGCCATCCATAACAATTTTCCACATCGTTTTGATAATAACAATTTTCTTCTGGATATTGCATATATAATTGTTCACCAAATCGGTCAATCCACTTTTTATGTTCACGGAATGAATTTGTTTCTTCAACAACGTACACAATATCGTAATCCTGAAAAATATCTTTTATAGCATTAGGATTTGTTCTTGAACCATTCATATAAACTGCACGAATTCTTTCATCATCTTTTGCTATACTCAATATTAAATTAAACATTTCTTGTTCAGTACGCATCTTAACCTCCTAAAATATAAATCTCTTTTATTTCTCAATAAATTACTGATGTATCTTATAAAAATATTGTGTTTTATATGTTTCAATAAAACTATTATGACTGACGCTTTGCTTCTACTTGTTCATCTACCCACTTATATACATTGTTCATTTCTCCTACATAATCATCATTGATTTCAAAAAACTTTGCATTATTATTCTTGCAGAGTCCTTTGATTTGCGAATGGAGTTTAATAAAATTATCCCGATTCATATAATCATCACAATCCTTTTGTTCTATCTCGCTTCTATGCTCAACAATTCCCGAATTAAAATGATTTACAATATAATCATTTGAAAATCCTATATATAGAGCAATTATCTGTTCAATATATTCAGGTTCAAAATCCCTAATATGCTCAGGAGGTAAATAACATCCTTCAATAATGATGTGTTGTCCATTCTCAATATTAGTCATTATAATGCCCTTTACTGTTGGCCACAGTTTATATGCAATTTCATTATCACCGTCAGTCGCAGAAAAATCACAATATTTACTTCCACGAATTAATCCCATTTTTAAATGGTCTATCGACAAATATGGCATCTTATACTTTTCAAGTAATTTTTGAGCCATCACTGTTTTTCCTGTGCAACTAACCCCACCAATTAAAATAACCATTGTTGTAGCCCCTCCCCTTATCAAATATTTTTACAACACCATATTTTACCAGTTTGAATCAATAGTAGATTTATGATTTATTCACCATTTAGGAAGATTAGTCCTAATTCTCTTGTATAAAATACAATTATTTTAAAGTTGTGGTTATTATAAATTCATCAATTTTCAAATTATATTCAGTCTTATCGTAATCCTTGTTCCAATTTATTTTTTTTGTTCAGAATTCTTTGTATGTTGCTGGATTTGTGAATGACTCACATCACCATAGAAATTGTTAACAGTATAATTTTTTTCAATTGCAATTTGTTTTTCTGACTCAGTAAAAATCATTTCTTCTCCTAATATACCATCACACTCTAATTCTAATGCCCAATTCATAACAGTTGTTCTAACAGTTTCTAATATATTTTGAATTTGTATTATATTAATAAATAGCTTATACTTAGTTTCAAATCCAAAGAGCTCTCCTAAAATTCTCTCTGCATCTGTTCCAAAGGCAATGCAGAATGTATGGTTTTTACCATTAATTAAATTTTCTAACTCGGATACCGATTGTAATATTGTACTTTTTGTTACAGTATCTTGCATTTCTACATAACCATTAAATAAGGTGGGAATCCAACCTTCACCAGGATTAAATCCTCTTAGCTCACCATGAATTTTTCTGCACTCAGCTATTTTATCATCTTTAGTCTTGTACCCATTAAGTTCTAAACTAATCCAATTTTCAAAGTCCCTCAATTTAAGTTTCTTAGCTACCATAAATGCTTTTCTAAGTAAGTTAGTGGTAGTTATCTGTGAATCAATCACATTATTTTGAAGGTCTATAACTATATATGCCATCTTTATCTCCCCTCACTTAATAAAAACCCCCATCTGATATATCAATCCAGATGCTATTAGACTACCTGCAACCCCTTGTAAAACATTACGAATAGTTCCTAAACACTCATTAATTGTTTCAGATTTTGATTTTGATTTTTCAAGTTCACTTTCTACAATTTCAACACTCTTTGCAATAACTGATAGCTTGTCTGATTCTAAACCTACCTTATCAATATTTTCTTTTAATATTGATATATATTTTATAAGTTCAACCTTTTTTTCGTATTCCTCATTTACAGACATCTTCTGAGATGAATTTTTTACATTTTGCTGTATTTGTGAATTATTTACGTTTCCGTAGATATTATTAACGCTTGTATGTCTACTATTGCTATATTCATCAATATTAATGTTTTCTTTTCTAACCTTAACCTGATAATGTGCTTTCATTCCCCTCATTCCTGAAAAGAACCCCCTGTCTACAACTATATATACTTCTTCTAATGTATTTGGAAGTATCCTAATCAGTTTGTCTCCTTCTTCAATAGGAATTGTTGCATCATCAATAAAAATTAATTTTGTCTGTACATTTGAACGTATATTTTCATATCTGTTGCCATTATTTTTCATTAAAGTTACTTTATCTGTCATAAGTTGATTAAACATATTTATCCTCCTTTACATATCAAACATAGATATATATTCATAAAATTTTTCAATATTAAGACTTATTATTTCTGAATTATAAATGTGCGTGCTATTAACAGACTGAATTTCTTTTTCCAATTCATTTAATTTAAATGCAAATGGTTCTATTCTCCTATCTCTTGAGAAACCACTATTTGTATTCATTATAATTAACCATTCACCATATAATTCATCCTTTTTTTCAATAAGTAATATGTTAAATCCTCTTCCATCATCTGAATACAGACCACCCCATGCTGAAATTGGATTGTCTCGATATTTAGGTGTTTTAACAGCAGTCTTTGTTGCAATCTCTCCAAACCCATTTTTAAACTTCTCTGTGCGGACAAAATTAGATTCTAAAATGGGTTCAACTCTTAAATTTATATTTTTTCCAGATACAAGTTTAAGATTAACATCTATGCTGTTTTTATAATTGCCTATGTCAAATTTGTCTATACTAATTTTCCCATTTGGGTATTGGCTATTAAAGGAATCTATAAATTCACAAATAGGTACATATATATCTTTTTTAAACTGATATTTTACTAATTTACAAAAATCCTGTTCTTCTTTTCTTTTATGTTCTACTTCTAATTGTTTTTTAGAGTTTGCATTGTCGTGCTCCAATCTTGTGTTTAACATGCTATTTATTATATTAGATATGTCAGTTTGTTCTGTTTTATCTGCCTCAAGATATTTTTTAATATCATCCCAATTCAAAAACCTATTATTGATAGATTTTTGTATCATTTTCATTATCACACCAGATAATACAGGGCTAATCATGGGATTAGTTTTATTAGGGTTTACTGGCTCTTCAAATAAATGTGCATTTTTCCATTGCTCAACATCACCCTCATTTGTTACTCTATAAGGAAATTGTAATGTTGCGAGTTCATAAAACACTAATCCCATAGAATAAATATCCATTTGAATTGTATTTTTGTCATTTTTCCAACCTTCTGGAGCAGTATACCTTATATGTCCGATTCCCTTAAAAGTTAATGTTCTTGTGTTCTCAGATGCAATTTTAGAAAGTCCAAAATCACTTATTTTCAAACAAGAATTATGTACTAATATATTATCAGGCTTTATGTCTCTATGAATTAATACTGAATTTATAGCACTCATACCATTAATAAGCTCTAAAAAAAAAGTTTTTAATTCATCATTTTTTAAAAATTCTTTCTTGTTTTTTTTGTCGTTAATTATATCTTTCAAAGTGCCTTGATTTGCATATTCCATAATTATATATGGCGGTAACTCTTTATTCATAATTCCATCATGGGCATACACATATCTAATAACATTTTCATTAGTAATTTTAGTTGCCATGTTAATCTCATTAGTAAAAGCTGAAAGGCTTGTACTATCTTGGAAATTGCCCATAATTGTTTTAATTGCCCAATTAGTATCATCTAAACTCTTTTTTGCTTTATATACGTTACCAAAAGCACCGTTCCCAATAAAATCGCCCACTTTATACTCATTTTTATCTTTATCATTTACAATTGTTCCAGGTAAAATAAACAAGATTAACTCCTCCTATTTAATACACATTTCTTTATGTCAATACCTTATACTTTATTTATTACAATTATATCACCATTTAGCATATTTCACCATTTTTTCACCAGTGTTACTTAAAAATAAAAAAATATTACTAATAAATTATTAGTAATATTTTTATAATCATTGCCCCAAATTATAGTTACTCTTTATTCCTGCTTTTCTTAAAACTCTCCACTTTACTACTTCTTTCCCCTCAACCTCAAGTTCATTAGTTGCCCATATTATCCTTCTCAACTGAAACTCCTCTATGCCTTCAATCTTTTCTTCTATAAACTTATTAGTTTTAATCATTTTATCAAGATGCTTTTCAATTAACGCCAACATTCCTATCTTTTTCCCAATACTACTAATTGTAATCCTTTCTGGCTTTCCTTGTGAAGGTGACATGTTTTCCACAGCATCTTTGACTTTAATCAATATCTCATCATCTCTCTTAACCCAATTTACTCTATTGTTTGTTTCATTTTTTTTGTTTATTTTAGGTGAATTTTCATTTAACCATTTTCTATCATTTCTATAAAGCCATATATATAGCCCTTTATCCATACTTCTCAATTCTGTTTTTGTTTTTTTAGAAAACTCCTCAATTAACTGTCCCCACTCATTACGATAATACAATTCGGCTTTTTTATTCTCACTAATAGTTTTCACTCCTAAATCTGCCACGTTTTCAACTATATCAGCTTTCCAATATATCTCTAACCCTAATTTATCAGCATACTTTCCAACAGTTCTTGCATCTACCCTTAGGTCTCTGGCAATAGCTCTTAAACTTAGCCTTTTGTCAACCAGTTCTTTAAGTTTATCCTCCCACTCTGAACCAAAATTCTTAATCCTACCAAATTTATATCTATCATTTATATCAACATCAGGACCACTCCTACTATAAACAAATCCACAAGAGCATGTAAATGTTCCAATTGTATTCTTACTCTTACCATCATAAGATATTTTCAAATCTTCAACTACAGGTTTTAAGTAATGCTCCGCTCCCCCATTAAGACAAGGCCATGGTGCCTCTCCAAATGGCTTATATTCCTGCTTAATTTTAAACAACTCTTTCAAATCTAATCCTAAATACTGAATTAATAGCAAATGCCTTATAGTATGAAAAGTTTTTCTATGCTTCCTCACAATCATAGTTATCCAGTTACTTTCGTCCTCTACGGAAACAATAGATTGTACCGAAGTCAAAAATTCTTTTCCATAATAACCTATAAAACTGTCAACTAATTCATTTTGTCTAATTCGACCATTAACATTTGAAATACCTAAATTAATTAATTTTGTAGTATACTGCTCCTTAAACCATTCCATAGGCATGTTAGAAAATTTATAATTAAGTGTTTTTTCTATGTTTTTAGCTAATATGTAAATTACATTAAATGTTTCAGTTGTATATTGAACTGTACTTTCCGCACAACAATTTTCTTCTGTAGCACATATAAATTCATGTTTATTCTGAGAGTGAATTAAAACCTTGCTATCTAATAACAAGGTTTTATGTTTTGAACATACTGTTATACCTGGTATCTGATGAACTCTATCCCAATGAAATTCACCCCACCGTTCTTTATTTTCTTTATTGCATTGAGAACAGAATTTGAAATAGGTATTTTCTATAACGGAGCTTGCCATAATTCCTACACTACTATATATAGACCCACCATTTTCTCCTTTCATCAGTTGATATATATTTTTTGCTCTTTGCGAGGATAGAAATGCTGTGTAAAAAGGAAACAAAGTATGTTTATATATTATCTCCTCAGAAGTGTATTTGCAGTTAATAGGCATATTCTTAATAAAGTTATCAATATTAGAAGGTAATGCCATAACTGCTGATACCGTCCTCGAACCAAACAACTCCTCTAAAGTTGCCTTGGGACTAATATTTCCACTTCTTATATTATATCTGGCTATTGCACTATATAAAATTTCATCATAATATATTATAGGAAAAAAACTTACCATAATTCATCACCCTACCTTAAAAATCTCGTCTTCAAAATGCTTTATATATCCATTATCATTTAATGATTCATAACCCGTTTTCTTTTCTTTCTTTCCTTCTGCTACGATAAGTCTTAAATCATTAACATTACTTATTACTTGTTTCCTATGTATAGTTTTCCTTTCTTTATTATCTATATTAAGCTCCAAACTTAATCTATACGCTTCCTTAACGAGTTCTTTAGTTTCTATATTACTTCCTATGTTTAATATAATTTCATTAACATATTTTTTCGCCTTAACAGGTTCAATATCAAGTTCAATTAGTTTTATTATAGCCTTTTCTTTCATATTTTCTTTACTTGGACTCTCATTTAATTTCTTACTATTTTGCAATTCTCTAATTTTACTACTTAAAGATATTTTTGATTTTTCCTGACTTAAAAAATTATCTATGTTAGCTGAATAAAGGTCTTCATATTGAGCAATTCGACTCTCAGACCCCGATTTAAGGGCCTCAATCATAGGTCTAACAAGCTGTAAATTTTCCTTTGCAACACTTCTTATAATGTTTGCTGTAATTTGTTCTTTTCCAGATGAAATAGCTCTTATTTGTGACATGGCATACAACTTAATTCCGATATCTGTGATTCCTTGACTAAATTCGTAGAGAGTATCTTTTATTTCTCTTGAAAGAATAATCGGTTTCCTGGTCCATTGATAATCAGCCATTCCATCAATAATTAAATCCCAATTTTCATCGTTAGCCATTCTTTTTATAACCATGTCTCCCTGGCCGCTACCACGCCTTGCCTGGCGAAATTGAGATTGTAAAATTGTCATTGCCTTATTAGTTCCAATTAAAATAACTGGAATACCTATGTTAACCAAAGTGACAAAAAAATTCAACATTTTATCAGCTCCACCTGATTTTGCCTGTGATAGATGTTGAATTTCATCAATTACCAGTACTCCTAATCCTATATTCTTTGCAATCTGACCCATTATTGGCATTAATACATTTACAGCCTGTCTTCCACTCCCATATTTTTTATGGTAATTTGTTCCAATTAATTCATCAATTTTCAAGAAGAAATCTATGCATAATCCCTTTGTAGACCCGTCGTGTCCACAATCTAATTTTAACCATACAAGTTGATACATACTAAACATAACTCCTTTATATTCACTATGAACGATGATTTGAGGATACATTGATAAAATCAAATTGATTGATGTACTTTTTCCTATTCCTGAAATTCCAATAATTGTAAATCCAGATGACGTTGTTCTAAATGACTTATTATTGGTCATTTCCATATTTCCGTTTAAAATCATTTTATATCCTATCCCAAAGCTTTCTGCATATTCTTCTTTGAATGGATTTCTTGCAATATAGCCCTGTCTAATTACCCTTGAAACTCTACTTTCCAAATCCAATATTAAATTTATAGGCTGGAAATACTGGAACAGCCTCTGGATAAGATGATACCTTATATGTGGCTCAAGTTTCCTTTCTTCCTCACTAAAATAAGGGTATACGGCAAGTTTATCAATTGCTTCTTCTGATGAAACTATATTAGGAAGCCCTTCAATTAAGGGGTTATTTTGGTACTCATGAATGATTTGTTCCTTATAGTTTGCAACCTCAGCTTCTCCACCATTATCAATTAAAATTTTATTTACGTACTCCATTTAACTTCTCCTTTTGTTTCTTTCTTAATAATTCAATACTGCTAAAGTTTCCATCCGAATTAACTTCTTTAATTGTATCCATAGAAACTACCTTCGAACTTCCCTCAAAGATTTCCTTTCCAAGCTCAAAAGCTTCATTACTTCTATTTAATGTTTTTTCAATTTTCCTATTCATTCTTATCCCTGTAATCTTACTTCTATCACTTTCAGGATAAGATACTACATTAGCAATCTCAGATTTTTTTACTATATTCTCAATCTCAGATATTAAGTCTATCTTTGATTGCAATATGCTCTCTTGTTTTGACTTCTCTTTTTCTTGTTCCATATTAAATAAATATTGGATTTCATCTAAACTTTTATTTTTGTATTTTTGTTGATTATCAAGCAAGTAACATTTTTCAAATGTATTTATATCTTTATTTTTTATATAGATGTAGCTCATGTTTCTTATATCAAAACTAACGGTAATCGACCTGCTACCTTGATTTCTTGCCTTCTCAAACCATTTTTCAACTAATGCCAAATTACAACTGTAATATATTCCCTTTAGCTTTATTCCTCTAAATGTAATTAGGGCCGTAGCTGAGGTCATAAGGTATAATTTTATCGTATCTTCTGAAACTGAACGTAATTTTCCTGCTCTATTTTTTACTCCCCATTCCCATAATTTATTTGGTATACAATCTACATCATCTTCAATCATCATTTCTTCCCTATTATAATTTTTTAACCAATGCGAGTTATAGTACAATACAAATTTTATCATAATTTGCGTGAACTCAAATAAATTTAGTCGCCCATCAGTTCTATAATCTTTTCCAGTTCGCTGTCTATGGTCTTCATTTATATAACCAGGTACAAATGGTTTAATAGCCGTAGTCATGCTTAAAAAAAATCGTTCAATTTTCCCTTTTAGGTCCCCCCTAAAAGAACTTGTATTTTTTACATTAATATGCAACCCATTAATAAGATTCTCGACTGCATATCCTTCAAACTCACCTCTGTCTGCCAAGATAGAATCACATAATTGTTGACAGTCCCACTCTTCTTTATTAATCTCAATATCATATTCCTTACAAAATTCCACCTTATTTCTTGCACAATTAGCAAGTGCTGTCATAGCACCACTCCATGACGGTCCTTCAAGACCAATATATATCCCTACGATTTTTTCTGAAAATAGGTCCATAATAGCATAAATTATAGGTCTCCCTATAATCCAGTTCCTATTAAATTGTGAAGTCAAAAATAAATCGCCAATTGTTGCATCAATCAAAAATACAGAACCTGGACCCTGAGCTTCTTCTGTTGAACTTCCTATTACGGCTCTACTTTCAAGTTCATATTTTTTAGCACTTTTTCTTAATGAAACTTCCTTTTTTATATTCCTTTCCTGTTTATACCAATATTTAAACTGGTTTAGTGTTGGTATTTCACTAATTGATTTAATTAACGGAATTTTAATTCCATCTTGTATCTTAAAGTCATCAGAAAAAAACTCCTTTAACATTAATTCATATGCTACAGTGAATGGATTTTGTTTACTTGTGTAATAGTATTTATCTACAGCAATACTAAATATTCTCTTAATTTCTTCATCTACATTTATTCCACCTCCAATTATATCCTTGTACTTTTTTGGTCTTCCAATTTTTATTAAGCCATTATTTTTGCGTTGTTTACCAGGATTTCCGCAATTGAAAAAGTCTGGAAGGAGTGCATTTATACTTTTGGACCTTTGCCAATATCTTTGTAAATACCTATTTATACTCTTACTATTAATGCCAAGCTGTTCACTTGCTTTTAAAATAATTTCCTTTCTCTTCTTAGTTTCAAATATTTCAGGCTCAACATTAATTACATTAATAATATTCCATCTTTTATTCCTTATTTCCTTATATTTATCATTTAAATCCTCTTCGCTAATTAACTTAAAAACGGGGTCATAATCTAATATTTTAATATTACCTTCTTTTAGTTCCTCATGTATTTGCTCCATTTCCCTTACAACAGGAGTACATGTATTTGCATATATATCTATAACGAATGCAATTGTATACTCATTATTTATCCATAAAATTCTTTCCACTTTCTCTTTTGAGTATTCTATGAGAGTATTAACTGCTAACAGCCTCGCCATCTATAACTCCTCCTTTATTTCCGTTTAAAATAGTTTTGCTAATGGGTTGGTTAATATCTATTTTTTTATCCATATCAATTAGCACTTGTTTAGTTGCAATTAGGTACTTAAAAAATAGTAATCCTGTTCCACTATCAAAATTCATATCAACATCAAAATCAGTAGTTACCGTTCTAATTACATTAGAACTTTTATTTAATCTCTGTATTAATAAATCACATATATAATCTCTTTCATTTTCCTTAAATGTATCCTCATTATTAATTTCTAATGAGGGCAATACCCAAGAAATGTTTTTAGCTCTTGCGACTGAGATATCTTTTTGCGTTACTATTCCCCAATCAATTTTCTTAGCCTCCCAATATCTGCGTAATATCTCATACCTATCAATAATGTTTTTCTTATCAAGCTCTAACGATGACTTCACACTTCTTGCATAGTAAGTAACACTACCATCAGTATTTTTAACTGTTATAAGAAATGTTGTTGTCAATATATACGGAGCATTTTCACCATCATTTTTATATTTCATATACAATGACTCTTCATCTAAATTAAGAACCATATTTAAATCAAGCAGTGGATAATGCTCTCTTACATCTATTACAGAATCTTCCCATATAAGGGAATAAAAATATCTTAATTCGTTATCTGTGAAAAATTGATAAATTCTACCTGCTTCATAGATTCTTGTTACCCTTCCCCTTGAAGGCATATCTTGTATAGTTAACCATGCTTTATATTCACTACCCTCTCCTTTTCCACGCCCTTCTTTTATAAACCTATTATATTTTTCTATAGTCCAGTCTAAATTCCTTTTTGTCATAACACACTTCCTCTCCTTTAGTAGATATAATTAAAAAAAATGTACTATAGTAAAAAAAATCCTCTTTTTTTTAAAAAGGGATTACCATAGTACATTTCTTTATTTAATTTATTCATATAAATCATAATAGCTCTGCCATGTCTTTAAGCTTTTTTCTTGAGGGATTTGTGTACAAAAGTGTGGTCCTAACATCACTATGACCAACTTGATTAGCCACATCAGCAATTGTATAACCCATGTCTAATGCGTGACTACAGTAGTAATGCCTAAGCATGTGGGGGGTTACTATATTACTATACTTCTTAAATTCTCTATTTACAACCGACCTACTTAAATTAGGGTTTTCCCTTGATACAAATAAGTATTCACCGTCTGCTCTTCGTACCTTTATATATGACCTTAAAGCTTGTATCGCTTTACTGTTTAAATAAACAATTCTTTGTTTATTCCCTTTACCTTTTCGTATTATAACTTCTTTTGATTCAAAACAAATATCATTTAGCATTATACTAAGGGCCTCCGATATTCTTATCCCAGTATATGCCAGCAGAGTTGATATAGCATATAATCTTAAATCTCCATTTTCTAATATTATTTGTCTAAATATTTCAACATCCTTCTTTTCTATAACACACGGATTTGCATACTCAGTTTGGATTTTAATACAATCTTTCTTATCTATAACAAATTCTTTCTGGATTCCTTTATCAACTAAAAATCTATTTAAAGACACTAATGAACTTATTTTAGCATTTATAGTTCTTCCATTAAGATTTTTACCCTTGAACTTCTTTATGTTCATTAAATAAGATTTGTATTCAATTACATTATCACGATGGAGTTTTGTTAATTCCAGTTCAAAACTTTCCTTAAACCACTTAACATATCCTGTAATATTAATAGTATAGCTTTTAATAGTGTTATCACTTTTACCATCGTTTAATAGAAACTCTTTAAATTCTTCTAAATTTATCAAATATAAATTCCTCCTCGCAATTATGTTGCAGTACCTTTATAGCCATTGCATGTATTTATGTTTCACTTGCATTACTATTCTACCTAATTCTATCACATAATAATACATCAATGCACCATATTACTAATTATGTTGCATTGCAGATAGTCAACTTCTTAATTGCTTTTAACATAAGCCAACTTCTTAACTCTACAGCTATTTAAAATTTTGTTTTTTATAAATTTAAGGCTACAAAAGAGATTTGACCATAGTATGTATCTCATTTAATTTTTGATTACTGTCTGCTTTACATTTTAGATATTTTTTCTTATACTTATAGATAAACTACATACATATTTTAAAAACCCTTGCTTATTTGTTATTAAATAAATTTGCTGAGGATTATTATTTTATGAATTTAGATTTAATTATAAATTAGGAGCTGTCAAAAATGAAATCGTGGCGTGTTAAGAGATTTTTAGTAGAGGAAATAAATTATCAAAACTCTGGTGTAGATATTAATATCGCAAATACCTTTTACACTAAAGAAGAAGCATATAAAACTGCTATAAAGAATGTCACTGAAAAAGTTGATGCTAATTTAGATTCTCGAGAACGACTACTAAAAGAAATAGAAGACCAAGAGGGAGTAATATTGTATTATATTAAAAAACGAAATAAGCTACTTGTAGATGCAAAATCAGAAAATATAGACGTAGATGACGTTATTTTGTAAAAGTAACCGAGTCCAGTATTATTTTATAAATATACTACTTTTGTTTGCTATTTCATTAAAATAGTAAACTTATAAAATTTTCACGTCTTCTTTTAACTATATCTTTTAATTAAATAACTATATTTAGGATTAATAAATATTTTTTCATCAGCCATAAGCCATTGGTATTTATTAATAAAATCTATTGTATCAGCATTACTAATTGGTATAAGTCTATTTATGTTCTTTTTCCATTCCTTGTAGTTTGGAATATCTTTTCTAAATATAAAAAGTGCTATATTAGGTGAAAGCGGAAAATATATATATAATCGGTCTGTAAAATATGATAGATTTATATTAGTTTCTTCATCATAAATCGGTACTTTGCATACTGGATTATCAGAGATTATAAAAGGAATATTTGTAATATTTCTTAAAAAGCACCAATTCGAATCCGCAAAAAAATTAGCATATGAATTTAAGTTTTCATCATCCACTAATAAATTTAGATGTGTTTTTTTTGTTCATCTACAATTAACTTTAAATCCTTTTGTATTTTTCCATTTGGAAATTGTTTTAAATATGTATTGAAAAATTTTAGTCTACCATTAGTAAAGACTTTAAATGTTTCTTCTATTTTTCTTCTAACCTTTTTTGTTCTAAATAATTGTACTGACACATAGAAAGATAACTTCTCCCTCTCTTCTCTGCTTGTAATTAAAGCTGTAAAATAATTTTCATCTTGCACACATCGTATTATTAACTTATTTATTTCTATCGAGAACTCATCTTCTAATTTGCTGAAAGTATGCTCAAATAGTTGCTTTTCATCAATATTAGAACTATCTTTAATATCATAGAAATACTTTTGACATGCTATGTCTTGTACATTTGATGAATACTGGTATTTATTTTTTTTGTCATAAACTAAAATTTTATTCTTCTTATCATTCCTATCATTTGTCTGCCCTTGTGTATCAGAAAACCTTCTTAAATAAAAACGTGGAATATAATGCTGTCTTTTGACAATGTTTTCAGTCATATTTACTCTCCTAATATACGTTATTAGTCTTATCTAACTGTTCTTATAACCTTTTATTTTTATTATTTCCTGTTAACTCTTTAACTGATACTTCCTCACCTTCGGTATTAAAGTATTACTGATAATGCCTCCAATAAAAAGATGTAGGTATACTAATCTCGACTATTTCAGCACATTTCCTTATGGAATAACCACGAATTTAATACACCTCAAACAGATGAATTTCTTTTTAGCTTTTATTATACATAATATCACTGCTAATCAATAATATTCTGCTCAATACCATTAGCAAAATGAAGCCTAATGTGGCACCTAAAACACTTCCTATTATATTCGTAATAAGATAAAGTTCATAATGATTTAATGCAAGGTTATATTGATAAAATGATATTAATACAAATGGAATAAATGACATAAATATAATATTTAGAACTTTTCTCATTTTATTGAATAATATTGGGAGAAAGTAACCTAACGGTAAGGATAGAAAAGTTGTCACTATAAATGTAATTAGTAGATTGATAATAATAGTATGATTAACTGACATATGGAATATACTTATTGGTGTATAAATATCTACATAGTTAGGCGATGATGATGTCATTCCCGTGCCTATTGGAGTAAAAAAGCATAATATAATACTTAACAAAGATAAAAATACACCTATTATTATCAATGGTACTCTTCGATAATTTAACATGGCATTAGCTATATTTTTTTTCAATTCTTTATCTTTTCCAAAACTTTCAATAGCTTTTTTAACAGCTTCATCCTCTACAAAACCTTTACTAACATATTCTTGTTTAAGCATTTCTAAATGGTCATTAAATTCTTCAGTTATTTCATCCTTTTGTTTCCTACTTATTCTTATGCCATTTAATATTGAGTAAATATAGGAATCGAACTGGTACATATTAATCCCTCCTTGCAAGATTTTATTAGATTACTCAAAATATTCCATTGATTTAGTTTTTCTATTAATTCTTTTTTCCCGTTTTCAGTAATTGTATAGTATTTCCGTCTCCCGCCTGATTCTATAGTTACCCAGTAGGATTTTATAAAGTTCTTTTTCTCCATTCTCTGAAGAGCAGGATATAAAGTACCTTCACCCATACTATATAAATCATTACTCTTTTCCTTTAACCTTTTAGCAATTTCGTAACCATATAAATCTTCTTTTTCGATAAGTGATAGAAGAAGAATTTCGGTACTTCCTTTCATTAATTCTTTATCCATATTTATTTTCATCTCCCACTATATTACATTTAATATTCTTAGTATACTACTATGTACATCGTAATACAATGTATATTTATTTTTTTTTTATTACTTTGCAGTCTAACCTATAATTACACTCAAAGAGGTTTATTATATTAATTTTAAAAGGCGATACAACCTTTAATTCGTTATATAGTCCAGTTAGAGGGTGTTACTATGAAAGTCTTATATAATAAGGAACTGTGATTAATTTAACGCTAAATATATCTAAATTTAGACTTTGCCTCGTTGCGAAAAAAAAATAAATTAAAACATAGGAAAATAGCATTGATATAAACTCAATGCTATTTTAAATTTCATAATTTATTTGAAGTAAGACATAAAGACACCGTAAATTCAGTTATAAATATTATGAAGTTCTAAAGTATTTATTGGTTTCAGCTTTTATAACTTCATTTCCAAAATTCTACTTCGAGTCTCCATTCCTTGATTTTCATAAAAATCAATTGCATTTTTGTTGAACTCCCATACCATTAATTCTAAACTATCCACATTAAATTCTAAAGTGCGTTTTTTAGCTTCAATAATTAATCTTTTGCCAATGCCTTGTTTTCTATAATCTTGAGAAACACATAAATCTTCCATATAAGCAACTCTTCTTGGAACACAAGATATATTGGTGGTTATTGGTTTAATTGAAATAACACATAATCCTACAATAATATAGTTAAGTTCAGCTAAAATTGTTATTGTATTATTATCATTTACAATGCTTAAAAAATCTTTTTTAGAAATTGGTTCATCCGTTTTTCTATAAAAATCTGGTCTACTTTCCACATGCAATTTATGCACCTGATTCATTAAAATATTAAAACCCTCAAAATCGTCAATAGAAAAATTTCTAATTGTTATTTCTGGCATATATTTCACTCCCCTTTTAAATAAATAATCTTCACAATATTTTAAAATCTCACTTGAATCTATAGAAATTATAGAATATAATGTATAATTTTACATTGTTATATTCCTACAATGGTAAACATTTTAATTTTCAAATACTGTATTATTCAAGCATCAAAGATTATTGTTCGTATTTTAATTTCAATAATTATGTCTGACCTTCCTCATATTGCCTTTTAAAATTATTTTAATAATAAATCCTTTCTTATAATGTGTTTTTATATCTTATACAAAAGACTTCCACAATATCAATTACTCCTATAGGGATTATATAGTCCAATAATAGACTGGTTGTATAAAACTCTCTGGTTTCAATACTTTAAAGTAAAAAAATAACGTTAATTTTATATTTTCTTGTTGTGAAACATTTAAAATATTACTAATACATAAAATATACATAATATGCTATAATTTCTATAGGGATAAGTCGAGATTGTATAGTATGTTGTCGCAACATTATATTAGACAAATTAGAGTTTAAATATTTTTAAAAAGTTAATTAAGTGCATAAATATATTAAATTAATTTAGGGGGTAGTTTTAAGTATGAAAAGAATTCGAGGATATTCTTTATTAGTTACAATAAGTATACTCACAATGATTAGTATACTTACAGCTTGTAGTAAACCACAAGCTGTAAAAACAAGTCAGTATAATAATATGGCGTTAAGTATTGGAATTATTGGTGAGGCACCTAAAGTAAGTGAAAAACAAGTTACTTTCACCAAAATACGCTTTTCTGATTTAGAAAAAGATAGGTTTGATTCTAAGTATGATGCAATTTTCATAACTAAAATTAACTTATCCGAAGCTTCACAAGGAAAATATGCATCTATTTACAAGAAATCTAAAATTCCATTCTTTTTTATTCAGACTGAAAAGAGTTATGTCCCATTTACAGAGAAAGACCTCACTTATGATAATGCACCAAATTTTAATGACCAATCATATGCAACAGGTATTTTGTATAAGGATAATAGTAATAGTAACGAATTAACCACTTGGGGATACGGATTATATGATGACATAGAAAATCAAGCGAATATTGAAGAAGTTTACTCACGTATCTTTGATACGATTTCTCAGCATATATTGCCAAAGTAATATAACCTATTTAACAAGAATTTAAAAACTCAATTAAAATTTATGTCGTATCTTTCTTTTAAAGCGTTACAACTACTAAAACCGAATAATCCATAAAATACCGTAATATTCATAACTGAATTTACGGTATTTTTATGTTTGAATTTATTATTTTTCACAACGATACAAAGTCTAAATTTAGATATATTTAACGTTAAATAAATCAAAGTGCCTTATTATATAAGGCTTTTACAATACCACCCTCTAAGTGGACTATATAATAGTTGCACCGCTTTAAAAGAATATTATGAAGTTACTTCTAAGCCTTTTTCCTAATGTGACTTAATACTTTATATACACCAAATCCCAAAATAGACCCCAGAATATTTAATATAAGGTCATCTATATCACAACTACCTATATTTAGAAATAGTTGTACTACTTCTATTTATAAGCTTATTGCAAATGATATAAATAAGATACTCTTTAATTTTTTATATTTATTAAATAATATAGGTAATAAAAATCCCAAAGGACTAAATGCTAAGATATTTCCTACTATATTCTCTACAAATACAACAAAATTCTGATTACCACCTAAATAATAAAGAATTGTTTTAAACGGAATAAAATTTATACTTGATATTTTCTGCATAAAGGATATTTTAACTCCATTTCTTGCCATGGCAAGGACATATACTATGCCACCAGTACCACCTTTTAATACAATTACATAAATTAGAATAAATAAATACAAGATAAATAGTAAAAAAACAAAAAATCTTAATTGTTTTGAAATTATTCTTTTGTCCAATCTTTTCTCCCCCAATCTTTAGAACAGTTAAGTACAAACTTACTACCATTGTGACGCAGTTTTTTACCTTGGTTACATATATTATGAATATTATTCATTTGGTTATGAATTCCAATTTTTAATGCTATCATTAATATTGAAAACCAATTTTTTATCTTGGCTATGTTTAAGAACAGTGTTGATAATATATCAATTTTAAAGGAATCCTAAATGGATTCCTTTAATTAACAATTTGATAGTTTACTTATACTCTTATGTTTACATAAGAGTATAAAATTTTAATATAAAATAAATTGTAAATATAAAACAAACTATACCAAATAAAATATAAAACATTCTTGATTTTTTATCTTCTTTATAAAACCTTAAACCGATAAATAGTTGTTGACATCCCAAAACTGTAAACATTAGTGT
>Ga0209123_1001943_pt1 | contig 18683 bp, 15 predicted proteins | sample BarGraIncu00431A_FD_184500 | JGI IMG/M metagenome (GOLD analysis project Ga0209123, IMG submission 184500) | Arctic peat soil microbial communities from Barrow, Alaska, USA - Barrow Graham LP Incubations 004-31A (SPAdes) (version 2) | ecosystem: Environmental > Terrestrial > Soil > Wetlands >... | reverse complement strand
TGACCAGCTTAACCGTTTCGATCTTAAACTCGCGGGTGTACGACTTTCTCTTCTTCGGTACCATGACAGCCCTCCTGCTGCTTTTGTAGCAGCTTTTCGGACTGTCCACAAGACCGGGGGAGATCCATCCCCCCTGCCTTGCAGGGGGGATGCTTGAGCGTTGTCCCCCCTGCAAGGCAGGGGGGATGGATCGCGCAGCGAGACAGGGGGTAGCCTCTTACTTTGTCCTCCACTTGTACAAAATGGGCGGATCCTTCAAAAAGTCGAAGGGCAGGTAGAGCATGTGCACCAGCTTGGTAAAGGGGAGCACGGCAACGATCAAAAAGGCGCTCGCCGCGTGCAGCTTGAAGACGAACGGTAGATCGCTCACGTACCCCAATTGCGGGTTGAAGGAAACGATCGACCAAAGGTAGGGGACCGCCGTGTGCAGGTACCACTGGGAACCCCAGCGCTCGAAGCCTCCGATGTAGATGCCGGTCCCCGCCTGGAACGCCAGCAGGTAGAGCACCAGCCAGTCGCCAGCGAAGGTCACCTTGCTTAGCATGGCGGAGTTGGCGCGGCGCAATAGCAGCATCAGGCACCCTACCAGGGAGTAAAGTCCCAACCCGAGCCCGAAGCTTTCCACCAGCAGAAGGGTCTGCTGGTTGCCGAGAAATCCCTTCACTTGGCCGGGGAAGGCGAAGCCTATGACGTGCGCCGCCAGAATCGGGATGACTCCGTAGTGCCAGGGGTTGATCCCCCAGAAAAGGAACTTCCGCTCCAGAAACTGGGTGGAGTAGGCCGACCAGGTGAGCCGGTTACTGATGAAGCGGTACGGCGTGACGAAGAGCACCAGGGCCAGCGCCGCGTAGGGGAGCGCTATGAAGATCAGATCGTTCAGCATGTGGCACCCTCCTGGCAACCGGCGCTGCAAAGGAGCCCGGCGGCCTCGACCAGGGTGAGCCAGGGCGACAGGTTGCGCGGCGCGCAGGCCTCGACCAGCTTGTTCAGTCCCGGCAGCACCAGGTCGGCGATGAACTGGCGCCGGACGGCGTGCTCGCCGCGCCTTGCGAGATGCGCGAGGAACCCCAGAAGCACTGCCAGGTGGTCGGGAAGTTCGCAACCTTCCGGGGTGAAATCGTGGCGGATGAACTCCTGTTTGACGCGGATCATGTAGGCGCCCTTTTTCTGGTTGTCGCCGTAGAGGTGGTGGCCGAGATAGGGGGCCGCCGCCGGATTGAAATCGAAATGGGCGACGTAATCCTCCTGCAGTTCGGCAAGGGTCGAGCCCTGGATCAGCTCTCCGAAGCTCTCTGCGGGTGATGCTATGCCGCTTTGCTGGAGAAAACTGGCGAGATTGCCGTAGGAATCAAGTAGCCCCTCTTTTTCTTCCGGATAGTCAAGCAGTCGTGCCAGGCCGTCGTAACTTTCCACGATACTCATTTGCCCCTCCTGGTCTTCTTGAGAATGCCGAAACCTGCTTCCTGCTTGCGCTGCTGGGGATCATCCTGCATCTCGCGCTGCTGCGCCGGGATGCAGGATGCGCTCGTTGTAGCCGGCAATGGTGAAGAGCCGGTACAGCCGCTGGGCGCCATCGGTGTCCAGACCCGCGTCCTGCAGCACCGCCGGGTCGACGGGAAGCTTCAGGTTTTCCCCGCGCATGTAGACCCGCAGAGCGATGAGCTTCTTCAGTGCCTCCTCGATCACCCGGTGGTTTCCTCCGGATAACAGGCTTGCCAGGTAGCCGATCGGCACCCTGAGTTTGTCCAGCGCCGGGATCATGCCGTGTTCTAGGAGCTTGTGGGTGTCGCCCCAGACCGAGAGGACCGGGGAGAGCGACGGGATGTAGTAGGCCATCGGCACCGTCCTGAATTCCGGGTGTAGTGGCATGGCGAGACCGAACTCCTTCACCAGGGTGTAGACCGGCGACTTCACTGCGGTGTCGAGCCACTGGTCGGTGACACCGTTCTTCTTGGCCCCCGCACGCACCTCGGGATCGCTCGGGTCGAGGATCAGGCTTCGGTGGGCCTCGACCAGTTCGTCGTCCTTCTTGAGGGCCGCGGCCTCGACGCCGTCGGCGTCGTAGAGCAGCACGCCGACGTAGCGGATGCGCCCCACGCAGCTGTGGGCGCAGGCGTTGCACTGTCCGGTTTCCACCCGCGGGTAGCAGAAGATGCACTTCTCCGCCTTGCCGGAACTCCAGTTGAAGTAGACCTTCTTGTAGGGGCAGGCGCTGGTGCAAAAGCGCCACCCCTTGCAGACTTCCTGGTCCACCAGCACGATGCCGTCCTCGGCGCGCTTGTAGATGGCGCGCGAAGGGCAGGATGCGGCGCAGGCCGGGTTCAGGCAGTGGTTGCAGATGCGCGGCAGGTACTGCATGAACATGGAGTCGTAGGAGTCGACGACCTGCTGGTCCTGGAGGTTCGAGTCCTTGGCCGCGTAAATCTGCGAACCGGAAAGGTCGTCGTCCCAGTTGGGGCCGCCTTGGATCTCCTCGATCTTTTTACCTGAGATCTGCGAGAACGCCTCGGCGACCGGCTGGTCGTTCCCTTCCTTGGCGCCGGCCAGGTTGCCGTAGTCGAAGTCGAACGGCTCGTAGTAATCCTCCAGCTTCGGCATGTTGGGCTGGAAGAACATGTTGGCGAGGGTGGGGCCCTTGCCGAGCGCCTTCAGCTTCAGTTTGCTGCCGTCGACCACCCAGCCCCCCTTGAAGCGCTCCTGGTTTTCCCACTGTTTCGGGTAGCCGACGCCGGGCTTGGTTTCTACGTTGTTCCACCACATGTACTCGGCGCCTTTGCGGTCGGTCCAGATGTTCTTGCAGGAAATGGAACAGGTGTGGCAGCCGATGCACTTGTCCAGGTTGAAAACCATTACTATTTGGGCTCTTACGTCCATAAATTGCGGCTCCTTTGTCGCCGTAGCCAATCAGTGAAAAGGCAGATGATCATCCCCTCTCCCGCAGGGTGAGGGTTGGAGAACACTGCCGTTAAGTTACGGATTTGCGTCTGCCTTAAGTCAAGGATGTGGCAGTCTGAAAGTCCCCCTTTGCGAAGGGGGATTTAGGGGGATTTGCCTTTTGTCGTGTACCTAGCTGCGGTAAAGCCGGAACCAAATCCCCCCCAGCCCCCCTTCGCAAAGGGGGGAGACCACCGACAATCCTTAACCCGGCAGTGGGGTTCGGGAAGGGGAATCAGCTCATTCCCCCTCCCGGGAGGGAGGAGCGCCGGGCTTAGTTTGACTTACCTGAGCTTCCTCACCACCACATAGCTGTCGCGGTTCACCCCGGTGGGGCCCCAGTAGTTGAAGTAGTAGCTCGACTGGGCATAGCCACCCAGCATGAGGGTCGGCTTCAACCTGATGCGGGATAGGCTGTTGTGCACCCCGCCACGCTTGCCGCTCTTCTTCGACTTCTTGATGTTGAGGGTGCGTTCGGGCGCGTGGTACATGATCGCGGCTCCCTTGGGGATGCGGGCGGAAACGATGGTCCGGCAGACGACGACACCGTTGGCGTTGTACATCTCGACGGTCTCGTTGTCCTCGATCCCCGCACCCTCGGCATCCAGGTGGTTCAGCCAGACCGCCTGCCCGCCGCGGGAAAGGGTCAGCATCCTCAGGTTGTCTGAGTAGGTTGAGTGGATCCCCCACTTGCCGTGCGGGGTCAGGAAGTTCAACACCAGCCCGGTTTCCCCCTCGGTCTCGTCCAGTAGCGCCGGGTTCAGTTTCCCCTTGAAGGTCGGTAGCCCCTCGTTGAATTCGCCGTAATACGGGTGGTCCAGGTACAGGGACTGCCGGCCCGACAGGGTGCGCCAGGGTACTCCGTGCTCCACGTTCAGCGTGAAGGGGGCGTAGGGGCGCCCGTTATTCATGAGCCCGCTCCAGATCGGGGAGCTGATGACACGCCGCGGCTTCTGGGTCACGTCCTCCCACTTCATCCTGAAGTCGCGGCTCCCCTCGGAGATCTGCGCCAGCGGCTTGCCGACCCGCTTCTCCAGCTTCTGAAAGGCGCGGTGCGCCAGTTCGCCGTTGGTCTCGGAGGCGAGCGAGAGGATCACGTCGGCAACGGTCTTCTCGTCTTCCAGGTCGACTCTTTTCTGGCCGCCAAAGCTGCGGGTGGGAAGAGTGTCCAGCAGCTTCTCGGCCTCGTCGTCAGCGTCGTAATAGTTGCCGTGCGACCCCAGGTGGCCGATTTCGGGCCCGAGCGACATGAAGCGGTTGTAGATGTTCGGGTAGTCGCGCTCTACGATGGCGAGGTTCGGCATGGTCTTGCCGGGAATCGCTTCGCACTCGCCGAGCTTCCAGTCCAGCACGCATCGCTGGGCGATCTCGCCAGGGGTGTCGTGCAGTAGCGGCGCGGCGATGACGTCCTTCACCGGCGTCGGCAGGTGCTTCAGGGAGAGCTCGCTCACCTTCTTGGCAATGTCGCCGAAGATCTTCCAGTCGCTCTTGGACTCCCAGGAAGGGGGTACCGCGGCGTCCATGCAGTTCACGAAGGAGTGCATGTCGGTCGTATTGAGGTCGCTCTTCTCGTACCAGGTGGCGGCGGGGAGTACGATGTCCGAGTACAGGGTCGAGGTGTCCATCCTGAAGTTGAGGTCGACCACCAGGTCCACCTTCCCCTCGGGCGCCTTGTCGTGCCAGACGATATCCTTTACCTGCCCCTTGGCGGCTTCCTTGGCGGTGAAGCTCGAGTTGGGCGCTCCCAGAACGTGCTTCAGAAAGAACTCGTGCCCCTTGGCGCTGGAGGAAATGGCGTTGCCGCGCCAGATGAACCAGACCTTGGGGGAGTTACCCGCGCCGTCCGGGTCCTCGATGGCGAAGCGGGTCTCGCCGCTTTGGAGCCGGTTCACCAGCCAGGCGCGGACCTCGGCATCGGTCTCGGATCCGGCCGCCTTGGCCTTTTCCATCAGCTTTAGGGTGTTGTCGTTGAAGTGCGGTGCGAAGGGGAGCCAGCCGAGCCGCACCGCCTTGGCGTTGAAGTCGGCCGTGTGCATCGGCATCTTCTCGCCGGTCTCCGGCTTGAAATAATCCACATAGTTCCGGTCGTAGCGCCACTGGGAGGAATGCATGTACCAAAAACTCGGGGTGTTCTGCAGCCGGCTCGCCTTGGTCCAATCCTGCGCCATGGCGATGGAGGTCCAGGGGGCAAGCGGCGCCACCTTTTCCTGGCCGACGTAGTGCGCGAGCCCGGCGCCGTTTCTCCCGACGCTCCCGGTGAGGATCAGCGCGGTGATGGCGGCTCGGTAGATCAAGTCGTTGTGGTACCAGTGGTTCACGCCGGCGCCGATGATGATCATGTTGCGACCGGTGCTCTGCTCGCCATTGGTGGCCCATTCACGTGCTATGTTGATGAGCGTCTCGGCGTCGATGCCGGTATGCTTCTCCTGCCATTTCGGGGTGAAGGGGAGATCGGAATTGTAATCAATCGGGTAGTCGCCGGAGAGTCCCCGGGACACGCCGAACTGCGCCATCAGGAGGTCGAACACGGTCGTGACGACGGCTTCGCCTTTTTTCGTCGCAACTCGGCGCACCGGCACCGAGCGGATCTGATCCACCTCGTTCTCGATGTAGAAGCGGACCTTGCAGGTGTCCTGGCCGAGAAAGCTCAGTGCCGAGTCGATCTCGCTGCCGTCCACCATATCCTTCATGTCGAGGTTCCAGTTACCTTCCTGCTTGCTCCAGCGCGATCCCAGGCTGCCGTGCGGCACGCGCACCTCGCCTTCCTGGTTCGCGACGCAGAGCGACCAGTCGGCGTGCTCGATGCCGGCGGAGCGCTCGAACTCGTCGGCGCGCAGGAATTCGCCCTGGCGCCAGGTCCCGTCCTTTTCGGTGAGCTTCACCAGGAAGGGGAGGTCGGTGAATTTCCTGACGTAGTCCTGGAAAAACGGCACCTGCCGCTCCGCGTAGAACTCCTTCAGTATCACGTGGTTCAGAGCCATCCAGAAGGCGCCGTCGTGCCCCTGCTCGACCGGGAGCCAGGCATCGGCGAACTTGCTGGCCGCGGAGTAGTCCGGCGACATGACCACCACCTTGGTGCCGCGGTAGCGGGCCTCGGCGAGGTAATGGGCGTCCGGGGTGCGGGTCATCGGCACGTTGGAGCCGCAAAGAATGATGTAGGACGCGTTGTACCAGTCGGCCGACTCGTTCACGTCGGTCTGCTCGCCCCAGACCTGCGGGGAGGCGGGGGGGAGGTCGCAGTACCAGTCGTAAAAGCTCATGGCGACGCCACCCAACAGCTGCAGAAAACGGGTTCCCGCGGCGTAGCTGATCATCGACATGGCGGGGATCGGCGAGAAGCCGATCACCCGGTCCGGTCCGTCTTTCTTGACCGTGTAGACCGTCGAGGCCGCGATGATCTCGGTCACGGTCTCCCAGCTGGCACGCCGAAAGCCACCCATGCCGCGCTTGGAGGTGTAGGAGAGCCGCGCCTGCGGGGTTTCCACGATGCTGGCCCAGGCGTCGACCGGGTCATCGAAGCGCGAGCGCGCCTCGTTCCAGCGGTCCAGGAGCGCACCGCGCAGATAGGGGTGTTTCACCCGCATCGGGCTGTAGAGATACCAGGAGTAGCTGATCCCCCGGGGGCAGCCGCGCGGCTCGTGGTTCGGGATGGAGCCGTCGAACTGCGGGTAATCGTTGGCCTGTAGCTCCCAGCCGACGATGCCGTCCTTTACGTGCACCATCCAGGAGCAGCCGCCGGTGCAGTTGACGCCGTGGGTGCTGCGCACGACCTTGTCGTACTGCCAGCGGTTGCGGTAAAACTCTTCCCAGTTGCGGGATTCCGGTGAGCGTTCGTCCTTAATCCTGTTCTGCGACATTATCGGTTACTCCTCTTGAACAGTATGGTGGCGACGATGCAGAGGGCGAAGAAGCCGAGGCCTGCCAGGGGGTACGGGTCGCTCGCGGGGTGTTTCTTGGCGGCCGCGTCCTTGAAGAGAGCCGTGAGGGCGGTCATCTCATCCTCGGTCAAGGGGCGCTCCGCGTAGATTTTCTTCATAACCGGGAAGCTGAGGCTTTTCAGGACGCCGCGCACACCGCTTTCGCCCATCTTGTCGAAGAGGCCGGTCAAGTCCGCGGCGAGGGCTCCGCCGTTGATTCCGGGATAGCTCAGGCGATGGCAGGATACGCAGGGCGCGCCTCCCTTGGCAAAGGGTTGCTGCCCCGTGAAAAGCGCAACGCCGCTCGCCACCAGTTCCTTGGTGACGACCAGCTCAGTCTTGGGTGCCGCGGAAGGCACCGACTCGCCCGTTGTCGGCGCCGCAGTCCCGGCGGCCGTGCTGCCGGAAGCCGGCGCGCTGCCGCCGAGGAAAGCGATGATCTTTTGGGCGTCGTCACGGCCGATGCCGAGATTCGGCATCTCCATGCCGAACTTCTTGACCAGTTCCAGTTGTGCCGGATCCTTTTCAGCGGTCAGTTTGTCCGGCTCCGAGATGACCTTTACCAGCCAAGCCGCCGGGTGCCTGGTGCCCACTCCCTTAAGGTCGGGTCCGCCGCCGTCGCCGCCGCCGATTGTGTGGCAGCTGGCGCACTGCTTTTCGAAGAGATCCTTCCCGGCGTCGGCCCAGGCGCTACCGGTACTTGCCAGCAGCAGCACCAGAACGAGGAAGCGGTGCAACTTTGTGATTGAATGGGCCATGGGAAATTCTCCTTCTCTTTTATAGGGTCGCCAGGGGATGCCGGCGCTGAAAAATACCTTTGATGTCAGAGTGTTATGTGCGATGGCCGGTTGCTGAAGCCCTGCCTTCTGTTTGAAAATGTGGCCGGCTAGGTAGGGACTCTAGAACACTATCTCGCAAAGGTTCTTGACCTAGATCAATAAAAACGAGTTCGCTGCGGCGGAAAAATGAAGGCGCGGCAGATCCCGTCAGCCATATCAGAGGTGGTCCTACGTGCAAATTGGTGGGGGGGCGAATGTAGTTGAGCGGAGTTGAACAGGTCGGGTTGGGTCGGGTCGGACGCGGGAGCGTCCAGGGCTGCGTTCCCACGGGGGACCGTGGGAACGATAAACTGGGAAAACCGTGGTTCGCTTTGCTACCTTCAGGTAGAGACGCATTGCATGCGTCTCGGTTTTACCTTTGGTTTGTTTCACGAGTTATATTTGGCGGGGAAAGGTAGGAGAATGCTGAGACGCATGCAATGCGTCTCTACGTGTCGGTCTTTCCTGTTTCTCCGATAAGCGCGCTCTACCTTTCGTGCTCCTCGGCCTCCATCGAGCGAAAAGGGCAAAGGGATACTGCTGCAATGATTCCCCATAAAAGGGCGACAACAAAGACCACGATAGCCATCGGTACCTCCTTTTACTGCCAATTTTGGTGAACCCAAGTGTTGCATCGTTGGGGCGCACGGTAAATCCGGGCCCCAGTTTGTGGATCACCTGCTCTGCAAAGATTTAAAGCGCTGCCGCCTTCTGAAAGAGGATGTTGTTTTCCAGATGCACGTGCTTGTGCAGGTCGTCCTCGAACTCCTGCAGCTTGCGATAGGTCACGGTGAAGGTGTTGCAAACACCAAACGGGATCGCATAGTTATTGGCAAGGCGCCGGATGGCGTGGATCGCGGCTCCTATCTCATCATGCTCGTGGGCGAGTGTTTTGAGGGTTGCCCTGAGTGCCGTTATCTCTCCCGAGTCGGGTGCGGCTCCCGATTTGATCAGCCCGTCTATCTTTCTGATAGCAGGAAAGAGCACTTCCTCCTCCTCGCGCAGATGCAGTGTCAGATCGCTCGCTATCGTGTCGAAGATTACCGCAATCTCGATTACCTCGGGGTGGTGGGCGCCATGTACCTCGGCTATCTTGCGCGCGTAGGCTGCGATGTTGGCGGTATTCTCCTTCAGGTAGGCGTGGTGCGTATTGACGATATAGTCAGCAAGGAAGGGAAGCTCCCATGCCGCATAGTTCTGGCTGCGGTCGATGGGGTGGTTCGCTGCCTGCTGCAGTTCCTGAAGTAATTGCGCGATGTCGATCCCTTGCTCCTGGCAGGCCGCCGAGAGCGCCACCTGTCCGCCGCAGCAAAAATCTATGCCATATTTTTCAAAAACCTGGGCGGCCCGGTAGTTCTGCGCCACCAGTTCGCCGATGGTTTGCGTAGCCGTATTTGCCGAATTCTGCACTGATGCGTTCATGTCCTGTCTCCTTCCCCTTTGGGGTGTTACGCCGGGGACGACCCTTGGGCAGCTTGGGCTTGAAACGGCTCCGGGAACTCTGCCCCGGACCAGACCTACCGCTTCTGAACTCATCCTAGCACCAAGCGCCGGGATGATTATGACCCACGTCAAGAAACGCAAGAAGCTGCGGCGGGACCTTGCTATTCGTGCAGCGACTCACGGGGCCGGCCGTTATGGACCAGTTGTGGGCATTTAAGGGGACACTCGTATTCCTTTGCCAGTCGAAGGGAATTACGACTGTCAAAGTAAAATGCATAATACTCAATTAAGTATTGCTTACATGTATCCACGATAAATAATTGGTTTGCTTTAAGATGTAAATTGATTTAGATTACCTCCCTGTAAAAAACGATCACCTTTGTGGTGATGAACACCGGCCCGAAATACTGTTGCCCGTACCAGGTCCAGTTCCCCCTCTATTGCGGAGAGAAATGGCATGCAGGAAATTATTACCAATACTAAACCGTTGATCCTGATCGTCGACGACGATCAGTTCATGCGGGTGATATTCAAAGATACGCTGGAAAAGGGCGGATTCCGCACCGCCATGGCCTGCGACGGCTTCGAGGCGCTGGCCCAATTCATTGAGCTGCAGCCGGATCTGGTGCTGCTCGATCTCATCATGCCCAAACGCGATGGCTTCGAAACCTGCCTCGACATCCGCTCGCTGGCGCAGGGAAAGCACACCCCCGTGTTGATGGTCACCGGCCTGGACGACGGCGCTCTGATCCACCGCGCCTTCGAAGCCGGTGCGACTGATTTCGTCGCCAAGTCCGGCAATCCTGAACTGCTGGTGTACCGGGTGCACTGCCTATTGCGTAATGGTCGGCTGCTGAAAAACCTGCAGCAAAGCGAGGACCGCCTGTCCCGTGTCCAACAGATCGCGCGACTCGGGGACTGGGAATGGAGCCCGGAAAACGGCAAGTTCTGGAAATCGCAGGAGATGTTCAGTATCCTCGGCACCTCGCAGGACTCCGATCCGGCAACCCTTCAGGACTTCCTGCGTTTGGTCTATCCGCGCGACCGGGATATGGTGCGCTCCAGCCTGGAGGGGGCGCTGGCCGACCCGGCCGGCTGCGATTTCGAATGCCGCATCGTGCGCGGCGACGGCAGCCAGCGGCTGGTCTGGGTCTACGGGCGCCTGAAGGACGCCGATTTTGCCGGCCCGGCGCACTTGGTCGGCACCCTGCAGGACGTAACGGAGGTGCGCCGGGCCGAGGACCGCAGTCGCATGCTGAAAGAGGCGGTGGACAGCCTGCAGATCGGGATCACCTTCTCCGACGCGAGCGGCAAGATTGCCTACCTGAACCCTTCCGAGGCACACATGCACGGCTACGAGGTGGAGGAACTGATCGGTCGAGAGGCGCGCTCTTTCGCCTCGATCCAGACCAGGCGGCAGGCTCCTCCGGGGAATCTCAAGGAGGGAGGCGTCTGGCGCCGCGAGAGCGTCAACCTGAGGAGAACCGGCGAAGAGTTCCCGGTGCTGCTTACCTCCATTCCGGTCCGGGACCGCGAGCAACGCTTCCTGGGAATCGTCACCACTTGCGAGGATATCTCGGAGCAGAAGGAAGCGGCAGAGCGGATCAACCGGCTGGCCTACTTCGACAATTTGACCGGTCTTCCCAACCGCGGCATGTTCCTGGAGCGGCTGCACCAGTCCCTGGCGCTCGCCTCCCGCGACAAGGAGATGGTCAGCCTGGTCTTTCTCGACCTGGACAACTTCAAGGACGTGAACGACACGCTGGGGCACGCGGCCGGGGACAAGCTCCTTTGCGACGTGGCGCTGCGCCTGGCCGGCTGCATCCGGGACTCGGACATCCTGGCGCGTCTTGGCGGCGACGAGTTCGTGGTGCTGCTCACCTCGGTTACCTGCCAGGACCGCGTATCAGCGGCGGTGCAGCGCATGCAGGATATCTTCGCCACCCCGTTCCAGATCGACGGGCGCACCGTCTACTCGAGCGCCAGCATGGGTATCGCACTCTATCCCGAGGATAGCCACGACGCCTCTAGCCTGTTTCGCTCGGCCGACACGGCGATGTACCACGCTAAAAATGAGGGGAGAGCCCAGTACCGCTTCTTCTCGGCCGAGATGAATCAGAAGATCATGCACCGGGTGGCGCTGGAAAATAGCCTGCGCCGCGGGCTGGAGAAAAACGAATTCTTCCTGCACTACCAGCCGCAGTGGGACCTGAAGACCAACAAGATGGTCGGCGCCGAGGTGCTTTTACGCTGGCAGAGCGAGGACTTCGGTCTCATGCCCCCCTCCGAGTTCATCTCGCTCACCGAGGATTCCGGTCTCATCTTCAGCATAGGGGAGTGGGTGCTGAGAAGCGCCTGCCAGCAGGCCAGGCGCTGGGCTGACGAGGGGCACCCCGAGATCAAGATCGCCGTGAACGTTTCGGGAAAGCAGCTCAAACAGGCCGATTTTGTAGCGATGCTGACCGGGATCATCCAGGAGACCGGCGTCGACCCCTGCAGTCTGGAGCTGGAGTTCACCGAAAGTGTCATTATGGAGAATGCCGAGAAGACCATCGAGACGCTCACTGCGCTGAAGCGAATGGGGGTCCTGCTGAGCATCGACGATTTCGGCACCGGCTACTCGTCGCTCAACTACCTGAAGCACTTCCCCGTCGACCGCATCAAGATCGACCGCTCCTTCGTGGCCGACGTGAACCGCAGCCTCGACGACGCGGCCATCGTCGAGGCCATCATCACCATGGCGCAGAGCCTGAGTCTCAAGGTATTGGCGGAGGGGGTGGAAAATTCGGATCAGCTGCACCACCTGACCACCCTGGGCTGCGACGAGGTGCAGGGCTTCTACCTCGCCCGTCCGATGCTGCCGGATGCCCTGGCCGGGAACCTGGGCGGAGGGCACGGTAGAAGGCTCGGCAAGCTTCCCGAGACCGAGTGGTTTGACAACCGCGTTCCGTCCCCCAGGCCGACAGCGAAGGCGGAGCAGGGAAAACCGCTGGAGCAGAATTGCGCTTTGCTGTAATCCGGCTAAACTCCTTGCAGCCGACGACAGAAAAAGGGCTGGGATGCCGCAGGGCAAAAGGGGGAGACGCATGACGAGGAAGCCGCACGATCACTATCTAAAACTCAAGGAGCGCCACGGGGATCTGATCGCCTCGGTCGAGGCGCTGGGAGCGGCCGCGCGCAGCGCCGGGCCGCTGGACGAAAAGACGGTCCAACTGATTCAGCTGGCGGCCGCAGCCGCCATCAGGTCCCACGGCTCGACCCACAGCCACACGGTGCGGGCGCTGGAGGCGGGAGCGACACCCGAGGAGATCCGTCACGCGGTCATCGTCCTGACCAGCACCATCGGTTTTCCGACCGTCGCGGCCGCTCTTTGCTGGGTGGATGACGTCATCGAGCGGGGGGAGTAGGCAGAGCAGCGCAGGTTCACCACGTTAGCAGACAAACAACGATCCCCCGGCATGCCGTTAACGGCTGCCGGGGTTTTTTTCCCTTTGCTGTCGGGGTAGCTGCTGTGGTCTCGGAACAAACTGTTACTCCTTCCCCGGCGGAGTGGAGGGGAGGGGGGCACTGTTAAAATATCCGGTGCAAGGGCAGAGCTTTATCCCCCCTATGAAATAGGGGGGAAGGCTCGCGGATCCAGTCCCAAGGCCGGTCCTTAACGGCAGTGTGGGCAGGGGGGACTTATCCCGACGAGGAGCGGAATGAAGCCCCGCGCCTGTTATAAGTCAAAAGCTCATTGAAGAGGTATACTGGAGATGCTCAGTTAATTTATCCGTTTGCCTTAGTAGTGCCGCCGTCTTCTATGCACGACGCGCTGAGCGGTGCAGTGTTTGTTTAACAATTCAAGGGAGAAACAACCTCATGGACCTGCAACTGACCGACAAACTCGCCCTGGTCACCGGTTCCACCAAGGGAATCGGACACGCGATCGCAAAACTCCTGGCGCAGGAGGGGGCTCGGGTCATCGTGAACGGCCGCTCCGAAGCTTCGGTGACGCAGGCCTTGTCGGAAATCCGCCGGGAGGCTCCCGACGCCAAGTTGGAGGGGTTTGCCGGCGACCTCGCCGAAGCCTCCGGCGCGGTTGCGCTTCTGGAGCGCTTCCCGCAACTCGACATCCTGGTTAATAACCTCGGTATTTTCCAGCCTCAGCCGTTCGAGGAGATCTCCGACGAGGAATGGCGCCGCTTCTTCGAGGTGAACGTGCTGAGCGCCGTCCGCCTCTCGCGCCAGTATCTGCCCGGCATGAGGCAAAAGGATTGGGGGCGCCTCGTGTTCATGAGCAGCGAAAGCGGCATCCAGATCCCGGCGGAGATGATTCATTATGGCATGACCAAGACTGCCCTGCTCGCGGTTTCGCGAGGCATCGCTGAGACCTGTGCGGGGAGCGGGGTTACCAGTAACGCCATCCTTCCCGGGCCCACGCTTTCAGCGGGCGTGGTGGATTTCGCCGCGACGCTCAGCGGTGGCCGCCCCCTGGAGGAGTTCGAAAGGGAGTTTTTTCAGAAGGTGCGCCCCAGCTCACTGCTCAAGCGCTTTGCCACCACAGACGAGGTGGCGAGCCTGGTCGCCTTTGTCTGCAGTCCGCTTTCCGTCGCCACCAATGGCGCGGCCCTGCGCGTCGACGGCGGCGTGATCAGGTCCTGCTTCTGATATACGGGAGCTCGCATGAACCGTGGCAAGGTATCCCATTTCTTCAGCTGGGTTGGCAGCCTGACCCCCGCGGCCCTCACCGCCATCTTCTTCTTTGTCAGCATCTGCTGGCTCCTGGTGGCTAATATCGTGCTGAAACAACTGCTCGCGGAACAGCCTGAGCTCTGGCCCAGGGCGTCTGCCACACTCGACGCCCTGGGAGTGCTCAGCATGGGCGTCATCATCTACCTGCTAAACGCCAAGATCCAGACGCGGCATCTCGCTAGTGAAGAGGCCATCAGGGAGCAGGCGGCCCATGACGGTCTGACCGGACTCTTTAACCGGCAGGCCTTCGACGAAATGATGGCCCAGTCGCTCGAGCATGCCAGGCGCCACAAGGAATCCCTCGCACTACTCTTTCTCGATCTGGACCATTTCAAGGCGATTAACGACAAGCACGGCCACTTGGCCGGAGATGCGCTGCTGGTCGAGACCGCTCGCCGGCTGACGGAGTGCTGCGCCCTGCGCGCCGAGGACCTGGTGGCGCGGGTGGGAGGCGATGAGTTCGCCCTGCTGCTGCGTCAGCCCGAGCTCCCCGACGGGCCGAGCGTCGTGGCGGAACGGGTGCTCGAAGCGATCGCCCAGGTTATTTCGCTGGAGGGGGTACCGGTCAAAACCAGCGCGAGTATCGGCATAGCGCTCTTTCCCTCCGACGGCAAGGAAGCGAAACAGCTTTACAAGATGGCGGACCTGGCGCTGAACCAGGCCAAGGAACAGGGGCGTGGCGGCATCTGTTTTTACGGCGGGTCCTGGCAGGAGGAGCGCGACGAAAGGACGCAGCTGGAGCAAGGGCTGCTGCGGGCCCTGGCTCAGGACGAGCTGTTCCTGGTCTACCAGCCCAAGCTCGACACCACCAATATGCGGGTTGTTGGGGTGGAGGCTCTGGTGCGCTGGCAACACCCGCATCTTGGGGTGTTGGGCCCGGGAAGCTTCATCCCCATAGCCGAGCGGTCCGGGCTTATCTGGCCTCTGACCGAGTGGGTGCTGAAAGCTGCCTGCCGCCAGGCGGCCGCCTGGTTCCATGACGACGGGCTGGACGTCAATGTGGCGGTCAACGTCTCGGCCTCGGCCTTCGGCCATGAAGACTTCGAGCAGGTGATCGAGCGCGCACTGCACGACGGGGGGCTGCCGCCGGACCGGCTTACCCTGGAGATCACCGAGGAGACCCTCATGACCTACGCTGCCGAGTCGCTGGAGGTATTGGAGCGCCTGCACCAGATGGGTCTCCACGTCCAGATCGACGACTTCGGCACCGGCTACTCCTCGCTTTCCTCCCTGAAGCATTACCACTTCCAGGCGCTCAAGATCGATCGCTCCTTTGTCAGCGACGTGGTCAGTTCCTCCGATGACGCGGCGATTGCCACCACCATCATGTTCATGGCGAAGTGTCTCGATATGGACGCGATAGCCGAGGGTGTGGAGTCCGAGGCGCAGAAAAATTTCCTGACTTCCATCGACTGCCGGCTGATGCAGGGCTATTACTTTGCGCGTCCGCTGAGCGCAGAAGCACTGAGCATCTTCATAAGGAAGTTGAATAACCGGTAGGGACGGGGTAACGCAGTCGACTGCTTTGTCTCCGTAGGGGCGACCGGCGGTCGCCTTGCAATGCGGTCCGGGCGTGTGTGTTGGCGACTGCGCTGGGCGACCGCCGGTCGCCCCTACGGTGAAATATCGGAGGTTTTCCCACGTGATATCTGCCGGAGGATCGCCTCATGACATCTCGATTCTGCTTGATTCAATGAAACAATTGGCTATACTGGTGAAAATTTTCCAATAAACTTTCATTAAAGGAGCAGCCTATGCCACCGAGACAAAAAACCGTAGCTGTTTTGACCGGAGGGGGCGATGTGCCCGGCCTCAACCCGGCGCTAAAGACCCTGGTGAACCGCGCCGCCGATAACTCGTACCAGGTGGTTGGCATCCGGCGCGGCTGGGGCGGGCTGCTCAACTTCGACCGGGACGACCGGGAGTCCCCGGAAAAATTCACAATGCCACTCGACCGGCAGGCGGTGCGCACCATCGACCGCACCGGCGGAACCTTTCTCCATACCAGCCGCACCAACCCGGGCAAGGTGATCAGTCCCGAGACGCCGGACTTTCTGCGGGGCGCTGATTTTGACGCCTCGGCGCCCGGCACGCTCGATTTCACTTCCCACGTGCTCGCGAACCTCGAACATCTCGGCATCGACGCGCTGATCGCGATCGGCGGGGACGACACCTTGAGCTATGCGGAGCGCTTGCACCGCGAGGGGTTCCCCGTGGTGGCGATCCCCAAAACCATGGACAACGACGTCTACGGCACCGACTACTGCATTGGCTTTTCCACCGCGGTCACCCGCAGCGTGAATTTCATCCACAGCCTGAGGACCAGTGCCGGATCTCATGAGCGGATCGCGGTCGTGGAGCTTTTCGGGCGCAATTCGGGCGAGACCTCCCTCATCTCAGCCTACCTCTCCGGTGTGGACCGCGCACTGATTTCGGAGGTCCCCTTTGACGTGGAGAAGCTTGCGTTTTTGTTGCAGGAAGACAAGCGGGGGAACAAGAGTAACTACGCGATGGTCACCGTCTCCGAGGGTGCTACCATGATCGGCGGACAGATCGAGGAATATGGGCAGGAGGACGCCTACGGTCACAAGAAGCTCGGTGGGATCGGCGTTGTGGTGAGCGAGGCGGTGAAGCGGCTGACCGGCTCCCACATCATCTATCAGCAGCTCTCCTACCTCATGCGCAGCGGCGCGCCGGATTCCCTGGACCTGATGGTCGCCTTCAACTACGCCAACATGGCGATGGACCTCATCGCGGAGGGGATGTCGGGGCGGATGGTCTGTCTGCAGGGGGGGACCTATCGGCATATCCCGATCAGCTCGATCATGCAGGGTCTGAAGCGGGTGGACGTGGCCGAGCTCTACGACACCGTCGAGTATCGTCCCAAGGTGCGCCACGTGCTTGGCAAGCCGATGTTTCTTTATTGATGCCGGGAAACCTGGGGGGCTGAGGACCACCAAGGACACCAAGGACACCAAGGACACCAAGGACACCAAGGACATGAAAGACATGAAGGACATGAAGGACATGAAGGACATGAAGGACATGAAGGACATGAAGGGCATGAAGGGCATGAAGGGCATGAAGGGCATGAAGGGCATGAACGACATGAACGACATGAACGACATGAATTATGAAGGGAAAATACAGTGACCAAAAGTCCCCTCTCCCGGAGGGGGAGGGCTAGGGAGGGGGATCGGTTTGTTTGAAATGGGCCACGTAGGTAAACTCAACGTCCGGGTGCTCTGGTTTTTTATGAAGCATCGCCGCATTGTTGCGGTACATGGCATTCGCAACAAGGGACAGACCATCCCTGCCCGCGATCTTGAGACCGCACGAGAGCGCATGCTTGATTGGCAGAGGAGAATGGCACGATGAAGAAAACCAATTTTGACCAGTACCTTGAAGCGTAGTTTCTTGATCCGACTTTTGACGCACGCTTTGCGCACGCTGGCGAGGCTTGGGACGTTTCGCTTCAAATCGCAGCCTTGCGCCGAGCGGCCGGACTTTCGCAAAAAGAGCTGGCAAACCTTCTTAACACTTCGCAGCAGCAGGTCAGCCGCTTGGAGTCCGCCGGATATCAGGGCCATTCCCTTAGCATGCTGCGCCAGGTCGCCGATGCGCTGCATGCAAGGGTACGCGTCATCTTTGAAACGGTTGAGCCCCCCGCAACCATGATGGTTTCCGACTCTGCAGTGCCCTATCTTGAACGCCGTTCAACCAAGAGTTCTTGACCTCAAGCGCCGACCATAACTTTGTACCAGGGGGCAACATGGATTTCCAGCTGAACAACCAAGTCGCAATTATTACGGGAGCAAGCCGCGGTATTGGACGTGCGATCGCACAGTTACTGTCAGCTGAAGGGATGCGTCTGGTTATCGCCGCACGCTCGGCTGATTTGCTGGACGAGGTGGCGCGGTCTTGCCAAACGGAAGTCGTCCCGGTAGCCATGGATTTGCGCGAGGAGGCTGCTCCCCAGAGGTTGATTGACATTGCCGTGGAGAAATTCGGCGGCATTAACGTCCTGGTGAACAATGCCGGTGCAACAAAGCGCGGCGATTTTCTCGAACTGACTGAAGCCGACTGGCAGGACGGATTTGCGCTGAAATTCTTCGGCGCAGTGCGCTGCGCCCGCGCCGCCTGGCCTCATCTTCAAGCGGCAAAGGGCTCCGTGGTAAATATCGTCGGAGTCGGGGGACGCACCGGTAGTGCCGAGTTTTCCATCGGAGGTACCGTCAACGCTGCCCTGCTGAATTTCACCAAGGTCCTGGCTGACCGCGGTGTTCTTGATGGCGTCCGCGTCAACGCGATTAACCCCGGGGCCATCGCCACTGACCGGCTGCAAACCCGGGTAGCAACATTCGCCGCGCAACAGGGGATTGCTGCCGCCGAGGCTGCCGGGCAGATGGCTGCCCAACTCGGAATCGCGCGTTTTGGGGCGCCGGAAGAGATTGCCCGGGCTGTAGCTTTCCTGGCGTCATCCTCGGCAGCAGGCTTTTGCCAGGGCTCGATCCTGGATGTCGATGGCGGCCAGACCAGGACCCTTTAGCTTTGGGGTAACATCGCCATCAAAGGGGTACTCTCTTTTTTGGAGGTGGCGACGTTTGGTTCCTGCTTCGCTGTGATTAGTCACACCAGGGCGGAGAGTAGTCGAGGAAAGTTGCCTTCCCCCTCCCAACCCTCCCCCTCCGGGAGAGGGGACTCCCTGAGCTTCTGACCCTGACCAGAAGTCCCCCGCCGCTCGTCCCTCACTGCCGGCCACTGCCGTCCACTGCCGTCCACTGCCGTCCACTGCCGTCCACTGCCGTCCACTGCCGTCCACTGCCGTCCACTGCCG
>Ga0209123_1001942_pt1 | contig 18692 bp, 14 predicted proteins | sample BarGraIncu00431A_FD_184500 | JGI IMG/M metagenome (GOLD analysis project Ga0209123, IMG submission 184500) | Arctic peat soil microbial communities from Barrow, Alaska, USA - Barrow Graham LP Incubations 004-31A (SPAdes) (version 2) | ecosystem: Environmental > Terrestrial > Soil > Wetlands >... | reverse complement strand
CAGCAGGGGCATACTCTGCCAGAAAAATGCTGCAGCAAATGGCAACGGGAACCCCCAGGACAGCGGCTCCCAGGGTTACTGATACGGAACCGATTATCATTGGGAAAATGCCGTATGCTCCATGGCTGGGATCCCAAACCATCCCAAAAACAAAGTTGAACAATCCAACTTTGTTAATTATAGGCACCCCTTTAATAAATATAAATATCGTGATAAGCGCCAGAACCGATAGTGCCGAAAGGGCAATCAGGAGAAACACTATCCCGGATATTTTTTCCTTGTTAATCTTCATTTTCCCGTACCTTCTGATGGAGAAATCAGCCCCTCATTGATCAGAATTTGCTGTCCCTGTGCAGACAGGACAAAATCCAGGAATTCCTTAGTCTGCCCTGTGGGTTCGGCTTGTGCCACAAACAAAAATGGTCTGGACAGGTTATAGCTGCCATTCATTACATTTTCCCGTGTTGCTTCGACGCCGCCCAACTGCAGGGCTTTTACTGTTTTATCCACAAGACCTAATGAGATGAAGCCGACAGCATTCGGGTCATCTGCAACTAATTGCCGCACGGCTCCATTAGAATCCTGTACGATTGCTCTTGGCGTTATGTCAGCCTTGCCCATTACAAGGGTCACAAAAGCATCCCTGGTTCCTGAGCCGTCTTCACGAGTAATAATGTGTATCTTTGCTTTTGTCCCGCCCAGTTGACTCCAGTCGCTGATTTTAGCCGAATAGATATCGCTGATTTGATCTAAAGTGAGATTCACAATGGGATTAGCCGGGTTTATTATGACTGCCAATCCGTCTCTGGCAATTTCCACATACCACAGACTCTTCTCCTCATCTTTTAATACACGTGAGGACATGCCAAGATTTGATGTGCCGGACTGGGCCGCCATGATACCTGCTGAAGACCCTCCGCCCTGGATATCAATCATCGCACCCGGATGCAAAATCATAAACTCTTCCGCCAAAACCTCCGCATACGGCTGCACAGAAGTTGAGCCGGCAACAATAATGCCGTCTCCGTTCACGTTACTGCAGGCTGATAAAAGACTCAAAGAGAGAATCAATATCGCTGCACTGACAACTGTACGGACTCGTCCCTGGGACCTGCAAAATACAATCGCAAATTTCATATTTTTCACTTTGAAACGAAGCATCAGCATGTTTAACATTCTGCTGCTCAAATTTCCTCCATTTTCCCCGTAATTACAAAAATCACACGTTCACATATATTCGTTACCCTGTCGGCACTGCGTTCCAGGTCATGAGCTACCCAGATCAGCCGGGTTGCACGGGAAACGATTTGAGGGTCTTTCATCATTAAGGCTAAAAGCTCAAGATAAATCTGGTCGTATAGATGGTCAACTATATCGTCTTCGATACAGATTTTCCTGGCGGCTTCAGCATCCTGATTGATAAAGGCATCCAAACTGCGCCGAAGCATATCTACAGCCTGTTCTGCCATAATTGGAATATCGATCAATTTTTTTACCGGTGGTTCATCCCCGATCATAATCGCTATTTTGGCAATTCCCTCGGCATAGTCGCCAATACGTTCCACCTCAGTGATTATATTGAGAACAGCAATAATGATGCGCAGTTCATTTGCTATCGGCTGCTGAGTAACAATAAGCTGAATGCACTTTTCCTCTATTTTAAAGCGCATGTCATTTATTATCTGGTCACCCGCCACAATCTTGTGCGCCAGATCCAGATCCCTATTCTTCAGAGCGTTTATCGAACTAAGAATTGCCTCACCTGCCATACTGCCCATAACAAGAACATCATCCTGAATTTCCCTGAGTCTCTTGTGATACATGCTTCTTATTTCCATTTATGATACCCCCTTGATATTTTTATCCGAACCGGCCTGAAATGTAGTCCTCGGTTCGTTTGTCTTTAGGATTGGAAAAGATCTGGTCGGTCGGGGCATATTCAACCAACACACCCGCCTTATCCGGTTCCATCATCATAAACGCAGCCATATCTGATACCCGTGCTGCCTGTTCCATGTTGTGAGTAACAATAATAATTGTATATTTGCGGACCAGATCCCGCATTAACTCCTCGATCTTCAGTGTTGATTCCGGGTCAAGTGCGCTGCATGATTCGTCCATTAATATAACCTCGGGTTCCACAGCCAGTGCTCGGGCAATACAAAGGAGCTGCTGCTGGCCTGCGGAGAGATCAAGTGCCGATTGTTTCAGCTTATCCTTTACTTCGTCCCATAGTGTTACTTCCCGCAAACACCTTTCTACAATATCGGCAAGGTCACTTTCGTGCTTTATTCCATGGTGCCTTGGACCAATAGCAATATTATCATATACACTCATCGGAAATGGATTAGGCCTCTGAAAAACCATACCCACCCTTTTTCTAAGATCAACAACATCCATATCTTTTTCATAAATAGAGGTGCCTGAAAGCAACACTTTTCCTTCTACCCGAACTGAAGGTATCAGGTCATTCATCCTGTTAAAGAGACGCAGAAGAGTTGATTTTCCACAGCCTGACGGACCGATTATGGCTGTAATGGCACATTCCCGGATACGCAGAGTAACATTCCTCAAAGCTTGAAAGCTGCCATAGTAAAGGTTAACTGCTTCCGTTTCAAGTTTGATTTGCTGCCGTAATTTCAAAGCTATATCATCCATTATTCATTCCCATAATTGTCCCCTTATCAAATTCATTAATAAGAATATATCTCATATTGTAATATGGTATGATAATCATTGAGGATGCGTGTTTTCAATTCTGCTCTGCAATAACATCTGCAAAGCTATTTTTTTAACAATTTCATCTGTTTTTATAACAGCCGGCTCTACTTCCGGAGCCGATTATAATGTCGCCATTATATCATCCCCATTTATTAAAATCTACCTGCTGCCTTATTACTACCCTTGATTCTGCGTAAGGCTCTGTTTGGATTTTCTCTTCCTGACTGTCTTTCTCTTGAATTTTTCGGAGAGTACACTGATATTCCCATCCACTTCCAGTACGGCCAGATCAACTTCCTCGATTGCCGGTATCCCGTGTTCCCTTATTATTTCCATGATTTCTTCATATGTAATCTTCGCTCTTGCCGTATTTTTTCTGATAAGTTTTCCTTCATAAATAAGCATAAGAGCTTCACCTTCCACTAAATTATCCAATCGGGGAAAACGGTACAGCAACTGCTTGAAAAGAAAATTTGCAATAAACAGGGCCGCTGCTGCAATCAGGCCGCCGGCCAGCGTCGTATTGGAACCGACCATCGCATTTTGGACAGCATTACTGATCAGCAGGATAAAAACCAGATCAACTACCGAAAGCTGTGATAATTCCTTTTTACCCAAAACACGGAATGCAATGATAATAAACAGATAGATCACAAGTGAACTGCATACAATTTGAACATATGGATTATTTATTATATTCATTATCCGGCTCCTGTCATTTGTACATGTAAAAATAACTGCTTGAATAGTTCAATTTCATATATTTTAACTCATATTTATCCGCAGTTTAAGATTTGACAAGGTACTAGATTGAGAAACAGCTGTGAAATCTCCGGGTCAAATTGTGTACCTGAGCATCTTTTGATTTCTTCTTTTGCTTCTCTATTTGTCATCGCTACTCGATATGCCCTATCATTGGTCATAGCATCAAAGGAATCAGCAATCGCCACTATGCGGGATAGAAGTGGTATTTGTTCTCCAATAAGACCTTGCGGATACCCTTTGCCATCCCATCTTTCGTGATGACAAAGAATATATTTAGCTATGGGTACAAGCTCGGAAGTTGCTTGTGCGATCCTAAAACCAACTTCCGGATGCTTTTTCATTTCTCTCCATTCCTCATCATTAAGTTTGCCGGGTTTTGATAGAATGGCGGCAGGTAAACTCATTTTCCCGATATCATGCAGAGTAGACAATAGTTCAAGTTCATTTATTTGGTCATCTGTCAGAGACATAGCTACTCCTATCGACTTCGAGAGTTGTACCAATCTCTCCGCATGTTCTTCCGTTTCCTGGCTCTTTTCGAACATGATTACTTTAATTGATCCTATTATTGAGCTGTGGGCGCTTCTGCTCTCTAATAATTTCTGCTTGGACATCGATTCTTCAGCAGCTATCAGAATTTCATCAAGCGTCTCCGTTTCGCTGCTTTTGGTCGCATATCCTAACGAAATACTGGGATAAATAGAACTGCCCTGTAACGAGTATTGTTTACAAGTATCATATATGCAGCTGCATACTCGCTGAGCCGTTTGCATGTCGGTTTGGGGAAGTATAATTCCAAACTCATCCCCTCCGATTCTTGAAATAATATCTTCCGGCCTGCCGCAGCTTTTCAGAATATTTGCTATCTCAACAAGTAATTCATCACCTTTGGGATGTCCGAAACCATCATTGATTAGTTTCAGGCCATTAATATCTCCCATAATTATGGAAATAGGCAGCATGCCCGGAGTATCAAGTCGTAATTTTGCCTCTTCAAAATAAGCTCTGTTATAAAGACCTGTCAAATAATCGTGATAGCTGAGAAATGAAATTTTTTCATTTTGAAAAGCAAGTTCCTTGTTAGCTATGAGCAACTCGGCAGCCCGTTTATCTTTCTCCTCGTTTTGAAAAGCAAGCTCTATATTAGCTATGAGTAACTCAGCGGCCCGTTTTTCTTTCTCTTCATTTTGAAAAGCAAGCTCTATATTGGCAATGAGTAACTCTGCCGCCCTGTCTGCTTTTTCTTCCGTTTGAAAGGCCAGTTCTATATCTGCAATAATTAATTCGGCGGCTCTGTCTGCTTTCTCTCCGCTTTGAAAGGCCAGTTCTATATCTGCAATAATTAATTCGGCGGCCCTGTCTGCTTTCTCTCCGCTCTGGTAAACCAGTTCTTTCTCTGCCTTTTTGCGTTCAGATATATCCTCCACAATACCCATAACATATATGAACTCCGCGGAGAGCTGATTTATCACTGATGCAGTAATATTCACCCATATAATATTACTGTCTTTTTTTACGTAACGCATTTCCAGCGAATATGTGTTGACATCCCCGTTAAGTAATCCGGTCAAATGATTTGTCTCGTTCTGAAGATCATCAGGATGAGTAATATCCATGAATAACATATTGAGTAATTCATCCTGGGTATAACCAACTATATTGCAGAATTTCTGATTTACCCTTACTATTTTCCCGTCAATCGCTACATGAAAAATCCCTACCGCTGCCTGCTCAAATGTTGCCCTGAAACGTTCCTCGCTTTCAACAACGGATAACTGCGTCTTCCTAAGCTCTTCCTGATCATTTGATTCTTTCAATGCTCTTTCAATTGAATATATCAATCGTCCCAATTTGTCTTTCGAAACATAATCCGTTGCGCCTTGTTTCAGCAGTTCCACGGCTATTTCCTCACCGATAAACCCGCTTACACATATATAGGGAGTTGTTGGACATATTGATTTAGCATGCCCCAATGCCGCAAAACCATCAAACCCGGGCAGCTGAAAGTCGGCAAGAATCACATTGTACTTTTTCGAGGATATTGCAGAAACAAATTCATTTTCCTTCTTCACAATATCCATTTGAATTTCCGACCCGAAATTCTCACACAAAAATTCATATATGATCTCAGCATCCATGTGGGAATCTTCCAGGGAAAGAATTTTTAACTGACGTTTTTCGTCTTCACTCTGGTTCATATTTTCACCCATTTTTCGGAGGTATCTCATTAATAATTGCCCAAAATACGCCAATCTCTTTGACTACTTCCGCAAAAGCACTGAAATCAACTGGTTTTACTACATAAGCATTTACGCCAAGGTCATACCCCTTAATTAAATCCTTCTCTTCCCGCGAGGAAGTCAGCATAATAATAGGTATCTGCCTGAATCTATCGTCTTTTTTGGCAATTGCAAGGAATTCCAGGCCATCCATTCTCGGCATCTTCAAATCAAGCAGAATCATTCCCGGATTGCCGGTTTTTCTGCCCTTATACTCTCCTTCACACCGCAAGTATTCCAAAGCCTCTACACCGTCATTAGCCACAACGATTGGATTTACAATGTTGCTGTCTTTTAGCACTTCCTTGGTTAACTCAATATCTAACGGGCTGTCCTCAACATAAAGAATTGTTCTCATTTCCATGTTTATTCACGGTCCTTTCTTTTTAGTAAAGAGAAATAGAATACTGCACCTTCTCCAATTTTGCCTTCGGCCCAAACTTTCCCTCCATGTCTTTCGACTATTCTTTTGACAGTCGCCAACCCGATTCCGGTTCCTTCATAATCCTCACGGGAATGTAATCGTTGAAATACAGCAAATAACTTGGAGGCATAGGTCATATCAAAACCCGCGCCGTTATCCTTAATATAATAAACATTATCATTTTCATTTTCCTCTGCCCCTATAGAAATTTTAGGCATGTCAGTTTTGCTGGTGAATTTGACTGCATTTTCAATATAATTGCTCCAAATCTGTTTTATCATTTCAAGATCTGCAAACGCTGACGGCATAGGCTCAATACTGAATTCAATCCTGTGCTTAGTGTCCTGCTCACGCGTTGGCTGAATCAAATTCTCAACAATTTCATTCATATTGAGAATTTTTTGATTCATCTCGATTCTGCCAGTTCTGGAGAACTGGAGGAGTCCCTCAATGAGTTCTCCCATATTCCTGGCAGAAAATGAAATATTTTCAATATAATGGCGGCCTTCTTCCGGAAACAAATTTATATATTTCTTTACCAAAAGAGAAATATAACCTGTTATATGCCGTAATGGGGCTTTTAAGTCATGTGATATAGAGTACGAAAGCGCTTCCAGCTCTTTATTGGCAGATACAAGTTGAGCCGTTCTCTCTATAACGCGAAATTCCAATTGATTGTTGAGATTTACTATATTCATTTTTTGAACAGCAAGTTCTTCATTGGAAACAAATAATTCTTCCGTTCTTTTTTTGACTTCAATTTCAAGGTTATTCTTCAGATACATTAATTCATCTTCTGCTTTTCGGATGGCGGTTATATCTCTTGCCGCAGCGAACACACCAATCGTATTACCTTGATCATCTTTGTACACCGAAGCATTGTACAGCACTGGCGTACTGCGTCCGCTGCTATGTTTGAGTTTGAGTTCATAATCAAATACCTTACCGTCTTTAAATACCTGTTGATAGACTGTTTCTGCTTTATCAGGCTCGGTAAAGTACTCAGAAAAATTTGTGCCGATCAGTGTTTCTCTCGGCAGTCCGATGGCATTTTCAGTAGCAGAATTCAAATCGGTGATTATTCCGTTCGGCCCAATGGTAACGAGCGGGTCCAGGCTTGCTTCGATAAGGCTGTGGTAATACTTCTCAGCATCACTGATCACTTGATTTGCCTTTTTGACTTGTTCATTTGCTAAAATTAACTCTTCAGTCCTCTTTTCTTTGTTCTGCATTTCGGTTTGGATCGTCTCTGTCATAACATTGAAAGAACGAGACAGGATGCCAAATTCATTTGTAGAATCATAGCTGCTTCGAGTCTCGAGTTTCCCCTGCTGAAATGCCTTTGTAGCTGCTGCCAATTCTTTAAGAGGAGGAAGGATTCCTTTCCTGAGAAGGACACTTACACTTCCTGCAAAAATCAGAATGACCGCAAAAACAATCATCATCTGCAATATGTGTTGGTTCTTCTGCTGTTGAGCATTCAAATATAATTGACTTGCTTTGTCTTTCGAGAAATCATTAATGATTGATAAAGCACTCTCAATCTTTTGTGCCTGAATTCCCCCAACCCCGCTAATCATCACTCTCTGCGCTGCCTGTTCGGTCTTTCCTGCCTGCAGTAAAAAGATAGTCTCCTCGCGGATCGGTTTGTATTCCGCCAACGCATTGTAGACATTATCTATATCACTTTGGGGTCCGAGATAGGATGTGTAGAGGATATTCATCTGCTGGTAGGCGTCAGCCTCGTATTCATCTATGTCAGTGATTTTGTCCTGCATTATCTGTGTATTTTTTTCCAGAACCAGTCCGTTCATCTCCACTCTTATATTAAGTACGTCGGTCTGAATGGAACTTATTGCCTGCTGGCTGATGATGGGATGCTCATAAAGGTCCCTCGAGCTTTGCCATAAGCTGTTCAAATAGAATAGACTAATGCCTCCCAGCAGCATTACAAGAAAGAGAATGATACCTAGACTCCCATTTAGCTGCCTGGACATTTTTATATTTTTCAGCTTCATCTTGTACCTCAAATTTCCATTCCCAAAAACTTACTACTTGAGAATAAACCATAATAAGCCGCAATTACGAAGCTGCACGAACAGTCATATAATACTATTAATCATCTTCTTATACTTCTGCTGCTTGGAAGAAGTCTTTTCAATAGCCACTATATTGCTATTTTCTTTATTAATAAAATACAAAAAAAGAGTTCCCAAAAGCAGTCGGTCTTTGACTGGTATTCTTTTCCACTCGTATCCTTTGAACAAATCCTTTACCAGAAATATCTCACCATCAGTAAGAAATTCAGTTTCCTTTTCAGCTCTCACCAACAATTCTTTTACATCAAACATAATTTTCACCCCTTATGTATGACCTGAATGATAACAATGTTGTTAATAATATTGTATACAATATTATTAACAGTGTCAATTTATTCACGGACAAGTTTTATGTTGCAAATTATATATAAAATAGCTGTTACCAGCGAAATATTTTATACATGATAATAATTAAAATTTATGTATTTGCATAAAACATTCTCTTATCCAAACATATAACTATTAACAATTACACCCAGCAGTCCCCAGGTTGTGCCAAGAATCGCCCCACCCAGAACATCCCTGGGGTAGTGCATCCCAACATATATCCGTGTGATTCCCACCAATCCGGCAATTGCATAAAGAAGAAGCCATAAATATAAACTCACATGATAATATTGTAAAAGCAGCGTCGCCAGGAAAAAGGCCTGACAGGTATGCCCGCTTGGGAAGGAACGCCCGCTCTCCCGTGAACCGACAATACGTATATTTTCAAGCTTAATATAAGGGCGTGTCCGATGAATGAGTACTTTCATGAGTTGAACAACCAGAGCTAATGTCAATCCGCCTAATACGAGTTCGTATGCCAGCAGATGATTCCCGCTGAAATAAAGGATCAGGGCAACTGCAAAAGCAAAAACGAAGTTGCCGATCTGCGTAAATCCAAGCATCAGCCAATCAAGCCACGGAGGACGGCGTCCGCGCATATTGAAAAACATAAATACCCAGACATCAATCTGCTGACCCAATGACCATATAAGAGAGACAGCAATCAGACTGAAAAATAATATGAGTCCTACCAAAAATATATGCGTTTTTATGCCTGTCCAGAATACTCGCCACACATAAACCGGTGTGAATATTACAACTAAAGCCAATAAGGCTGTCATTCCAATTATCCAGACTACATGGTGAATATGGCTGATCCAGTCTCTGACTTTTCTCCATACTCCATGAATTTGGAGTTCCGGCAGCTTGACTTCCTCAGAAGGCTGTATATTCTCACTTTTCAAGGATTTCACCTGTTTTGGTTCCCGCTTTGGTCTCTTCAGACTTGACCATAACGGACAAAGCGTGCTTCTGCACTTCGATCCGCACGGTTCCTGTACCTGTATCAATTCCGTCGGCCATGATGGGCATGTCCGGATGGGTCTCAATTACAACTCTTCGCACACGTAAATGCTGAATGCGCGGATCCTCCTGCGGACTCGTTCCCGGACCTTTTAAGACATAGCCGAGCAAATCAAGTTTTGACAGGTCAGCAAAAAACAATACATCCAGATAACCGTCATGATACGAGTCAGGGGAACCAACCTGAAAATTGACACCCACGTAGGGCATATTGGATACAATTACGACATGCCCCAATTTCTGGATCTCTTTTTTGCCGTCGAGCAAAAGATGTATCTCTGAGGGAGGCGTCGTTGTCAGGGTTGCCAGGAAATCACCGATTCGTCCTAAGTTGCCGTGTTGAATGTCATCGCCTGATGAAAAAAGCGTTGAAAACAATCCTACCGAGCAAAGTTCAATAAAAGGAGTACTGACATTTTTACATGTACTGATACCCATATCGATTTTCTGACGGTGTCCCGTTCGAAGAAGGGCAATAGCAGAAGGGATATCGGCAGGAATACCCATGCTGAGAGCAATATTGTTGCGCGTACCCATCGGAATAATGCCAAGGGTGGCAGTCGTACCCGAAACGCACCTTGCAACAGAAGATACCGTTCCATCTCCTCCGCAGACGACGATCATACGAACTCCCGACGTAACCGCATCCCGCACAACTCCGGACAGGTCACAGTCCGGTTCAATCAAAAAAGGTTCAGGAACGAAATTCCATGCCTGCATTTCTTTTATCACATCCATGAGCTGCACAGGTGATTTGTCATTTGCCCCGGAGATAGGATTAAAAATAAGCAAAACCCGCATTCGCCGTTTGTTGGTATTCTGATTCGTCATGTTATGCCCCTTAACATTCCTGTATATTTTATATAATCACAACGTTTATTCAAATCAAATTATAACATAGTAGTATGTAACATTTCATTCTTCAAAGCCCTTTCAACTGAAACTCTAACTTAATCTGTGATCTGGTAATGTCATCTCAGTAGTAACTTTGATAACTGCGTCATTTTTTGTTTTCTCAAAAACACCCTGAGTCGACAGCCTCTTTTGCCTGGTCAATGCAGTGTAAGAAGCTGGTTACAGATTCGGGGGTAATATATCATGAAAAACGCAAAAACGGGAGTAAAAAAGAACCTAGAAACCTCACTGTCTCTGACTTCTTTGGTGATGCGCCCGACAGAAATCGAATCCACAATTCTCTGATCCGTAGTCAGCTTCATTGCTTGTTGCTATCTTGTCGAAATGTGTTGAAATGAAGTGTTTTCAGTCGTTTACAGATGTTGATTTGTTCTCTTATCGGTTTTTGTGACTTGTTTCCGGTTCAACAAACCACAAATGAACCACAAATATGTTATAAGAATGGCCTGACCACAAAAAACTGCCTCGCGAGCAGCATCAAACTACTCGCGAGACAGTCTCTTTTTTAGTTTAGTCCGTAAACCTGACTTTTATGTTTTAACAGTTTCCTTAAACCAGATTCCAGAACATTACTGTGTTAGCAACCATAATCATCGTAAACAACATAGCATTTACAAATGACGCAAGCCAAACGTTGTTGGTTTTTTCGAAGATCTTTTTGGCAAATACCGCGGCAATTGCCAGACAGGGAACGATCGCGATCAATACGATTCCGTTAAGGCTTTGCGCAGGTAACATGGCAACGCCTCTGGCAAAATCCATAATGTACTGCAGTGCAAGCCACAGGACCAGGCCGCCGATGTTCAGGAAGATCGCGAGGGCATAACCGCCTTTTCTCTCCCGGGTATTGGCATTTATGGCAATCGTATTGATGAAATAATAGATAAAGAAGAATGGCAGGTAGCGTAGCGCGGTCAGCAGATTTTCAAAGCTGAAGGTCCGTACAGCCAGGGTCCAAATTCTGAAATCCGTTCCAAAGATTCCCTGCACTGCAAACAGCAGTGCATAGACAGCCGCCACGGACAGCAGAGCGACGCAAAGGCTTGCCGCGATTGACTTGATGTTCAGGCTGACACCGTAATTTTTTAGCGCTGTGCCGGCCTTTTGCTTGGACAATACATAGTAGAGGATGGTAATAACCAGAGTAATCAATGCGCAGCAAATGGCCCAGAATGCAACCTGATTGGTTATCGGCTCGTTAAAGGTCCTGCTGAGCGGGAGGACAGAGGTCGCAAATTTGAATACCAGGGCGGCCGCAACACTGGCTACTACGGCTGCGATGCCGCCATAGGCAAAGGTTCTTTGTTTCTTGACAAAGCCAAGCACCGAAATGGCAGCTCCGGCAACCGCTGCGAGGATTGCCAGGATGAACACGATGTCCAGACCTGATTTTGTTTTATCCATAAAGGTTGCAAACAGTATTGCCGGGTATAATCCGCAAGCTATGATGGAAATCCAGAAAATGATTTTTTGCCGCAATGTTTTCGGAGGTGCTACGGCCGCTGTTTTTTCAGTTACTGCAAGTTTTAGGAAAGGCAGTTTTAGCAGCAGGCTGATAAGCGGCACAATCAGCAGGAAGAAGCCGACCAAAGCCAGGAAGTTGCAGAATTCCTTCAGCATCCAGATTTGGTTGCCGGAATCCATATTGACATTTGTCTGACTCGCAGCTGTGACACCAGCAAATGCTGTGTGGTAGAAGTCAATCATGTTGGCTGTAGTTGCTTTGGAGAAATGGTTCCAGGGATGTGTCTGGTTGGGTGTATAGATGATGTGCTGTCCGGATTGTGAATCGCGCACCGGATTGCCGTCAATCATCAGGGCACCGGATTCAACTTTATAAAAGACGCCGGCATCTGCTCCACCGGCCTGATCCATAACGCCCAGGAATTGTTTGCCGGACAGCGTGGCGGCAAAGTCTTTATAGGTCGCAGTTCCTTTGATCAGTAATTCAGCTGCGGTTTTTTCTGCATCGGATTTATTAAAGAAGAATTCATCATAATGAGCTGCAATCATACCGACAGTACGGTTGCCGAAGGCAGCAATATAATCGGTCTCAGTTGCAATTGCCGCGGCATAAGAAAAGTCAGCGCCTGCAGAGAGGACTGCATAAATGGAACGCGTTCCGGTCTTAAGCGAAGTCATTTCATCCATATATGCGGCAATCAACGAGGAAAAACCGCCCATGGAATGTCCGCTTACTGCCAGGTAAGCATTGCCTTTGTCATCTTTTTTGGTATAGTCCTGTTTGGCCATATAGGTTGCGGCATCAAACTGTGAATATATCCAAAAGGTCGAGAATTGATCGCCGACCTTGATATTGCCGGCCCATCTGGAGTCGCCGTGGTCGTACATATCCAGAGCCAGGACGATGTATCCTCTTCTGGACATTTCGATTGATGGCGCATCCTGCATTTCTTTGGAGTTCAGATAGCCGTGCGTTGTCACGATAACCGGTCTCGGGTCATCGGCGCCTGCACCAGCCGGCATGTAAAGCAAGCCCGCCAAGGTGCCGCGTTCGGTTTGGAATTCAATTTTCGAAACATTAACTGAGAACATTGAGGTGTTAAACATTGATGCAAAGAAACTGCCGAAAATGATCAGAATCAGTGAAATGCAAAGTACAATTTTCGTCTTCTTCATAAATAATCCCCCTTCGTTATTTTGCTGCCTTCAAGAAATGGAAAATCCTCCTGTCTCTTATTTTATCTGGAAATTAAAGAATCGCAAATATCCGTGAAAATAATACCGAGGGCATAGGCGCCGGCGTCCGGATAGCCGATGCTGCGCTCTCCGACTGTACCGGCACGGCCCATTCTGGCGACGATCGCTTCGGTCGTTTTCGCGCCGTCGACTGCGGCCGCAGCGCCAAGGCGCAAAACCTTCAGGACATCGGTTTCGTCTTTTGCAAGCTCTGACCATTGGTCAGCACAAGGAATCAGTGCATCCATCAAAGTTTTGTCGCCGATACCGGCACCGCGTCCGAAAGAGCGTTCGCCGGTTTTTTGAATACCTTTGACAGTAGCCTGCAGCATGTCGGCAAAGTCTTGGATGGTAAGGTTTTGCTTGCCGTTTGTGCTGCGGCCCGCCGCACGGAAGGCTGAGCCCCAGATCGGACCGGAAGCGCCGCCGCAATACTCCATGATGATAAGCGAGCACTCATTCAAGAAAGTGCCGATGTCCAGATCCTGCCGGGTTACGATCGACTGCCATTCTCTTTTCAGCTGTTTGAAGCCTTTGGCAATGCTCATGCCAAAGTCGCCGTCACCGGCATGGGAATCCAGATCACAGAAAGGCACTTCATTGCGAATAATCGAATCAGACATGATGTCGATCATGTAAATCATATTACCGAGGCTGATTTCACTTCCAACCACAGCATTTGCGGCCAAGGTTTCGATTTTAAATGAATCCTCCTTCTTGTCTGGTCCGGCAGCAGATGGATCGTAGTAGTCAACGGCCGCAACAGGTCCGTCGACCATAAATGCCGGTGCTTTTGAGGGTTCATTGAGCAGCGCTTCGGTTTCGTCGTCCAAGAGCAGCAGTGAAACGGACGCGCCGGCCATATCGATGCTGGTCATATAATTGCCGACAAAAGTGCGGACGACGGTTATGCCCTTGGCCGCCAGTTCCTTTCTGACAGCAGCATTCAACAGATACAATTCCATCAGAGGCGTGGCGCCGAAACCGTTGACCAGAAGAGCAACCCGCCTGGATCCCGCAGATTCTTTCAGATTCAGTTCGCTGATCAAAGACAGCACCATCCTGGCCGCCAGTTCCGCGGCATTAAGAACATCGATGCGCTGAATGCCCGGTTCGCCGTGGATGCCAACACCATATTCCATTTCATTTTCATCCAGATGGAAGGTTGGACTGCCTTTGGCCGGTACGGTGCAGGATGTCAGGGCAAATCCAATGCTTTTAACATGATCGACGACCTTTTGCGCAATTCGCTTGACCTCCGGCAGGTCTTTACCCTGCTCAGCCGCTGCACCGGCGATCTTGTGGACAAAAACAGTTCCGGCCACGCCGCGGCGGCCAACGGTATAGAGGCTGTCCTGCACAGCGATGTCGTCATCAACCTTGATATAATCAACGTTGATGCCATCTTCCTGAGCCAGAAAGGCTGCGTTTTTAAAATTCATAATATCGCCGCTATAGTTTTTGATGATCAGCAAAACGCCCTTGTCTGAAGCCGCACTGCGAATAGCCTGGTAGACCTGAATTTGGGACGGTGATGCAAATACATCCCCGCAGACAGCAGCGTCAAGCATGCCTTGGCCGATAAACCCGGCATGAGCCGGTTCGTGGCCGCTGCCGCCGCCGCTGATCAGGCTGACTTTGTTGCAATTGATTATCTTTTTGCGGATGACCTTGTATTTGGCGTCGAGCAGAAGTTCGGGATGAGCGAGTACGATACCCTGGCACATCTCCCGAACAACATCTTCCGGCCGGTTGATTATTTTTTTCATAGCTCAAAAACCCCTGCTGCTTTTAAATTCCCTGCCAATTCTATCGGCAGTTTTGATTGCGGCGGCAACATCTGCCGCTGTTAACGGGAAAGGCATCGCATGGATTGATTCGGCAGGAATGCATGCTTTTTCGGCAACCTCTTTCAGCTCTTTATCACTCAGCGAGTCAACACCAATATCTTTCAGGCAAACCGGCAGGCCAACCGACAGGCAGAAGTCGAGCACTTCGTCCAGTTCTTCGGTTGGAGCATTTTCCAGAACCAGCTGTGCCAGGGTGCCGAAAGCAACCTTCTCGCCGTGGAAATATTTGTGTGTGCCCGGCAGAATTGTAAGTCCGTCATGGATTGCATGGGCTGCGGCCAGCCCGCCGCTTTCAAAACCAAGGCCTGACAAGAGGATATTGGCTTCGATGATGTTTTCAAGCGCCGGTGTGACCTGCTTCTCTTCACAGGCATATTTTGCCTTCAGCCCATCTTCGAGCAGTGTTTGAAAACAGAGTTCAGCAAGGGCGAGCGCGGCTTTGGTTGCTATGGCCGGTCCGCATTTTCCTTCCCGGAATCCACAGGGCAGGCCGGCATTGACATTGGCATACGACTTATTAGTCGCTCTTGCTTCAAAATAGGTCGAGAGAGCATCACCCATGCCGGAGACGAGGAAGCGGACCGGTGCGTTGGCGATAATAGTCGTATCAACCAAAACAACGCTGGGGCTTTGCTTGAAATAAGCGTAGTCGTCAAAAGCGCCCTCCGGTGTGTACAAAACGGCCGAATGGCTCGTCGGCGCATCAGTCGCGGCGATTGTGGGAACAATGATCAGCGCTTCGCCTTCGGCAACACACTTGGACGTGTCGATCGCCTTACCGCCGCCCAGTCCGATGGTGCAGTCACACTTGTTATCCAGGGCAACCTTCTTCAGCCGTGCGACCTCCTGGCGGGAACACTCACCGACAAAACTGCTCGTGACGAAGGTTATACCAAATTTCCGGGTGGTTTCATCAAGCTGCTCCTGAACTCGAACGACATCATCGGGATGGGCAATCAGCAGCGCTGATTTGCCGAACGTTGATACAAAATAGCCCAGGTTAATCAATTCATTTTCCCCTTGAACATATTTAGTGGGGCATATTAAAGCTTTTCTCATCATCGATTTCCTCCATATTCATAAGAAACACGTCTTATCCACAATTATGGTGTTGTGCGGTCAGAAATACACGATACGGAAATGATGTTTTATTATAATTTTCTATTGTAATTTTTTGATCTCTCATGGTCAAATGGTAATAAACCATCGTCATTATGTCGATATGGTTGCTATTTCAGAATGTTTTTTGTGCAATAGTCACAAAAACCGAAAGGTGTACCTCATGCGTTCAGGATCCTTGAAATTGAATAAAATACTGGACATTCCAAAGTGGCAGAACTTGCAGGACGCCCTGGCGCTCGTGACCGGTCTGGCGATCATCACTGTTGACTACAAGGGAGTCCCGATCACGCAGCACAGTTCCAGACGGCAGTTTTGCAGTTATGTGCGCGAACACCTCGACATGGCGGCCTTTTGCCAGAAGTGCGACTCGCGCGGCGGCTTGGAGGCTGTTCGTATCGGCATGCCTTATACGTATCTTTGCCATTGTAACATCGTCGATATCGCAATTCCGATCATCGTCGACGATAAATATATCGGCGCCATTATGGCCGGCCAGATCAAGCTCAGCGACAAAAGCGAAGAGGATAGATTAGAAAAAATCCTCAACTCCCCCATTCAAAAGCAATACAATTCACCCGATTTTCGAAAGCAATTCGATGAAATCCCATCCATGTCATTTGATCAGTTGCAGAGCGCCGTGGATATGCTTTCTATTTTGTCCAATTACATTGTTGAAGAAGCCATGAATAAAAACCTTGTTCTGGAAATGTATGAGCAGGTCTTGTCAAACGAACGTATCGGTGGTATTCCCGAAGGTCATCAAATTGACACAGTCGAAAATATTCGCAGAAATTTGGGCGAAGCCGTCGTCAGTGCCTATATCAAAACGTCCAGTGAGAATAAGCAGGCCTGCGCCAACAAAATACTGCAGCCCGCCATCAATCACATCTTTGAGCACAAAGGTGAAATGCTGTCGCAAAAAGCGGCGGCTGAAATGTGCCACATCAGTCCTGGCCATTTCAGCCGGCTGTTCATGAAAGAAACCGGCGAACACTACGCCAACTTCTACTCCCGGCAAAAAGTCGAGTGGTCAAAGCAGCTGCTGGAGAAAACTAATTTGCCGATCACCCAGATCAGTGATGAACTGGGTTTCAACGAGCCGGGGTATTTCATCAAGACATTCCGAAAATTCGAGGGTGTGACGCCTTCGACCTATCGCAAGTTTATTATCTTTCAACCTGTAATCAATTGAAATCGGGAAATTTCATTATATCAGAGCCATTAAAAAAGCACCGGAGACCTTACAGTCTCTAGTGCTTTTCTTGTGGTGCGCCCGATTTACACTGAGCAAATGACTCAATCCAGCTAATGCCAAGCCCTTTTTGAGCGCTAAACGTCCTTCAAGAGAATTTGGCCCGATAACTTTGGACCATCCGCTGCTTGTGGGTTTTATCGAAGTACTTGGGACATCAAATTAAACGTAGACACTTCCGGGTTTTGCTTGTTTCCCAAAAGCACTCATATCGGCAGGAGTTGCGACATGTGTTGTCCCTGAAAATTTTTCTTGTACGGTTCCGGTTTCAACCATTTTATTATATTCAGCTTGAGACATCCATATTCCAACACGTGTAGTTCCTATGTCCCCGCGCACTCAAAAATATTTGCCGCTTTCTGAGCTATCAACGCATCATCAGTAAATGCAATCAATCTATCGGCTGCATACATCATATCACTTTCTGCTGTTGGCGATAATGCTCCCATGTCACCAACGATTCCGTCAAATTGGACTTATGATATCGACAGCCGAATCCAGAAGGAATAGCAGCTGATGTGCTGTTTTCCCGCCTAGTCCCGTGTTTCCTTTATACTTTCCCAGGCTTTTTCCGCATGGTAGGAACTTCGTACCAGCGGTCCTGACGCAACATAATTGAATCCTGCCAGATAGGCCTGATCTCTGTACCAGTCAAACAGTGCGGGCGTGACGTACTCAACCACCTTGTGATGCCTGGGTGAAGGAGCAAGGTACTGCCCTATTGTCAGAATGTCGCAGCCATGGAGGTGAAGATCTTTAAATACTGCTAAAACCTCTTCGCTGGTTTCTCCTAATCCGACCATGATGCCGGATTTCGTCAACCGCGACGGGGCCATTCTTTTAACTTGGAGCAGAAGATTGAGGGAACGCTTGTAGTCTGCCTGCGGCCGGACTGTCGGATACAGTCGCAGGACTGTCTCAATATTGTGGTTGATCACATCAGGGTTTGCGTCGACTACTGTCTGCAGCACTTTTTCGTTGCCCTGAAAATCCGGTATCAATACTTCGATCAGCGGACTGTTTTCACCTGGCGTTTCCCTGATAGCTGTTATAACGCGGGCAAAATGGTCTGCCCCGCCATCAGGCAAGTCATCACGGGTGACTGATGTAATGACCGCATATTGCAGTGCAAGCTGGGCAATAGCCTCTGCTACGTGCTTTGGTTCCAGAGGATCGGGAATTGTAGGTACACCTTTACTGACACAGCAGAAGGTG
>Ga0209123_1001941_pt1 | contig 18698 bp, 16 predicted proteins | sample BarGraIncu00431A_FD_184500 | JGI IMG/M metagenome (GOLD analysis project Ga0209123, IMG submission 184500) | Arctic peat soil microbial communities from Barrow, Alaska, USA - Barrow Graham LP Incubations 004-31A (SPAdes) (version 2) | ecosystem: Environmental > Terrestrial > Soil > Wetlands >... | reverse complement strand
TGGATGTCAGTCGTGTAACATTATATAGGTATTTAAAAAAATTCGGTTTAGATAAAGACTAGTATGGATATAGGATGGGATTATAATGCGATTGAGAAAAAAGCCTTGGGTGAGTGGGGCATTAGAAGAATATAGTGATATTGTGCTCATCAAAGATTTACTTTGTGCTAAAACCTTAGCTGCAGGTGCAAACCTTGATGAAGAAATAAAAAAAGCTAGCGAAAGAATGAAAGGTCATTGGCATGAAATTTTTGGGCGTTCAGCACCCTTGCATGTGGAATTAGGTACGGGTAAAGGCAAATTTATCAGCGAAATGGCAGAGAAATATCCTGAAATTAACTTTGTTGGCATTGAATCTCAGCAAGATGTTTTATATTATGTAGCGCAAAAAGTGCGGGAAAAGCAGTTAACCAATGTTCGGTTATTGGTTTTTGATGTGAGCCATTTAGTAGAGATTTTTGCAGCGGATGAAATTAGCAGACTGTATATTAATTTTTGCGATCCATGGCCCAAAGTGCGACATGCTAAGCGGCGTCTTACTCATGGGAACTTTTTGGATAAGTATGAGATTGTCCTCAACCATGGTGGTGAAATATTTTTTAAAACCGATAATAGAAAACTGTTTGATTTTTCTTTGGAGCAGTTTGCTGAGAAAAACTTGGTTTTGGATAAGGTGACTTTTGATTTGCATGAGAGTGATTACTTGGGTAATGTCATGACTGAATACGAAACTAAATTTAGTGGCATGGGAACAAAAATAAATCGTTGTGAAATAAAATTTCCATAAACCAAGGGAGTGTGTCTCCTGAAAAATAGTTGCTGATTTTTTGCATTTTGATAACATCATTTTAATTTGCGGCATATACTGTAATAAACACTGTGGATCAAAGAGGGAGAGTGTTGTTATGCCGCGTCAACAAATGTCTTATATGGTTCCTGAGCCCTTGGAACCACTAAACTTAGAAGAAGTAAAATTCTGGCTAAGAATAATGCAGGAACATGCCTTGTTTATTCAAGCCGGCCTACCGTGTGATCAAACGGAATTCATTGATGAGGCTCAGGCTTTCCACCAGGAATTGGAGTCTTTACGCCTGCGTGCTGACGGAGTTAAAAGTGACAAAAAGCTTACGGAATTAATCAATGATTGTCAGTGTCTAGTGAAAGAATTTTATATTTTTAAACGTAAATTGCTACATATGATGTTAGAATGTAAACTCGGTGGCTGGAATTTCCCCCTGCTTCTTGACCATATGGCGCGGGAAGCCGAATATTTTACGCGCCTGTTAGACAAGGTTAAAGGTAATAAGTCACTTGTTAATGGCGGGACTAAAGCCCAGGAAAATGCATTTTGGCTGCGTATTATGGCGGATCATGCTAAGTTTATCAGTCAACTACTAGATCCTTCTGAGCGAAATTTAATTAATACGGCCAATGCTTTTTCCGAAGAATTCGATAATCTATTTATACAGGGAAGAGATTTTTCAAGTATGCTACACTGTTATCCCGAAGTTGCTGCTTTTAAACGATTTATGCAAGATACCAGAGCGGCCACTGTCCGCCTGCGAGACTTCAAGCGAGCTGCCGAAGAAATGATCACAGAGTGTAGATTAGTAGGTCTTATTCCAGCACTACTCGCTGACCATATCCGTCGTGAGGCTGATCATTTTCTCATGATGTTGATCATGATGGAAAAAGGTATTATGAAAAATATGTCGATAGTGGCCATTGAAGATATGGAAGAGATCATACCTGTGCAAGATACGGCTGAAAAATGCAAAATATATAAAGTGATGAAGCCAGAAAGGGAAGACGAGGAGCTACCAGAAGCCGAGGAAGTTGATCTAGAATGGATGATTCAAGAAAAAATAAGCAATCAAATCAAAATAAATAATGAAGTTGAGCGCGATGAGCCTGAATCTAATAATAATATAGCTGAAGAAGTAGCTGCACCATCAGCTCCGAAAATTAGCGATACTAAATATAAGTGGAGTGGTAAATGGCCACGTCAGCTAGGAAAAAAAGATGAGTAACTCATTTATAGACAAAGACAAGAACTTGGGTCTAATCCCAAGTTCTTGTCTTTGTTCTAAGATATCCTATTTGGGGATTACTGCGATATAGGCTAGAAGTTCTCTTTTGGTATCGGTAGTTGCTAAGAGACGACCATTACGTAGGTCAATTAAGCTTAGGTCGGCGAAAATATGGCTGGTAGCAATGCCAAAATCTCCACCAGGTAGAATATGTAGACATGATATAGAACGACCTAGTTCAATATGGCGGATGATGGCGGCCGTGTTACTATCGATGACTGTGATCGAGGAACTTTCCTCATTAACAACATAGGCAATATGCTCATCAGGCCAAGTTGCTACATGGGAAGGATAAGCGGCAGAAGGACTGGTTGTATAGGGATAAATACAACGTTCAGCTGTTATAACAGCGGGAGTATTATCTTCGGATCTAGTTTTATTAAAGCACATGATTCCTTCAATTGCGAAATCAATTGTTGTAAAGGGGATATAAATATGGCCGCAGGCATCAAGTATGATATTAGTTGGAATGCCTGGTAGAGTATGTTCATTGATTAATTGGCCGTTAAGGTCAAAGACAACAAGTGTTCCTTGATCACTCAGTTCCCAGACACTATAGACTGCATGATGATCAACTGCTAACCCTACACAGGTAGCTTTGCTGGGGTTGCCTAGGCTTTTCAGGGACATAGTAGGTATCTCTAGGACATAAAGCACGCCATCAGGGTCTGATAAATACGCAGAATTGCCATCTGGCGAAAGTGTGAATTGTATAGGCTGGGGTAATTTCATGGGTAGGCGGTAGATTGATCGCTTTTCAAGATTGGCAACTAAGAGTGCGCCACTGCCATTCTTGCCAACCGCGGGTATATATGCTTTAGTTAAGTCAGGTGCTAGGAATAGCTCAGTGGGAGTCAATCCTGATGGGTAAGGCATTTCGACAATGATCTCCCCATTTGGGCTATCGACCAGTAGCAAGGAATGGGTGGTATCATCAATAACTAATAGTTGATACGGTAAACATTCCATATCGTCACCTCGGTTTTATCGGAGCTTATTCATTGCTCATTTTTTTATATAATATTCGTAGATAAGTCAATTGGTTAGTAGGTGAGTCTATTTATTTTTGCTATAATAGGGTGAGGGATAAGTAGAGGAGAAGTAATATGAGATTTTGGATGAGCAATATGGAAGCAGTCGTGTATTGTACACTCTTGCTATTTGTTATTGGCACAGTGAATATTTTTAGTGCAAGTTTTGTAGAAGCCGGACAAACCATGCATGACAGCTACTTTTATTTAAAAAGACATGTAATGATGTTTGGCTTTGGTATAGTGGCAATGATTATTATGAGTCGTATAGACTATAAGCGTCTTAAGGGACTGATACCCATATTGATGTTGGTAACAATAGGGCTATTACTGGCAGTGCATTTTAGCGGCATTCGCATTAATGGTGCTACCCGCTGGATTTATATTGGATTCCAATTCCAACCATCGGAACTTGCCAAGTTGACATGTCTGATGATTACAGCCAGATATTTAGGGACAGTGATTGACTATGGGCGCAGAGTTACATTATTATCAGTGCCTTTCTATATGACACTATTCATAGCGGCCATCGTATTTAAACAACCAGATATGGGGACTGCAGTTATTATTATAGGTATATGCCTCATGTTGTATATGATTGCTGGATTGCCTAAGCAACAATTATTTATCTTGCTTGGGGGCGGCGGGATATTAGTTATTTATGCATCTCTAACTGCTGCCTACCGCGCTGAACGTATTGCTGCATGGCTGAATCCCTGGGCCTACCAACAGGGTATTGGTTATCAGTCAGTGCAGGGGCTTTTGGCAATTGGTTCAGGTGGCTTTTTTGGTGCTGGTCTTGGTATGGGTTCCAGTAAATTTTATTATTTGCCGGAAGGGCACACAGACTTTGCTTTCGCGGTATTATGTCAAGAAATGGGCTTTATTGGCGCAATGTTAGTATTTTTTCTGATGGCAATGTTTGCGTTTTATGGCGTTAAAATTGCTTTAAAAGCTCCTGATGGTTTTGGTAAAATGCTGGCGATGGGTACGGTGGTTTTAATAGTAGGACAAACGATCATTAATATCGGGATGGTATCAGGTTTGTTACCTGTAGTTGGCGTGCCATTACCGTTTATTAGTTTTGGCGGTACAGCGCTGATTATCAATTTGATGGCGATTGGTATTTTGTTGAATGTGGGGCGGCAGGGCATAGATTCTGTACCAGGAGAGACCCCATCAAGGCCTGATACTAGCCGCAATACCCGTCTAAAACAGGCGAGACAAGCTAGGACACTCAATCGAATAAAGTAATAAAACACGTAAGAGGCAGTTAATAACCGCCTCTTACGTGTTTATTAACTGATAATTATGGTAATACTGAACAACAAGATATTTCATAGGGAGGCGATGACATAATATGTTTGGCCTTATCCGTGTAGGAGCCTATTTGGTCAGTACATTTACCATATGGCAGTTTTTTCAGGGTGATATAAGTGGCATCAATAGTTTGTCCCTGCCCAAACATTTAGTTCTTGATCCCGGCCATGGCATGATTTTTGGTGTATGTGCTGGATTCAGTCACTTTACTGGTATTGATGTCACCCTGATTCGTTTAGCCTTTTTTGTCGTTACTTTATACCGTGGATTGGGAATCTTATTATATATAGTGGCCTTTCTGATTATGCCAGTAGCTGGCTAATCAGATTTTTTTTCGTAATTAGGACGTAATAAACTTTTTAGGGTTACAAAAATAGGTACAGGTTGCGTCAGGAATGATGTGATCCCTTTGTCGATGTGCTAGAACATTCTTTTGCCAACACTGAGGTTTGGCTAAGCCAAGTTTTCTTTGCTCTATCAGGATATATAAGTTTTACGAAGCGGAGAGGGGTTATAATAATAATTTTTTCTCTGTGTTCTCTGCGCCTCTGTGGTTGAAAATTCCTCTATATTTGTTTTTAAAGATGCGTTAGCGTTTTTCTTATAAATAAAGGAACACACATAATAATAACGACATAAAATATATTAGGTCAAATGAGAGGAGGATGTATGAGTGGAGGAGTTATATAAAACTAAAAAGCAGATGTGGAAACCGGAAGATGCAGAAGAGGATGGCTGTAGCGGAATGATGCTAGCTCATTCTTATGTTCCATGGCAGTATTATACTAACGCCTTTGGTCCGCAAGAAGCACTGATGAAGGGAACGTTATTCCCTGAACTATATGGGGTTTATATGATCCCAGAGTGAATATGGAGGTGAAAACATGAATTGTGAACAGCAAATGAGTATGCTCATTAAAGTTCAGGAGATGGGATTTGTTGCTTTAGAGCTTAATTTATATTTAGATACTCATCCTTGTGATAAGGATGCTCTTAATGATTTTAACTGTGCTGTTAAACTGCTCAAAAAATATAAACAAGCATATGAACAAGAATTCGGCCCCCTCCTAAACTTTGGTATGAGTGGATTTGCAAAAGAATCGTGGCAATGGATCGAAAATCCATGGCCATGGGAATTATAGAGGGAGGAGAGATTATGTGGATATATCAAAAGTCATTGCAACATCCCGTGAAGGTTAGCTATCCTGATTTAAAATTTGCCAAGACGGTCATCACCCAATATGGCGGACCGGATGGTGAACTCGGAGCATCCCTGCGATATCTGAATCAGCGCTATTCTATGCCTACAGGCCAAGCTAAAGCCTTACTTACAGACATCGGCACAGAAGAATAGGCACCGCAATGATGTAAGTGATGAGTTTAAAAAAAGATACTATATTCTAGGGTATAGAATCAATTGAAAATTATTAGAATCACCCCATCTTCCTGATTTTTCCTTGAAATATTCTACTTTCACCAATATTTTTCTGAGCAATGAATTCTTTAATTTTATATCATCAGTGTGCCTGTACACGTCGATAATATGCGAATAAATTTGAATATTTTCTTTGATCTTTATATCGTTATCTGTTGAAGATTTTAAAGTTTGAATATCGTTGAGTAGTTGTTCTTTTTTCTCGGTCAAAACTTTATTCCGAGCTTGAAATATTTCAATCGTATAAACACCTTTTTCTAAAAAATCACAAAGACTATGAATCTGCTTATCTGCTTTTTCTAATTCAGATTCTAATTTTGATAGGGATTTTTTCTTTAAGTCATCACTAACTGTTGATGACTTTTTTTTAATTTCAAGCTTTAATTTATATTCTTTCAGCCAGGATTCAAGCTTTTCAATTAATTCGAGTTCTACTAAGGATAGATAACTACCTACATTAGTACATTGCTTATTTGTACAAATTAGCATTGGTTCATTTTTTGAATGCGGTCTTCGAATTAATGTTTTCTTACATTTTCCACATTTCATAACATTTGCAAGTGGATTTTGTAGGGCTCTTTCATTAATTAACCTAGGCTGTGAATTCAGTTTGAATATTTCTTGCGCGCGGTTAAATGTATCAACATCAATTAGGGCTTGGTGCAATCCATCAACCAAGGTATATTCCAAATTTCTTGGACGAGACTTGGTTAATTGATTATTAACCATTTTTTTTACGGTTTTTCGGTAGTCATATCTAATTTTTCCAATGTAGACTTCATTTGTGAGTATGGACCTAATGGTTTGACCATTCCAATACGTTTCATTTCGAGGCTTAATTTTAAGGTCATTAAGATGATTGGCAACCAATGATGTGCCCATGTTCTTGGTTGTAAATAATTCAAAAATTAGTTTTACAATTTCAGCTTCGTCAGGATTAGGATTCAAGGTATTCCCCTTTTTCAATTTCATCCGTTCATAGCCGTACGGCGGTACAGAGCCTAAAAATTTTCCTTCTTCAACGGAAAGTTTTCTGCCTCGTTGCAAACGGCGGTTAATTGTTTTATATTCTCTGCGTGACATAAACATACCGAATTCTGACATTTCGTCATCAAAATCATTACTTAAATCGTAAGTTTTCATAGGTGTTATGATTTTAGTGTTTGAGTGTTTAAAAGTTTCAGATATGATACCCTGATCGATATTATTTCCTCTGCCAAGCCTTTCAAGTTCCAAAACTAGAACGCCACTATATAGGCCATTTTCAATGTCTGTTAACAGTTGTTGAACGATTGGCCTAAGTGCAATCGATTCACCAGAAGCTACTTCGCGATATATTTTATCAATTTTAAGTTTCTGTGTTTTGGCAAAATCAGTTAGTATCTTTTCGTGTCGGGACAATGTTTCTTCTTCTGATTCTTGACTGTTATCGGCGCGGGATTTTCTTAAATATATACAATTAGACATGCTGGTGATCTCCTTTTTACTACATAGCATGTTACCATTTCCGCCGGAATATGCAGCTAGAAGAGTTACTTTATTTTTTCCAGGTTATCAACACATAGACGGGCAATATCTTCTAAAATTCTTTCTATTTCTTTTGGGTCTGTTGTAATATATGTGTCATCTATCAATATTGTATTACCACGCTTACTGATAGTCGTTTCTATGATAGCCATGGGAAACCACCTCTAAAAGATATATATTAGAGGTTTTAACATTTAATGTATAAAATATAGTTTTATGATTTTCTTAAACTCTCCGGTTCTCAGCCCACATTGATGCGACCTCTCGTGTTTTTTCAGTCAAGAAAGGATTATGAAAATATAGTAAATCTTTCATAATTCATTTGCAGAGACTTTTATTTTTATCAGTAAAGGGGGAACGGCTCACTCCGCTCGTTCCGCTTCGCTAACATGCCCTGCGGGGCATTAGATGATATCTTTGCCAAAGCAAAGAGCAATGTTATTCCAGTATAAAAATGATCATAAAAATACAATAGGCATTGATCGCGGTAATGTTTTTGGCGGCATGGTAGTCTATGTGCAAATGGAAAATAATACAATAATATAATAAAAATGTAACGGAGGGAATGAATATGAAATTATCAAAAACTGAATTGAAAGCGATTGCTGATTTTAAAAAGAAAATCGAGGAAGCGAAGAAGCGTGACATTATACAGCTTTTAGAGGATGCTGGTTACGATACAGAAAACCCGGAACATTTAAAAAAACAACTTGAAGCCTCAAAATTAGCTGCACCAGAATTTTTTATAAGACAGTCTACGGAATAAATCAAGATGGTATTTGCTAGCACCACATCACTATGTTATCCCCTACTAACAAATGCTAGTTAAGCATCAGCTAATATAACGGGCAGCCCAATAAAAAACCAGCTTGTTATCCCTATGAATTAGAGATAACATTTCGCTTCACTTCATGATATCTCTAATTCATCACACCACCGCACTCTATTGAGTGCCGCTTACACCAGTAACTACGCAGATTAGATCGTAAAACATAGCGTAAAACAAAAACGTTTTACGAGCCAATAGAAAGTCTCAAATAGTAAGAATATAAGCGTAAAACAAAGGAGGTTTTTAAAAATGGCAAATATTAATGTAAGAATAGACGATAAAATGGAAATCGGACTAAAGAAAGAAGCCAGCGTATTAGGCATCAGTTTATCTGATTTAGTACGAGAGCGGCTAACTGGCGAAACGAAGTCGGAGCCGTTAAACCAAGTCACGATTGAAAACAGAATTGAACGATTAGAGGAGCAACAAAAAAGTTTAGCAGTCAGCCTGCTATTCCAGACACGTTTCCTTTATCAATTCACGATATTGGCTGCGAATGAAGAAGCTGCTGCAAAGGCGTGGCTAGCCGCGGAAAAAGAGTTAGACGAAAGGGGCTAATATTTATGCTATCATGTCACGCTATCGGTGCTGGAATGTCACCAGATTATTTTGCTAAAGATGGCTATTACACCCGCACAAACACAGAGCATGACAGATGGGAAGGAACGCTTGCAAAAGCAATGGAACTAGAGGGGCAAGTTACTAAAGAACAGTTCGAGGCAATGCATGATAAACTCGTAGAAAGTGGACGTAAGCGCGTTGCAATGGATTGTGCTTTTAGTGCCCCAAAGTCTGTTTCTCTTGCCATGGCAGTCTCAATAGAGACTAGGGTAATTATGCAAAAGCTTCACCAAGAAGCTGTCAGTCGCTGCGTTAATTATATTGAAGAAAATTACATCAAGACACGTATCAAAAAAGATGGTCACACCTATGAAGTTAAAACGGGTAATTGTTGCGCGGCAGAGTTTGAACACTATACGAGCAGGAATAATGATTTAGACCTGCACACCCATGTAGTAGTTGAAAATATGACAATCCATAAAGGCAAAGTCTATAGTATTGAGTTTGGTGACCTCCTGCAAGACCAAAAAGAAGTTGGGTTAATATATAGACAGCACTTAGCCGCAGCGCTACAGCGCGAAGGTTACACGCTGGAAGTTACGGATAAAAAATACGGTTTTTTTGAATTAAAAGGATTTGACCGTGAGATCATTATGGAGCACAGTACACGCAGGCAAGAGATTATTGCGGCTATGGAAAAAACAGGCGAAAAAAGTGCTGCAGACGCACAAAACGCAGCAATGAAAACGCGAAAGCAAAAGGGAACTGTTGATCTTAAAAAAAGTTATGAAGAAATCAATAAAGATTTGTTTCAGTCTGGGAAAATAAAAATCGAAAGGAATGATAGCTATAAACACCGCGCAGAGCGAGACGATTTTATGCTCCGCGCGGATGGTGGGCAGCGGCGGCAAAGAATAAACGACATTGCCACCGAAACCGTTAAAGAAATTAGTAACGAAAAATTCGCGTTTACCGTGCCGGAAGTTCGGCAACGGATTATGGGTGCTGGAGTGCTAGAAGGTGTTACATGTCAGGAAGCCGAAAGGGCTATGCAACGCGCCAGACTTGTGAAGTTAGGACGCATTGAACACGGCAAAGAGAAGCGTAAAGACGTATACCTCACAACCGAAGATAATATCAAGCGTGAACGTGATATTATTGACCGAATGAAGGAAGGTAAGGGGCAAGTAAAATCCCTCACCCAAGATCAAAGCGAAGCGTCTTTTGATAAACTCAAAAAACAGATGAAAGCTGAGGGCAAGGGCTTCACGCCAAACGCCGAGCAGATCAGCGCGATCCATCATGTTTTAACAAGCCAAGACAGGTATCTTTGCATTCAAGGACTTGCAGGCACAGGTAAGACCTATACCATGACCAACATACGAAAGCTATGCGAGCAGGAGGGTATCACCATTCGCGGCGCTTGCTTCACAGGCAAGGCGGCAGACGGATTGCAAAACGAATCCGGAATACAATCCAGCACAATACACAGTTTTCTAAATCAGCTTGAAGGCGCGAGTTTCAACGAAAATGATGAACGGCGCAAGAAGCAAATAAAGCAGGGCGGTATAAAGCAAGAATGGTACTTCTCCAACGTTGAGAAGGCCAAAGGCCGGGAAGTTTGGGTAGTTGACGAAGCTGGCCTTGTAGATAGCAAGCTCATGGAGCAGGTACAGAAAGCGGCAGAGGCAAGAGGGGCGCAAGTCGTTTTGTCTGGCGACTACCAACAATTCCCACCCATCGGAGCAGGCGAGCCGATGAAAGCTATGATAGAAGCTGGAGTCGGAGCCGCATACCTCGAAGACATACGCCGCCAAACGAACATTCAATTACTGGAATCAGTTAGGGAAAGCGTAAAAGGCAACCATATAGAGACGTTTGAAAATCTGGATAAAAGCGGTGATTACCATGAAATTAAGGATAAGAAAGAACGCCATGAAGCAATAACGAAAGAAATTACCCAAGTTACATTAAATGACTACATTCAAATGAAAGCCAAAGGAGAGCGAAAACTGAATCAACTTCTACTTGTCAGTACCAATGCTGACCGTAAAACATACAACAATGAAATCCGAGCAGAGTACGTAAAGCGTGGTGAGCTAGAGAACGGGCAACCATACAAAATTACTAGTCATAGCGGCAATGAAGAAACTATCGAAAACCGTAATTTTGCAGCAGGCGACCGGGTGATTTTTACGGCGAATGATAACAAATTAGACGTTAAAAACGGTACATTAGGAACCATTGAAAAAATTGAGAATAACCACTTTACCGTTCGCACCGACGTAGGCCAACAGAAACAGTTTTATATCGACAAGTACAACGATATGGATCACAGTTACTCCGTTACAAATTACAAAGCGCAGGGCATGGGCGTAGAAAAAATCATTGCCGATATGAACACCAAAAGCAAAGCTCAGGATAGAAACGCTTTATATGTTAATGTAAGCCGAGCCAAAGAAAAAGCCATTGTTTATACCGATAATAAACAGAAACTGGAGAAACAAACCAAGGAGTTTGTCCAGAAAATTACCAGCAAAGACTTTACCCAGAAAATACAGCAAATGGAACGTGGCAACCGAATTGAAAATAACGACCGTTACCATGCACCAGAGAAATTAACCATAGAGAAAGTCATACAAAAAATGAAACAAGAGCCACCGAAATTTGCGCAGTATAAAGCGCATGAAAAGCAGAAAGCGCAAGAAATTATCCAAGAACAAGCCCAAAAACTAGAACGACAGAAAACCATGGAACATCAAAAAACTATCAAACATGGTATAGGAATGGGTTTTAGTAGATAAAAGGGGGAATCGTTATGGGATTCATGGATGAAAAATTTGAAAAAGAAAGGGAAGGTGCAGAAAAAGAACAGGCGGCAGAAATCAAGGTCGCCGTAACTGCCGCCGTAGTCGCCGCTATTACCCCGCTACAAAACGAAATCATTACTCTAAAAAAAGAACTTATAAATTTGAAAAAGGAAACAATCGATCTAAAGAAAGCCGTTGAATCACCGAGCCGAATGGTTGTTGACGATGAGACCAAAGCGGAAATGAAATACATGATAGAGAGTGCTGCCGCGGGAATTGATTCTTATAAGTACCCAGTCTATGTCCTGTTCGGTATGACAATATTATTGGCGGTATCTGTTAGTTTTAACTTGTACAAATTAAACGAAACAGCAGAAAACATGGATTGGAAATATGACGCGGTAACAGGTATATTATCGGGAGATCGTCATTATTGGTGGAACGGCGAAAACTATGAAGCCAGTCGGTTAGCGCCAGAAGCGAAACGTCTGCAAGAAGCGCTTGATCGTTATAAAAAAATTAATGCTCAAATGAAAAAACAAACTGGAAATAAATAAAATTCCTAATCTCCCAGCTATGCTGTGGCGAACAGACTATCCGCCATTACGTATGAAAACAGCCTTAACACTAGATGTTAGGGCTGCTTTTCTGCCATAAATAGGGTTGCTATGCGAGTTTTGACTTCCCAATAAAGCCTAAACCATTTAGAAACAAGAGTTCAAGCGGCGAAATGTTTTGACGGTAGTGGACAGATATTCGGCCTGCCACGCATCCACCATTTAAATCTGGAAATAAAGCGAATCCGCGAAATTCGCGTTTTTTTGCGGTTGTATGTTTTTGGAAAGGTTTCGGATGGATCCGCCAAGTAAAGAAATACTTAAAATAGGAAAAAATGATGATTTCTAACAAGGAGTTTGTCGGATTTAGCAAGAATTATAGTATAATCTGGAAAAAATAATACGAGTCGCAGAATTCTTCCCCTGACCCAGGAGATATACCACGGGGTAACAAGCCTACCTCTCATTCCTCTCGTTTCGGCAATGGCTCGGGCAACAAATTGCTGATGTATGAAAAAATCGTGTATTATTGTTTATTCAATAAAAAGGAGAGTGTTAATCAATGATTTTGAAAGAAGTAACGGTATTAAACTATCGAAAGTTCACAAATGCTTCTTTTAGTCTAGATGATGATATAACACTATTAGCAGGTGCAAATAATAGTGGAAAAACTTCATTGATAGATTTGCTTTGCAATATTATTGGAAGCAGCCGGGCACAGTACGCTGTTTCTGATATTTCTGTAACATTAGCAAAGGCTTGGTGCGATCAGGTGTATCCAATTTTTAGTGAATTTTTTAAGGCTGGCCTTGAAAAAGAAGAAACAATTAATAAAATAATAGAAAAAATCTTTCCGTCTGATTCAGACTCATCTGATACAGGGATTCTTATCCCTCCAACTATGGTCAGATTCAAAATTGACTATACTATTGGTGAAGATATTCGGTATTTTGCAGACTATATTATGGATCTTGACACGGAGAAACATTCCTTCTATTTCGTATATGTATTCCAACCAACAGTCACTTCCTTTAAGCAAGCTTTAGAAATAGATTTCGATAAATTGAAAGGCAGACATTCAAAAATAATAAATCCTGATACTGATGCAAATAAAATCGAACTCCTTAAGGAGAAAATATTATGCACATATGCGGCAAGCATACAAGAAAGCTGTCAGTTTACCGATAGCTCATATGAAAATGGCAATGTTATTGCAACTACTGACTTTAGAAAATTATTTAACTTTAAAAATATTTATGCAGGACGTCCTCTTGATGATCAGGATAATAGCAAAATTAGAAATTTAAGCAAAAACATGCTTGGCTTAGCATGTCACGATGAAGACTGGAAATCTTTAATAGGCGAACTTCCCGACAAAATATTACAACCTATAGAGGATCTAGAAATAACACGAATTGTGCGAAAAGCATCAGTCGATGGATTAAGTGAGGCAATAGGTGAAGTATCAAAAGCAAATGGCGGAAACAGTGGCAATATGATCCTCGATCTAGACATTTCAGAAGAAGCCATTAGTAATTTGATTAATCAGATTACTAATGCGAAATACCAACTCGAAGGTCATGTTCTTAGCGAAGCATCCCAAGGTTTGGGATATAGTAATATGATATATATACTACTACAATTGGAGACTTACAAACGCGATATCAATCCATATCTTGTTAATGTATTTATAATAGAAGAGCCCGAGTCTCATATGCATCCTCAGATGCAGAATGTTTTTGCCAAGTATCTTCAGAAATATTACCAGCAAAAAAAGATTCAAGGCCTGATTACAACACATTCAAGTGAAATGGTTAGAGTAACCAATATGAAAAATCTTCGTGTAGCCCGACCTAACGGTTCATTTGATAGCAAAGTTTATGACTTTTCATCTTTCAAAAAAACCATCAGCAATGACGCTGTACTGGACAATTTCTATGACTGGTTCTATGAAATTGGTTTTTCAGATATCGTTTTTGCTGACAGAGTTGTTTTCTATGAAGGCGATACTGAACGTATGCTGATCAGAAAGCTCTCTACTCTTGAAGCTTATCAGGCTTTAGGCCAAATATATATTGCGTTTGTTCAAGTTGGAGGTGCATATGCATACAATTATCGTAATTTGATTGAATTTTTAAATATTAAGACACTGATTCTTACTGACCTTGATTACGACAAAGCGGGTTTTGATGAAAATTCAATCGGAAATTCTACAACAACCAATGTTACACTCAACAACTTTTATAAGATTGCATATCCAGATACTGTTCCTACAGTTCAGGAGTTATACAAGTGGGTTGAAGATGGGAAAAATATTCTGTTTAATGATTGTGCGTATGTATCTTTCCAAGGCCGCTCTGATAGTTTCGCTCGGACACTGGAAGAAGCTATGCTTGCCAAGCATTATGCTATAAAGGCTTATGAAAAAAAGACTAAGGAAGACTGGAAGAAACTACGCTCAAGTGATGGTTTGAGATATACAATTCCAAGGGATTTGCAGGAATGCAGTCTCCGAGATATTGTTTCACATACTTCTAATGGCAAAACCGATTTTATGTATTCTGTTATACTTAATAATTATGTGGAGGCTATGCTTCCTGAATATATTAAGGAGGGTCTAGCATGGCTGATGGCACAATAGAAAATATATTTTTAGTGAATGCACCAGCCGGTAGCGGGAAGACAACAACAATCAGAGCAATGATGCTGAAGCATATTCTTCAGCAACCAGATGATAATATTCTATGCATTACATATACCAATAGGGCTGCGGATGAATTAAAAAAAGGATTAGATACTAACAAAATTTTTATTGGCACGATACATTCATTCTTTAATAGCTTTATTGGAATCTATCTCTCTCATAAACAGATCATTGACCTTTATTTTGATCTTTATAGTGTTGCTATTCAAGAGAGAATTGCCAATTCATCAGAGGACGCGAATATTAATTCAAGTAACGAAAAGTATATAGAAAAATATGGAGCACTAAACTTTGACATAGTTCGCGCAAATATCAAATCAATATATTACAACGAGTCACCTTATAATTATCTTTATTACGGAGGGCTTTCGCATGATGATCTAATTTCATTTACCAAAGAATTATTTGACAGGTTTCCGGTCATTCAAAAAAGATTGACCCAAAAATTTCAAATGATATTTGTAGATGAGTATCAGGATTCATCGGCAAGCGTGCTGAAATTATTTTATGATGCTGTTAAAGGTACCACTTCACGGTTATATTTCTTAGGTGATAAAATGCAGCAAATCTATAAAAACTATGATGGCTCATTTGAAGCGGAATTGCCAACACTAAACCACTCAATAGCATTAGCAACAAATCATCGTTCAATACCGGTAATCATTGACATTCTAAACAAAATATATAATGACCCTTCATTCACTCAAAATACATCCGAAAAGAATGTAAGTATTACCCCAGTACATAGTCCGAGAGTTCTAATTTGTGACGATATCTTAGAAAGTGTTAGAGCTGAAAAGAGTAAATATACAGAGGCCCTTCTTTTGTTTTTGCCAAACAATAAAAAATTTGAAAGTATAGGAGCCGGTAATCTATTCAGACAAGTTAGTAATATGGAAAAATATAAATACGGAAGGCAATATAGCGCTGTGAATGTTCTAACTGATAACACAGACGAAAACCCTGATCCTTTATTTAAGTTGCTCTTTATCATCACCCAGGTTGTTGTGTTTGATATGCAAAAAAAAATGGGATGCACAATCCAACTTTTCAAAGCTAGTCCCAAGATTTTTAATAAAGAGGTATTCACAGTAAAAACACATGAAGATAAAGGGCGTTTGAACAGTAAACTCAATTCTATTGTAAATGCCTACTTATCTGACGAGCAGACACCTGACATAGGTGGCGTCTTAAGTGTTATCAAAGACTCGGGATTAGTCAAACAAGAGTATATTGCTTCAATAATTGACAGCGGTGAGTATTCTTCCGTGCTAATCGTGGCGGTTAAGGAATTTAGAGCAATATCTGAGTATTTGAAAGCACCTGATGTTTCCACTCAACACGGAGTCAAAGGAGAAAGTCACGATACGGTATTTTTTATAGCAGAAGATAGCACAAATCTCGAAGTGCATATGTACCGCTTCTTTGAATTGTGGAGCCATATCAATATTTCACTAAGCACTTTTGAGTCTTTCTATTATAGATATGCCAAGTTTGTCGAAGAAGTGACCACAACTATCGGAGTAAAGCCCAGTAAAATAAATAAAGGCATTTTGGCACAACACTCTGGCTTTTTAGAAGAAAAATCAGCTGAGTTGATGAGTCAATTTGCAGGCAATGAAATATTTGAGTATCTATGCAAAAAACCTTATGTTGAATATCTCAAAAAGCCAAATGTTTCAAATGCCAAGGAGTGTTTTAAAGAGAGCATTCCTTTTGGGGCATTGAGTGCATACAGACTGTTTTATGTTGGCTGTTCAAGAGCAAGAAAAAATCTATCCATTTTTGTTGAAAAAGATAAAATTGCACCATTTTGTACAAAGTTTACCGAAAAGCTCACCTCAGTTGGATTTGCAGCTGAGACAATGCCATCAAAAGAATAATATTTTCGTAGAATATAAGGGTTTGATAGTGGTGATATTTATCTTTTAATATGGAGAAATATTGACTTAAAAGAATGATCTTCTAGAGCCTTCTAAATAGTTAAATTTATATATATACAGCGGGGTGAATTTGTGCGGATTAATGATTTATTGGTTAACCAAGAAGAGTGCTGGAATCTTCCAACGGAGCTTTATTCTTGCCTAAATGCGAGAGGTTTATATAATTCTATGGAATTTGTGTTGAGACTCAGGCCTGATATTCACGCACAACTTGATTCAATAGAACAAGGAATAAGATTGGCTGGAGAATTGGAGTTTGAAACAATACAGGCTTTTTCAACGTATTTTCATGAGACTATTCATTGGTGGCAACATGTCGGTTCCACTAGCGGTCTGATGTTAAGCCTCATCTACCCAGCACAAACGCATGTAACAAATGGAGATTTAGTTGAAGTCCTTAAAGATATTGGACCTATTAAATCCATTCGAAAATATGATAGTATTCATCATACCTCTTTAAAGAATAGAGATACAAGTGAGAGAATCAATTGTATTTTAAATAATTGGCACGACATCGAATTTTTTAGAAGGTTAGTAATGGATCCAAAAGAAGCTTCTAAAGTTGTTAGTTCTCCGTTTTTCGAGTGTGTTGGGCACTCCTATCATATGGCTTGGGGACATATAATTTCGTTGTTATCAGCCACGTTTGATCGTAATTTTGAAGTTCTGCCAGATATAAGAGCATGGGAGAAAAAATTTGCTGTTCTTACGCAAAAAAAAGTTGTAGGCTTTTACTACGGTTCGCAGGTCAGACTTCCACCGTTGGGTGCGAGAGAGATTTTTGAAGGACAAGCTCGGTTTTCTCAGGTGCAATATTTATACTCTGCCTCAGACGGGCGAATGGGATGGGATGATTTCAAACGAATTGGCATGTTAGATGGACTCTATAAAGAGGCTTTTGAAGTTTATCTCAAAATTCTTGATAAACCTTGGCCGAATACACCAGTAGATTCTATAGTTGGACTATTCTTGTTAATTTGCGATATTGCTATTAATCCAACAGACGGTTTTCCTTTTGACATTTATCATTTTGAGTCATTTGTCATCTCGGTTGATCCTGGTACACGTTTTTTGATGCTATGTCAATTGGTTCATCGTGATCATCCGGAACTTGTAAATTCAATTCAAAGGTATACTAAGGAAGAATATGTTGAAATAAGTGAAATTCTTTGTAAGGATATTATCTGTCAAACTCCTTTACATGCTGCTGAAAGATTCTGTGAGTGGTCTTCTACACATCCGGGCTTTCAGGAATTACTTGCACAAGAAACTAAATTTAAATTTTCACCTAAAAATTTGCCAGTTCGAGTTTTTTTGCAAGGTTCTTGCGATTTCAACACGATAAGCTTCAAGCCCCTGAATATTTTTGTTGGCCTGGAATCTGGTCTGCTGGTAATCGTAAGGGGGGGATTGAATTAGAACAGGCACAGAAATTGTTTAATAGACATAGCGCGCTTTTTGTTGATAAGGCAGATGGGGACGTGTATCCAAAGAAATTTCCAGATAAGGATGAGAAAGCTGTTCAAGAGACGTTTCAATCATTTTATTCATGGAATATAGTATATGCCTTGACAAGGCAATGGATTGCTCAGGATGGAGAATTTGATTTAGATTCTTCATGGTTGACAACTAAATATTCGAAACCTGAAAGAGATGAATGGGTAAGTCAGAACTTTCAAAATATATATGGAGTTAGCCCTGCATCTTTCAAAATAATATAAAATCAATTGAAAACAAGGGATGAAACGTTTGCCTTCTAATCACCGAATGAAGAGTTTCACCACAATGCCACAGTGATGGGTTTAGACTGCTTCAAGGGTAAACAAAATGATAGACAATGACGAAAATGATATTTTAATTTTTGAAGTTAAATACAACACTAAACCTGAAT
>Ga0209123_1001939_pt1 | contig 18714 bp, 16 predicted proteins | sample BarGraIncu00431A_FD_184500 | JGI IMG/M metagenome (GOLD analysis project Ga0209123, IMG submission 184500) | Arctic peat soil microbial communities from Barrow, Alaska, USA - Barrow Graham LP Incubations 004-31A (SPAdes) (version 2) | ecosystem: Environmental > Terrestrial > Soil > Wetlands >... | reverse complement strand
GTTGATTCCTGATCACGGTTAATTCCAAGGTTGGAGTAAATCTTCATTTTCGGCGTCAGATCATGCCGGCCGGCAAAAGTAAAAGTGTATCCCAAATGATCTCCTTTAAAAGCAGGACTAAAGGTAACGGGTAAACGGAAATAAGATACCAGCGTAATTTTAGGCAATAATCCTTTCTGTACACACAACTGGTTTTTAAAACTTATTGTAGGCGGTCTGAACCCTGAAGTCTTGCTGCTGTCGTTTACAATCGAATATTGATTCAGCAACCGTACTTCAAAGTGCCTTGTGACACCGAATCGTATCAGTGTTACGTTATCAAAGCCAGTTGTTGCTTCGTCGAACTTCGAAAATTGCAAACCTGTTTCAAGCTGGATTAAGTTTTTCTCAACAATGTGGGTGCCGTCACTTTGATCGGGCCGGTCAGTATTTATCACATTCTGCGCAGATAATCCATAGCTGCAGATGAAGATCATTCCTGCAAAGAGTATACTTTTTCTCATCAGTTAATATTCAACTTGTAATACGATCAATCCCTTTTTGTTACCTATCAACAAAGTGAAAGTATTATTGTTCTCTTTAAAAACCAGATGTTTTTAGTGAAATACCAGATAAGAATATCAATAGGCAGAATCAGGACTAACGATACAGATTCAAGACATTTAATCATAGGCGAAAAAAATGCCCTTAGATACAGAACATGAAAGCCCGGTAAATCACCATCCAATTAAATGGTTAAACGTCGTTTTCTTCTTTTATAGTTGAATTTTGAAATCAATTCAAAGAGCCTGTTAATTTTTGAAATATCAAGTTCATGTTTGTTTGCTTTAGTTAATTGAACTTTCAGGAACCTGTATAATAAAATCTCGGATTCACTACCTTTTGAACAAGGTAACCGATGATTCTCTTCTGCAAAATTCTGAAGAACAATAAACCTTTCTTCCCAGGGTTTTCTATTAGAATATTGTGTTTCAATTTTTACATATTTTTCGTCGGAATACGCTTTATTACAGAGCCCAATAAATAATCCGGTGAAAAAAACAAACTTTTTACTTTTATCCAAATGAAGGTTTATGTAAATATTATCAGCGTTTGTCGTTCTATATCTGCAGACATATTCGGTAATTTCATTAATATGTTTGGGTTCAGCCCAACATTGAAGATATTCTTCTGCAATTTCCCTTATCGTACCGCCTTTAAAATTCTTAATTGTTGATTCCCATTTCTTTAATCCAAATACACTTGATCGTCCTATTGGAACAAATCCATATTTTCTTTTTAATGAAGCTCTAATTTTATTCTGACTACCAGTAAAGTCAGGATAGAACTCTTTTACTTTGAAATAAATGTCACAGACTTTAGATGGCTTTCCAAGTTTCTCCAACGCTTCATAAGAATAGCTATAAACCCGCCTAAAAGTATTTCGTGAGAAAATCAAATTTCCATTAGGATCAACATTCATATCAAATTCACAAAACAAAATGTATTTTGCAGTTTCAACAATCATCTCCGGTACTTCAGATTCATGCGTTTTTCTAAATTTCAATAAATAGGGCCGAAAAGGCAGGTTGAAATATACTTTAATCATTTTTGAAACTAAATGCTTAACATCATCAATTAAGATATCAAAATCAAAAACAGATGTTAGTTGTTTATCAACAATATAACATCCTCGCCAATTATGAGAAGCGTTAATTCCCAGAACTTTATTATGATCAACTTTACCAATTAAATCGTATTTATCAGAAAAAAGCAGCGCAATAATTTTAGTAATAAACAAACGATTAAAAATTGTTCCTTCAAGCTTATTGATATTCGAAATTAAGTCATCTGTTATTTCCAAATAATTACCAGTCAGATCAAAACCATAATTTACCAATGATTTTATTTCCGGTTGAGTGATGAAATTAAAAATCTCATTAAATCGCTGTAAAAGTATTATTTTAAGTTGCCTTACTCTTTCTCGTGTTATTCCTGGAACAATAAGAAGAGTTCTGCGTGACAGATCTGAATTTGATATGCAATAGCTATTATGAAAAATTATTTTATTATGTCCCTTAATTAATTTCCCATTATCCGTTAAAATACGAATGACTTTAAAAATTGGCAATCCGTTCGCTATATTATAATCCATAAAAAAGTCTGTAATCACATTGTTTTCCAGTGAGAAGTGCTTTCTTAAAAATATTTTAGATAGTTCGAATTCAACAACAGAATCACGAAGTTCTGATACAAATTCAACTTGTTCTTTAATGTTTAAGAGAAAAGATTTTATTTCTTTTTTAGAGATATTGTCAATGTCCGGAATAAATTCAATTTTAAATTCCGGATCTGAAAATATTAGTGTTTCAAAGCTCTTTAACGTCAGGTCATTGTCCAAAAATAAAACTAACGCAATTTTACTATAAACAGACAGGTAATTGATTTTTTCCTCGATAAGATTATTAATTACATTTACCTTCCTGTTGTTTAAAGAATTAATCTTATCTAAAATAGGGTTTGACTGATTTATAAGTTTATGACCAGCGATTTGACTTTCTATATTTGAAAGCATTTGAATATGCTTTTCTACTGAATTCAGGAAAATACGAATACTTCCGGCTGATTTTTCGCCAATATTCGGAATATCTTCAAAGTCAATTTTTGGCGCTGATAAAATCAGTTTCAATCCCTCTATATCAATGTCTGAACCAATATATCCTCTTAAAGCATTTAAAACTCTTATTGACAATGTCTTGATTGACGATTTTATTATTCTGATTTCAAACGACTTTTGCCTTGTTAAAGCATAAATACTTTCATCGTCAGGATTAAATTGTGAATCCTGAATAATTTCTTTTTTTGGTTGAAAATTTGTTTTTTCATGCCTGGTGCAAATTGTTACTAATTCCAAATTAGATTTTATACCGCAATTATGAAGGTTTAAAAAATTCTTAAATTCATGGTAATAATTAAGAATTGAATAAAGATCCTCTAAATTATTTTTTCTGCAACAATTCTGAGCTCTTACACTCAAATTTTCCATTTCAGCCAATTCTGATAAACTAATATTTGCAACATCATTTTTCATATCATTCAAATATTACCTGATTGCACATACGTTCCTGTAAACATACATAGTATTTTACAATTCAAATCAACAACAAAGCTTTATTTTTAAATAATATATCGCAATAGACTCTTAAGGATTCCAAAACTTTGTGGTATATGAAAAAAATATTCACTTATCAGAATATCAATATCATAATCATCACAAAAAGCAATGAAACAAGCCCGATCCGACAAATAGAAAATAGCATCATGCGGATCCCATACCGTTGATGTGGAACGAAAAAAGAACAACTTTTAATACAAATTGAAAATAACTCACAAATTTAAACGTAAAAAATAAGCCCCCAGATATTGTACCTGAGAGCTTTTCCTTTTATCGTCAAATGAATTATTTCTTTTTCTTTGTTTGTACTGGTTTGCCACTCCCTTTTGCAGCATCCAGCTTTGCCTGTGCAGCATCCAATGTTTCCTGTGCTCTTTTAACAGCATCGCGCGAAGTTTTCTGGGTCGATTTGCCCCTGGTTTTGTTGTTTTCTCCGGTTGATATTTTCTTTTGCGCTTCTCTTACCTTCGTCGCCATCTCCTTCACATCGGCCCTATACTGGGTATCAATACTTTTTAATTCCTTCCTGCCTTCAGCAACTTCGGTTTTATCTTTCGATTTCATTTGTTTATCCAATGCTTTTACCTTCGACTTGTATCCTTTTTCCCTGACGCTCTTTTCTGAGTCTATTTGTTTCAGCTCAGCCTTGCCTTGTTTTACCATTTCAGGACCGACATTCACCAACGAATCAGCAGTAGCCGCCCTTTTTTCTGCTTTGTCTAACGAAACTTTGGCAGTTCCCGCAGTTGTCTCCAACCGTTTTAAATCAGCCGCTTTTTTACTCTCCGCAGTTTGAGGTTGCGTTTGAGCAAAAGAAAGCTGTAAACTGCAAACCGCAATCATCACCAAAAAAACCAACTTTATTTTATTCATTTTAAATACTTTGCATTTCTGCAGATACGGAACTGTTTTCATAACATCAGATTTTAATCAATATTTAAACATAAGTTTCAATTCAGAGCAAAGTTATGATTTATGCAATCAAATTGCAGTTGTTCAGGTAAAAATTATTTGGTACAGATCCAATAAAAACAACACCCGTATTATAACCGGATAACAAATCTTTATCCGGACATTATTTGAAAAATCTATCACTCTGCCATTTTTCCGGATTTTCGGTAATATAATCAGCAATTCGTTCGTATTCCTCCGTTGACCGGATAATGTATTCGTAATAATTGCGTTGCCACAATTTGCCATCGAACTGTTTCCATCCGTATTGTTTCACCCCAAGGATATATTCATTGGTGGTCATTGTTTTAAACCAATCAACCAGATTACCAATGGTTACATTGTATTTTTTATTGTGTAACCCGTATTTTTCATCGTTCGGTTCCCCACGTTTAATATCGTTTTGTTGTTCACATTCGGAAATGATTGGATGACCATTTTCGTAAAAAATCGGTTGTCCATTTTCGTCAATGAATGGATGCGTATTAATGTCGATGGATGGTTTCCCATTTTCGTTAATGATTGGATTACCATTGACATCGGTGATCGGTTGTCCATTTTCGTAAATGATCGGACGATCATTGACATTGATGATCGGGCACATATTAACGTCGATGGATGGACGCGTGTCGATGATTGGGCGCCCACGTAGGGGCGCCCCTACGTGGGCGCCCAATTGCGAACCATTATCCAATTGCGAACCATTATCCAATTGCGAACCATTATCCATTTGCGAACCATTATCCGATTGATAACCGTTATTCGTTTGCGAACCATTATCCGTTTGCGAACCGGTGTCCATATTTTCGATAATGCAATGAAAATGATTGGGCATAATCACCATTTCGTGGCACCGTTTATCGGGATATTTATTTTCCAATTCACGATACCATCGTTCTGCCATTTTACCCGCATCATCATTCAATATCATTTGTTTGCATTCGGTTATGCCGGATTCTGAATTCGGGCATCCATTTGTGTCGGATTCTGAATTTGGGCATCCACGCAGGGATGCCCCTACGACGATACCCCTAAACAAACATTCCCTGTCCTGCACACAAATGGTAATAAAATACAATCCCTCCTGCGAATAATCGTATCCTTTCAGGCGGATGGAACGACGGTGGTGTATTTCGGGATTATAGGACATTGGTTTTAAATTACATGCGTAAATAATTTGTGGAATTCATTCCCTTAGTATCAACATTTGAAGGAGTTGGCGGGTATTTACGGATTGGTATTTTTAAAACAGGTTAAAATTAGTTTTTGGTATTTGGTTATATTTTCCCAATTTGGATTCTTCGCTTCAATGGGATTATGGCTATAAATGACTGAGAACTAACCCCTCAATACAAACGAGAGGATTCCGTTTTGAAGTAATACAGGTACGAAAAAAATTATCGTTCCAAAAATCTTCTTTGTCTTTCACTGTCACCACTTTTTAATGAAGCATCAACTTGGTCGTTTATATATCTTTTGATCGGGATTAATTTTATACCAACTTGTGATTTTTCAATAATAGTAAGGATATTTTTCCATTCAGATGCCTCAATATCACCCAATATAGTATCACCCCAATAAGTGCCCCCATTACCACGCCACCAAATTTCAGAAAACACTTCAACATTTTGATTGAGCGACAAGAAAAGCAACAAAATACTTTCAAATAATTCAGTAATTGAATGTCTCACGATGTCAACAATTACATTCATTTTATTGGGGTCGGAACTACTAATTCTACAATATTCAAGTAGAAACTTTGATGCTTTCTCTTTTAATTCACCTTGTAAATTTCTAAAAAAAGAATTACAGAAGTGTTCAAGAATACCATAATAAGGATCCTTTTCAATAACCAAATCGAATACATCTTTTAAAATAGGTTCAATATCCGCAACTTGCCAAACAAATTCCATATTCCTATAGTCTTCTGTATGAGCAATTCTATTTCTAGAATAAATGTTGTTAATATATTCAATTAGAAAATTGGGATCCTTCATAATTATATTCAGAAATCCTTTGCCTTCAGAATCAAAATAAGATTGAATTTTATCCTGTTGCAAATAAGCCCTTTCTATGAATTTAATATCATCACCTAATTTGTCGAAATGATTGCTAAAGAAATCCGACCATACTTGTAATTGGATTTCTTCAGTTTCATTTTTTTCAGTTATTCTTTCAAGTATAATTTTAAACAGATTTGGTTCAAACATTAAAAATCTTTGAAAACTGTCAAAGTAAATCAAACTTGAATCTTTAATATTAGTCACGGTATTTAATAATGCTTGAACATAATCTGCATTAATTAACGAGTCGCTTAGGTAATCATAAAATGAGAATTCCCATAATGATTTAAGTTTAAATTCTTTACTCTTAATAATGAACCAAATTCTATTCGCATTTTCTTCGGTTTTTAATTGATTTTTAAATACAGACTTTGGAACGTAACCAATCTCGTTTTCATTTTCAATTATGAACAATAGAATTTTACAGCCTAATTCAAAGTTTATCAAAAAATTCTCATCAATTACATATTCGATTGTTCTAGTATAACTCCAGTCATTTTTAGATAAATTTTTAAGTAGAAAAAATACATCGTAAAAAGATTTTATATCAGCTAGGGAATTAAATACGAAAGTTTTCCTAATTTCCGCTTCCTTTAGTTTTTCATATTCATTATAATCCTCAAACTCGTAATAATCTTTATCTCTCTGTCTGTCCCAATCAATTTTAAGAAATAATTCATAGATTGAATTCGTAAATTTTTGAGATAATAATAAAAAAGCAGGATGGAATATCGATTTATGTTTACATAATCTTATCTGGTTTTGAACATATCGACAATGTTCAAATGATTCTCTACTTAAATGCTCATCAATTATATTTACTACATATTCAATGTCAATTTCCATAATCTCATAAATCGAATTAGGTGTCGCATTGGCATAATTTTGTAGTAATATGAAAGAGTCAATTGGATATTTACTAAATTTTGATGCTAATGCATTCCATATTCTCTTTCTAAATTCTTGTATCACATTAAAGTTTGGAATCGGATAGTCATAATAGGTGAATGAATGATTTCTTCCTCCTTTTGTATGATGAAATTTAAATAATAGAAAAGTTTTAGAAAGCTCAAAAAAAACTTTTGAATATAGTTCATCACTTTTATTCAAACCGTTTAATAATAATTCAAACAGTATAGTTTGTCTTAGAAAAGAGTACTTTTCATCATTGTCATCAAAAGTCAGTTGATCCCGTATTTTATGAATTAGTTCAGGCAAATGTTTAGGACTTTTTCTGACATATTCAAAAGCTAACTCAAGTACGTCTTTCAAATCATCAGGAAATATGAAAAACTCACCCAGCAAATCTAATATTTCATTTTTTTGAAATGAAAATACACTGTCATCATAAGACATTTCGTAGGTTAGTACTTCTATTGTTGGTAATAATTCAACCTTTTTAAATACAAACTCTAAAGCTTCAGATCGTAAATAATACCAAAACATAATTAGAAACTTGAATGCTTTCTCATCATCACTCTCAATTAGCCTCCAGTAATTTTGTAAGTCTGGTTTTAATTTATCCATCACATTTTGATGGCCGAAAGTATTGTTCGCTGGAATTACGCAATCTCTAAAACGACGACTATAAACATCAAAATATTTTTCCAACAAGATTTGGAATGAAAGTAAATTATCTTTAATGAATGTCTTGTAAAAAAAATAAGTTGAAAGGTTTTGTTCTGGAATCTTAACATGCTCGTATTGAAGTTCAACCAATTCCAATTTATCAAGTTTATCAATACTATCAATAAATTCCAAATATTCTAACCCGAAATTATTTAGAACTGAAACTGAAATTTCTTTATTTTTGTATGGGATAGTATAAAAAAAAGCTATTAATCCAAGACACTTAATATTCAACTCATTTGCAAATTCTCCATCATCTTTTATAAAAGTTGAGAAATATTTTTCAAAAAGTTGTGATACATCAGATAATGCATTAATGTTCTGCTCAGCTTTAGCAAGTAATGCTGTCATAATTGCAAGGCGAGGATTGCCATCTGAAATACGGACAATTTCTATTTGAAAAAGTGGATTAAGAATTCCAAAGGGCCTAGCCTCTATTATGTCTATTATTTGTCCATCGGATAATTTAAATATGTCAATTCGTTTTGGTGAAAATTCCTGACATAGAAGGTTTATATCCTGAAAAGCATAATCTCTAACTGTAATGATAATTTTTAACTTTCCTTTTCTTGATGATTTGAAAAAACCAATTATTTGACTAAACGCATCTATTCTATTTGCATCATCAACGAATAATAAATAGTCTCTTTCTAATTTAAAATATTGGTACAGATCATCAAGCAATGTATGATTCTTATAAGAAACACAATATGCTAAAAAAGAAGAGTTCTCATGCAGAAAACTTGTTATAGCTTCCAATGCTAATTTTGTTTTCCCAATTCCTGGAGCGCCTGTTAGTATGATAAAATCCTCTAGGTAAATTGATTTTTTTAATTCTTTTAACTCAAGTTCTCTATGGAGAAAGGTATTATCTAGTGGCGTAGAAATTCCCTTTGATACTCGATTGTACTCTGTAATAAATTTTTCAATTGAAACTATCTGACCTGTATCTAACACAAGTCCTAAATATTGATGAGTAAGGTCTCGGTGTTGTAAATGAAGTTCTATTGCTAATGAATCAAGTGTATAAACGGTTAAAACTATATGGGTTATAGATAAAAGGTTTGCCAAAATTTGAATCTCGGCAGATTTCAAATTAAAATTGATGCAAATTATTATCTCTTCAATTTGATTAATAAGTATTCCTGTCTTTGTGCTGTCAATACATTTTTTTATATCGTCCTCAAGTTTAGATAATCCCGCAGTAATATTTGTAGAATATTCTATGAAAATATATTTTCCGTTTGGTAATAATAAAAAGGTATCCGGAGTTCCTTTAATTGTTTTTTGTTTGCCGCTTTGACTACCTGTTCTTGAGAACGCAGAATAATTGGGATTTCGTATCGCTAGAAAACTATCACACAATTCTTGAAAAATGGTTTCATTAATTGATGACAATTCCTTTTCAATTTCTTGCAATCTACTCATTATTAGAAATATTAAGTAGTTCATCACTAAGCAACCTGACTAATTCATTATATGATGAATAAATTAGAAACCGTTTTGATTTAATATCGATTGGTAATTTCTCAGGTTCTTTTGAAATGAGAATTACAGCTTTATCCAATGCTTGAGCAATACCTAATTCATAAAGAACATTTGGATTTCGTCCATTGATATTGGCAATAATCAAGTTTGACTTAACAATTAATTTAAGCATTTGAGGGAAAATATCGCCTTTAAAGTAGGTTTCGTCTCCTCTAACACATTTGAATCCTTTGCTTGTGCAAACCTCTCTAATGACATTGTAATCTTCTGAAAATTTATCGTGAAAAGGCGTCAGAATAAAGATTAAGCGAGTATCTATAATAAGGTCATTTTCTGTAATTCCATTTGCCTTCAAAAACTCTGAATAATTTGTCATCTTGCTATTTCTGATAGGTGGTTTATTTTCTCGATATTCACCCCTAAGGAGCAAATGATTTACATCTCTCCACCTTTCTTCGCTTTGTATCAATCTGTCATTAAGTGAATAAATTTGCTTTTCAAAGGAATTTCTCACCTCTTCCAAAATTGCTTTTTGATTTTGTTTATCATAGTCACTTCTTTTGCGATTTATAATAAGTAGGTAGGTTATCAAAGCCGCAATTAAACTGATTCCTACTATAATGAATATATTTATCGTCTCTATCTGCATATGTAAATTTTTTTTGATTCAAAAAGCTGTTCTGTAGGTATTGTTTTCTTCTCTTTCAACAATTGATCAGAAGCAAAATATAAGCATCCTAATGAAATGGGATAATTTAAAAATATCAGAATAACCAAGGTAATTATTCCTTTTTTTGTCTTTGAAGCATCAATTAAATACTTGCATTCCTTAAAAATTGTTACAACAATTAATGATACAATTACGAATACAATAAAAGAAAATACATCCTCCTTCTTAATGATATCGTTCATAAAAATAGATACAAGTGAAAACGATATCGAAAGAAAAATAATGTTGGTTGGTAGTTCGCAAATAAGTTCAAGATAATTTTTGCGTTCTATTCTTCTGTCCACTACAAATTTCATAATGACCTGCAAAGACAAAACCAACAATGGAACAATGATATTTAGATGAGTCATCTTAAAATTAATGGTTCAATTATTTTGAGCTAAATGTATGAATAGCTAAGCAAACATTCATTAAGCACGGTTAAAATAAGTGTATTGTTCTGACAAATGTCAGTTTTATATTGTAAAATTAATATTTTTTTTCACAAGTCGTCAAACTTCGATATCATAAATAAATAATATTCCTCAATTAACCTGTCAGGTTTCAAATTTGAAACACCAGTTATTACCTCTCCCCTCTTCATTTCTCCAACACCCCAATTCCCAAGCCAAAAACACCAAAAATCGAAGTATTTAATCATCGATTTTACCGGTTTTTAGTATCAAAAACTTAAAAATGCACTTTTTTGAAAAAAAATTACATTATATCAAAATATTTTTGCAAAAAAGCCGTCTATTTAATTGGTGTTTACGTATATTAGTCCATAAATAGTTTTTATTTTTTTCACCATTAAAAAAGTCGTTATGAAAATGAATTCGCTTTTTAAGCAAGTAACCGTAGCGCTGAATTTTCCTACGGTGATTAGTAAATTTATTGTGTTCGCAAAAGCCATTTTATTGGCGATGACGAACAATCCAAACTTCAAAGATTCGTCTGCGAAAGTAACAAAACTCGGTGCCGACATTATGGTACTTGACAATGCAGAAACAGCCTGTAAAACCAAACCACCTACAGGCACTATCGAAGCCCGAAATGCCGCACTCCAGGCTGTAAAATCAGATTTAAAATCGTTACGCAACGATGTACAGGAGGCTGCTGATGCCGACCCCGAAAATGCCCTGGCGATTATTGCAAGTGCTAATATGTCGGTTAAAAATTCCGCTACTCATCTCAAACAACAGAATGCAGCCGAAGTTGGCATTGAAGACGGAACGCTCGTATTAACCGGTGAAGGTGCAGGTGCCCACGAATGGCGTGTGAGTACTGATGGAATTGTATGGACCTATGTAACTCCCAGCTATACCTCCAAAACAATCGCCACCGATCTTATCTCCAACACCAATTATTACTGCCAAAACCGCAAGATGCTGCGGAGGAATAAAAAGGGTGAATGGAGTCAAAGTATTTTAATCAGAACCAGGTAGCCGTCTTTAAACAGACCGGATCACAGACGAAGCATTCTTGTTAACCATTGAACTCAGGTTGATAAGAATGCTTCCTTTTTGGGGTAGATTGGAACGATTCTTTGAAAGAATTGTAAATCACCTTTAAAATATGGTTCATCAGTTTAAAAGTCATGTACATCAGTTTGAAAGAATTGTGCATCACTGTTAAAGTCTTGTGCATGAATTTTTAAAAATTGTACATGGCTTTTAAGATCTGGTTCATCGGTTGAATCGTCTTGTACATGCCTTTGAAAGAATTGTTCATCGCCTTTAATATTTGTTTTATCATTTTAAAGGCATTGTACATGACTTTGAAAGAATTGTTCAATTTCAGGAATTTTCCGGAAACGGACAAACACCCAATCTCCGGAAACGTCAGATGAAGCCTTATTTGTATCCAATTGAATTACAAACACTGGCATATTCACAAAAAAACCCCGTCAGGTATCCGGGACCTTTCAGGGCTTACAAAAGTGACATTGTAGTTGCACAATTTCAGTCACTAACGCATTTAAAATAGTATCCGATATTGCGCGCTTCATCGCGGGCCTGAAGCGATTCGTGATTCACAGCGCGCAACAAGAACAATATCTGTTCTAAAATGATTTTTTACTTTCAGAAATATTACCTGCTGGCTTAGCCTTTTCTATAAACGACCGACTTTTTTTTCATCATATAACCGGCAATATTGAGCAAAAACCCAATCATTGTTAATCCTCCAGCTAACATATTAACCTGGTTGGAAGGATATTCGACAACCATATAAATAACACCCGCCAAAACGATAAGACTGATAATGTAAAATAAGATACTTGCCTTCATATTATTAGGTTTTAAAATCGTTGAATAATTACAATTGATAACCTATTTATAAACAAATCAATGATTCGGAAATACTAATTTTTGTATACAGATGTTGCTGTTTGTTAATTTCTGTAAAAATACATATTATTTCAATATTCCAAGCAATAAAAAATGTTATTTTTGAAATCAGCTTTTACAAAAAATCAGGCAGATCCCAATAAGTTAATAAGGTTGGTTGCATGGCTGGGAAATAAAGCTACTGAGGTTAGACAAATAAAAATAAGGTTTATTAAAACACATTTATTGATTTAAGAACCTTATTTTCCTTTTTCTTAAACCTTAGTAACCCCGGACAATTCCCCCGTATTAAAAGCCTTATTAACCTTCTAAACGCCTGACGATCTGAAATTACACAACAATCCCTGTCAGGGTTCGGAACCATGACAGGGATTGTAACAACTGAAAACACCGCAATGCAGGCTCCTTTTGAATATGGAACAACTGCTTTATAATAGCTTAACTTACTTACTCACGAGTGTTTTATCGACGACATGAATAATTATTAACGCTGAAGAATATGCCTTCGTATACCTGTAGGTGATGATATAATCGTAATCCTTCTCGGCATATCCATCTACTGCTCCGCCATCCTCTTTCGTGCTGATCATTTTATCGATTGCAGGTAGGAAATTCGAAGTGCGTTCTTCCGAATTGCGTATATTCTTCGGGGAACTGTTATCGGTCAGTTCTTTTATAAAACCACCACTAAATTTAGCCTTCAGATCGGTGCATTGTTTGCCAAGATCCAGAAAGGTTTTCTTTATTGCCGGAAAGTCGGGGCTTTTGTAAAGCGTACCTTTAAAGATTTCGCGGACAAATTCACCTTGACCGCGTGTACCATACTTTACAGCCAGCATATAATCGGCCGATTTTGATTTATATGCCTGTCCAGGCATCCCAATTTCATCTGCTGCCTCAACAAAACCCATGCTCTTCATTTTGGCATCAAATGCGGCCTTTGTTAAACCCGTAAAGGCCCTGATTGCAGAAATTGAATTTTTCGCATCGGGAGCAAGTGGTTTTGCCGGAACAATGGAAGATACACTTCCCGACTGTGGTACATCCCGCTTATTAATTGCACTTCCTGCAACTCTATTTTGTCCCTGAACATTGGTCTGACAAATGACCAGACAAAACAGGACAGCAAATAAAATTCTGTTATAATTATGCATTATTCAATTTGATTTTAAAATGAATGAACCTATTTATATATTATTGAATTACTGATTGTAAGAATGTCTTCGAAACTTTGCAAGCTGAATATTTTGAATTACCATTATCATCAGGGATTAAACACGATGTGAATTTATCTGGAAGGAATAAGTTCGAGGTATTTGATGTCGCATTCGCTAAAATTCAAATATTGATTCATCGAACTTCCAAAATTCTGAATAACAATTTTATTGTTGATGAATTTTCCTTCAATTTCATCTTTAGGTTCTGTTCCAAGAAGTCCTGTAAATGTCAGATATATGTTCTCCTCAGACTTCGTGATTACTAAAAGTCCTTCCTGTTCCCTGAGGCTTGTTTTTATTTTATAGTGGTATCCATCAGGCTGTGTTGTAATGATTAACTCAATTAAACAGCCTTTTGCAGTATCCGTTTTGTAAGTGCCGTCATATCCCTGAACCTCTTTTTTCTTAGATTGTCCGCAGGATGAAATAATCAAAAGGGTCAGTATCAGTAAAACGTTCTTCATGTCGTGAAATGCTTTTTTATCTTATAACAGCGCCTTGAATCCACAGAAAAGCTCTTTTGAATCAGTTGGTTTGATATCGTTTATTGAGGCTTTATTATTCCCGCAAATGTAATAACCAATTTTATAAATTGTAAAATAATATCGAAATTTCAAGAATATATTTTGCAGACAACAACACATGTAACTATCATTATTTATAATACTTTATGACTTATAGCACTTCAACATCTGATTTTCAACTTAATATTCAGTTTCTGTAACAATTTAGTTTTATTATATTGCGGCCATTCATTCAAATCAAATGACTGTGATCCGGTTTATCTTGCTGTTATCGTTTATTCTTACCTTCCAGCCTCTCTCTTCGGAATCACGCGAAGCTCTCGCGAATGATGGTAAAAGGGTTTTATTACTTGAAGGCAATATATGGGGTTATGCAGACTACATACCCTTTTCCATCGGGAAAGCTACCGTTATCCCGCACCTGGAGATCCCTAAAACTACCGCCAACGACAAAATAATTACGCATACAGGTTATTCGTTGCTGTACAATGAAGACCATGAACAAGCAAGTTGGGTAGCTTATGAATTAACGAAAGCAGAGACAACTAAAAGGTATAACAGGTCTGACAAATTTATTGTTGATCCGCTAATAACAACAGGATCAGCAAACAACGCGGATTATTCAGGGAGTAGTTACGACAGGGGACATATGGCACCTGCCGCAGATATGGGATGGTCGTCGAGAACAATGAAAGAATCGTTTTATTACAGCAATATGAGTCCGCAGGATCCGGCTTTTAATAGGGGTATCTGGAAGAGTCTGGAAGAACTTGTACGAACGTGGGCGATTGAAAATGAAGCTGTATATGTGGTTACTGGCCCGGTATTGACGAAAGGATTACCCACGATCGGTAGCGATAAAGTTTCAGTTCCAAGGTATTATTACAAAGTGATTCTTGATTATACAGAACCAGGGATTAAAGGAATCGGCTTTATTCTTCCCAATGAGGGTTCCAAAGAACCGCTTCAAAGTTTTGCCGTTTCGATTGATAGTGTTGAGACGTTTACTGGCATTGACTTCTTCCCACTCCTTCCAGATGAACAGGAAAGATACATTGAAAAAACTCTTTCTGTAAATGCATGGACCTGGAAAAGTACAAGTACGGTTAGGGTCAAGGTTAAAGCTTCGTCATCGGTTCAATGCAGGGGAATAACAAAGGCTGGTAACCGCTGTATAAACAAAACTGTTAATGCAAGCGGATATTGTAATCAGCATGCAAGCCAGGCGCCCGAAAGTACGGATGAATCTGAAACCGCAAAGCCTTCGGACACCAATATAGATGGTCAAATATTTACCGGTCCGCGTGGCGGAAAATACCGGATCAATGAAAACGGGAAGAAAGTCTATCTGAAAAGGGAATAGATAAAGTATTGCCAAAACGCCTGACATGTAATACTTTGGCAGGAAGCCACAATACCCCTAAAAAAGACAGGGGGTTCAGATCTTTACTTATTCCGCACTACGGAAAACTCCCTCGAAGTTTACTCAGGATATCCTACCGTCTGCGCAAAAAGCACCTTTTGTGTTGGTTTCAGTTTAAATTCACCAATTGTATTCTCCTTGTCGCAGTTATGAAACCAGGCAGCAAGACCGAAGGATGCGGCGCACAGGTAAATATTCTGCGCGATAAAGCCGGTATCGGTAAAGTAATAGGACTTTTGAACTTCAGGATCTCCTATTTTACGATCGGGTTGTGACGGTCCCTGGTCATAACGGCTAAGGTCTGCAATGTAGAAAATATTCAAAGGTGCTGTTGCTGCCTTTCCACGGCCTGCCCTGGCACGGAAGTCACCTTCAGCAACTGGTAATAATTGATGGTTAATAGCCTCGTAAAGATAAACGCCTGCAGGCAAAGCCACATAAAGATCAATTTCCTGCGAATTGCTTGCCGAAGGAGCGGTTCTCCCTTTCTTGCCAAATGAACCTGAATCGCGGTTGACACCAAACCCAGCCCACAGCAGATTGGAGATTACCTGCAAAGGGAGTTCTTTTGAACCGATTGAACGGTTCGTTTTCCTTTCGGACAATGCAGCAAGAACAGATTTACCACCCTCTTTTTCTGGCTTTGGAAGGACAATTGCCTGGAGTTCCGGATTGACGGGTACTACCATTGAATAGCCCTGTGCTGAAGCTGCAATCAGCACAATGGCCGGAGCAGCCTTAAACAAATCTCTGCGTTTCATATTGTATGGAATTTAAAAGTTCCGATGTTAACAGGTATAAGGAGTTCGATACATTTCAGCGGTTGCCGCTAAAAACAATGACGATTATTCTGCAACTCTTTCAAAAATATCATATGCAAAAAGCTTATTTGCATGGCGGATATACAGAACACCGCTACAGACTACAGGATGTGCCCAGTACATTCCCTTTCCGCCCCCAGGTACTTTAAATTCACCCGAAAGTTCAAATTTATCCGGTGTGGCCCTGACAAGTTTCATCGTGCCTCTTTCGTCAAGCAGGTATAACATTCCGTTTGCATAAGTAACCGATCCTTTTCCATCGGCTTTCCAGTGCTGTTTCCCTGTCAGAAAGTCAAGGCAAAACCAACCTTTTGAGTTGCTTCCTGCACCGTAGAGATAGCCTTTATCAAGAATTACACCGCCATGATGATTATCCATCAGCGCCGATTGCCAGACAGTTTCAGGAATGATCTCTTTTCCGATGACTTTAAGTTTAACCAGCGTACTCCCCTTTCCATAACCACTTGCGATAAAAACATAGTCATTGTAAACAACCGCGTCGGTATTGTTGAGTTCCCGCGAATTAACGACATCAACCTTCCAGAGCAATTTGCCTATTTGGGTATCAATACTGTAATAACAACTTGAGCTTGATCCGATGATCTGACGATATCCTCCGGACTCATCAATAACCAATGAACTGTATCCGGGTGTCCCCGGAATCTCCGTATTTGCCCAAACCAAAGAACCATCACTTTTATTCAGACAAACCTGGTATCCCTTTTTTCCGAACGGACGAACGTATAAATGAACACCATCAATCAAAACTGATTCGGAATACCCGTATTCAGGGGGTTCAGCATCGAAATCCTTCACTAATTCTTTGTGCCAGATCTCTTCTCCGGTTTTCGATTTAAACGCGGTAAGACGCCCCATTTCGCCAAGATGATAAACAACACCATTGTCGTAAGTTGGGGTACTTCTCGAACCCGTATAAGTAGCGGCATGCGACATTGTAGTCGACCAGGCCTGGCCATTTGGCTTTTTCCAGACAGGCTTTCCTTCAAGATCGAAACAGAACACATACGTCTGACCATCGTTCATTCCTGCGGTATAAATATGCCCGCCTCCTACTGAAACGGAACTGTATCCTTCGCCAAGACCTTCAGCACTCCAGATTAATATCGGACCTTCTTTGGGCCAGCGTTTCATTAAGCCGGTTTCAGCCGATTTATTGGTGCGGTCGGGTCCATGAAAACAGGGCCATTCGAATGTTTTTTGCGCGGTTGCGTTAAAGCATGATAGAGCTGTTAAAAAACAAAAGGCAAGGAAAAAATTCAATGTTCTACCTATAATACTGTTCGATGAGTGATTGGTTTGATTTTCACAACAAATAAGGGATTTCAAATGCATTGACATGGTTTGAAATTTTTGGTGGTTGATGGCTAAATATCAATCAAAAATAATAAACCTGGCAATATAAACAGCAAAGAAACAAAGACAATTATAATTGTAGTTTGTTTTATACGGTTAAACCAGGAAGAATGCTTTTCTTTAATACAGCCGCTCTCCTATTGCCGATTTCAGTTTAAAAAGATTTACTGTGTACTCAATTTTAGCCTTTAACAGCATCAGCCGGCTTTCGGAAACGGTAGTTGAACCATCGAGTAGTTCGAGATTCGTGATGACCCCCGATTCGAAGCGTATCTTACCCAGGTTATAGGCCTGTGTTGCCTGCAGCAATTGAAGCACTGACTGATCGACCTTCTTCTGCGATGCTTTTAAATTGGCCTCAGCTTCGACTACTTCGTTCACAATACCGCGACGTGCGATTTCTGTCTCCTGATCGTTTACCTGAATAGCAGACCGTGCCTGAACCATGTTGTATTGCTTACGCCTGCCATCAAAAATAGGAATCTTAAAGCTGACACCGGCAATGAAATTTGCCCTTGGATCGTACATATATGGAATATACCCGTTTTTATATCCTCCTGAAAAAAAGGCATTAAAAACCGGATTATTCTGAGAAGTGGTAAGGTTGTAACGCATCTCTGCCAAACTGGCTTTCTCGTGCGCAAGCTTCATCTCATCACGGTTTTGCATAGCAGATGCAACCAATGTATCACCTTGCAGAATGGGTTGACCGGGAATCAGTTCATTTTTCACATATTCAGGTGTAGCTGCAGGTTTACCCAACAATGTATTGAGCTGACAAACCTGTACCTGGCGAGCAGTTTCCAGATCTGTCTTCTGGTTCTCGGTTGAAGAAATACGTACTTGTGTGGTTAAAATCTCATATTGGGTGGCAGAACCGGTCTCTTGCTTCTTTTGAACAAATCGAAGGTGTTCATTCAATGTACTGAGTTGCTCATTCTTTATTTTAATTGCCTCCTGAAGGTAAATGAGCAAATAAAAATTCGCAATTACCACCTGCGAAAGCTTTTGTT
>Ga0209123_1001938_pt1 | contig 18732 bp, 12 predicted proteins | sample BarGraIncu00431A_FD_184500 | JGI IMG/M metagenome (GOLD analysis project Ga0209123, IMG submission 184500) | Arctic peat soil microbial communities from Barrow, Alaska, USA - Barrow Graham LP Incubations 004-31A (SPAdes) (version 2) | ecosystem: Environmental > Terrestrial > Soil > Wetlands >... | reverse complement strand
TTAGTTTACTGAAATCGGTTGAACCGTTTCGCATCTCAAAATGGGGATTTCAACAGGACTCAACAGTTCGATTGATGGTAGAAGCTGAGCGCCGAATTTATGCCGATAGATCTACCCATTTGGGTGATCCTGATTTTAATATCATTCACCAGAAAGAACTGATGAGTGATGAATATATTAAAAGTCGTATGACTTCATTCTCTTTCCAAAAAGCCACTCCAAGTTCAGAAGTGAAACCGGGTAACCCTCAGGGGCGTGAAAGTGAGCAAACCACTCATTTCTCTATTGTTGATAAAGAAGGCAATGCAGTGTCAATTACTACAACTCTTAATGGTTCGTATGGCTCTCACGTGGTGGTGAGAGGCGCCGGATTTTTATTGAATAATGAAATGGATGATTTCTCAATAAAAGCAGGGTTTCCCAATCAATATGGATTGGTTGGAGGTAAGATGAATGCTATTGAGCCTAATAAACGAATGCTTAGCTCAATGACACCTACTATTCTCGAAAAAGATGGAAAGCTATTTCTTGTTGTGGGTTCACCGGGTGGTTCAACGATTATCACCTCTGTTTTTCAAACGATTCTCAATGTTGTTGAATTTGGAATGTCGGTTCAGGATGCCGTCACTGCTTCCCGTTTTCATCACCAATGGCTACCCGATAAAGTATATGTTGAAGATAATGCAATACAACCCAATGTGCGCAAATGTCTTAGCTCATCAGGATATGATATTGTACCTAGAGAGAAAATCGGTAGGGTGGATGCAGTGCAGGTTACTCCTGAGGGTTGGCTACAAGGTGGGGCAGATGTGCGTGGTGATGATACGGTTGCTGCATATTAAAAAAATATTATTATCTGTGTAATGAATTATAACCGAAAAAACTATGAGTATTGAAATAGCTATAAGAACAAATTCCATGGCCTATGCTGAGGATTTTAAACGAATTAATGAAGATTGGATTTCTGCCAACTTTTGGTTGGAGGAGTCGGATATTCAGATGTTGAGTGATCCGCAAAAATATATTTTAGACAAAGGTGGAAATGTGTTTATTGCTTTGTTGAATGGTAAACCCGTAGGTACTTGTGCACTACAGGTGCATGATGCTTTAACCTGCGAATTGGCCAAGATGGCCGTGGACAGTCTTTGGCTTATAACTTGTAAATGTAATAAAAGGTCAATGAAATATACCCAATAATTGGTACTTAAAATGCCTTAAAAAAGGTATTTCATATTTGGGTTGTACCGTCTATCTTTGTAATGTCAAATAACACAAACACAAGGCATTTATAACTTTTTTTATGTCGTATTTTATGAACTCATTATTTATATACAAATGTATATGTTGCTGTCGCTGCCATTCCAATGACCGGTTAAGTCGCTTGTACATATTCGTAAATTAGATTTACAAAAAAACAAAATGCAGCCGGTCAGATAAATTTGATCGGCTGCGTTTTTAATATCAATTCTCAATTTTGAAATCTATATATTTTTTATCGTTTAATTGGGCCTATTGAATTGTTTCTTTGCTATGTGAATCGCGAAAAACAATTGATAAGCAATTTCGAAATAAACTCTTTAATGTATTATTTTTTGAATATATACTTAAAATGTTGTACATAAAATGCCTATTAATAGGTATTTTGGATATGATTCTTATCCTCTAATTTTGCAAAGTGATTAAGAATATAATCTCATAATATAACTTAATATGAAGAAAGCTATTTATTACACTACTCAACAAGCGTTGTCGCAAACACAACAACCGAAAGAACAATTGAAGGAAAATGGACGAATCCGCTCTTTAGTACAACTTGTTTTCTCAAAAGAACCAATTCCTAATTTATCCTCTTTCCTGCGAATGCATTGCTGGCAGATATGGTAAATTAATTCACTTATTCATATTTGTGTATAATCAATTTTCTAATTAATAGCGTTTCAAATCTAAATCAGATTTAACATGTCTGATTATCTCAATAAAACATTCATTTAATAGCTTAAAGGTATGAAAACAACTTATTTTTATCAATTGATTTTCTCTTTATTTATTTCATCTTCCATTTTTGCTGCTGAAAGTACTTCGGTAAAAGAACCAATCGTTATTAGTGGAACTAAATTTACTTATCCATTAATTGAAAAATGGATTACAGAATATAAAAAAGTAAATCCGAATGCAGATATACAACTGGCTCCTAAGTCCAGTGCCGGTCAGTCAGCAGATTTAAATGTTATAGCTCACCAACCAACACAGATAGAGGTAAAATCGAATCAGGAAATAATTTATGCCGGACGATATGCACTACTTCCTGTGCTAAATAACAATAACCCAATTTTACCGATAATATCAAAAAAAGGACTAACTAAAAAGGAAATAGATAAACTTTTTTTCGAAGTTATTGATTATGAAAGTGATGAACCGATTGAAAAGCCAAAGTTCAGAGCGACAATTTATTCACGAGAAAACCAATCATGTGCATCAACCGCCTTAGCTGGATATTTTGGACATACGTCTTCCGAAATTAGAGGTAAAAAAGTGTTTAGCGATGATATTTATTTAATTTCTGCTATAAAAAAAGATAGTCTGGGGTTGGCATTTAATAATTTGGGTTATCTATTTGATGTAAATACACGCAATCTAAAAGCAGGTATTGCCATATTGCCGCTTGATTTAAAGAAAGACGCTAAGCCAATTTTATCAGGAAATCTGGACGCTGTGCTGAATGTGTTGGAAACAACTAAAGTTGAAACCATTCCTGTTGAAAAAATAGGATTTATCTATTCTCAACAAAATTCCAAGAAAGAACTATCGGCGTTTCTGATATGGGTATTAACTGATGGCCAGAAGTTCAATCACAATAAAGGATTTTTAAACTTGGACAAACAGGCTTTAGCTGAGCAAGAAAATAGGTTACAGGAAAAATTCCTGACTTTGAAATAGAAGAAAAAAATATTAAATACTAAAAATAAAAGCGAGTGTCCTCTTCTCTGTCGGCAAACTGATAAAGGGAACACCCGCTACAATTAGAAATTGTATGGCAAAAATACCACTTTTTTTTGAAATGGAAAACATTTCAAAAAATATCAGATACAAATATGGAATCGGAGTTCCATCTTTTTTGTATAATCCCTCAATCTGCATCCATACATCCCAGTAAATTTTAGAAAAAATTGATATGAAAATTCCATATCAATTATTTTGTTTTATCCTTATTTAATTAGGTTAAATAGTTCTGCGATTTTCAGCTTATATAACTTTCAAATGTTACGTTATATTTCATATACGTGTTTGAATAATGGGCTAAAGATTTTAATTTATCCAGCAATTTTCATTATGCCAAAGACTAAAATTGATTAAGTAGCCACAATATTTATGGGTGGGTGCTTATCTTTAAATAGCTATTAAACTACCCCAATGATAAAATTTAACATAATAGTAGCCTGCTCTCACGCAATTATAAGGGAGGGTGTTAACTCTATTTTAAGAACTCGTCCAAATTACGAAATAGTTTGCTCTGTAGAAACAGTAGATGAGCTGTTTGAGTTACTTAAATGCACTATACCTTCAGCTATTATAATTGATCCAGACCATCTGAAAGGCTTTGAACCTTGCAGTTTTCAGCGCCTTGATAACTTGTATGGTTTATCCAATGTGTTAGTATTGACAGGGAATACTTGTAGTGAATTTATATTAGGTATTTTAGCTAAAGATATTACACATTTGTTATCAGTTAATTGTGCTGAACAAGAGCTATTTAATGCACTTGAAGCTATTGATGCCAATGAAGACTATCTCTGTAAACAAGCTATAGATTTACTTCTGAACGAGAATAAAAATGGATCTCAACAGAAAATAAGTGATGATTGTCTTACCAAGAAAGAAATCGAAATTATCAAGTTGTTGGCCGATGGTTTAAGTACGAAAGATATTGCTGCAAAACTATATCTAAGTGGGCATACGGTGAATACACATCGACGTAACATTCTTAGAAAGTTGAAATTCAGCAATACATCCGAACTTGTTATGTATGCGGTCAAAACAGGAATAGTTGATGTTATGGAATATTATATTTAACATCTCCTTTTATCCGACTCTTAAATGTCATCAAGAATATAAATAATAAAAATTAAATTTATTGCGAAAATGAGTGTTAGTTTATTCTCTGATTTGATTTGTTCTGAATGTCAAACAGTTTATGTTGCCAGTGATGTTCAAAATTTCTGTAAAAATGTCGATTGTTCCGAAACATTATTGGCAAGGTATAACTTTCAACAAGTTCGTATTTCGAAGGATAAACTTAAGAATAGGCCTTTTACTATGTGGAGATATCGGGAGTTTCTACCAGTAATTCATCCGGAAAATATCGTTTCATTGGGTGAAGGAGGTACGCCTCTTTTTAAAGCTGAACGATTAGGAAAATTAATTGGACTTCCACATCTCTATTGGAAAGATGAAGCCAGTAATCCTACCGGTTCATTCAAAGCACGTGGTATGAGTGCCGCCATTTCGAAAGCAAAGGAATTGGGTATAAAAAAACTTGCTATACCTACCGCAGGGAATGCTGGTGTTGCATTGGCTGCTTATGGTGCCAGAGCAGGTATGGAGACTCATGTATATATGCCTCGCGAAACGCCGGATATACATAAAAAGGAAGTTGAATATTATGGTGGCAACCTGATAGAGATTGATGGGAATATTGGTGATTGTGGAAAACTGATTGCCGAACTAGCACCGAAATTTGGTTGGTTTAATGTCTCTACACTCAAAGAACCATATCGTCTTGAAGGAAAAAAACGATGGGTTATGAATTGGCCGAGCAGTTTAATTGGAAATTACCCGATGTGATTCTGTATCCTACTGGTGGTGGCACGGGACTTATTGGCTTTTGGAAAGCTTTTGATGAACTTGAATTGTTAGGTTGGATTGGCTCTAAACGCCCACGGCTTATAGCGGTTCAGTCCGATAGCTGTGATTCAATTGTTACTGCACACCAAAATCAGGATTTGAAAGCTGTTGCCATCGATAAAGGATTTACCATTGCCAATGGATTACGAGTTCCAAAGTCATTTGCTGACAAGTTGATTCTGAGGATTTTGAAGTCGAGCAATGGAACTTCAATTGCAATTTCTGATGCTGAAATTGCCGAAGCTCTTTCTGAGATTGCACGTAATGAGGGTATGTTTGTAGCTCCTGAAGGAGCAGCTCTTTGGGCAGCTTTGAAAAAGTTGAAATTCTCAGGTGACGTGGAGGAATCTGAGCGGATAGTACTCGTCAACACAGGTAGTGGCTATAAATACACCGACAATATCTTTACATGATTTGTCGGTGATTTTTTTGCGGTATGGCATTGAAATTTTATTGAAATGAGTGAAAATAAGAAAGAATTCAGAAAAGCTGAAAAACGAAAATCGGGTTGGTATTTAATTTGGGAACATGTTGCAGAACATCCCGTTATTTATGCAATATGTTTATTAAGTATAATATCATCAAGTATATTGGCAACGAGAATACCTAAAATTATAGGAGATTTTACAAATGCCTTTAGTAGTGGTAATCTCACTCTGCAATTAGCAGCACATTTTGGTCTTCTTATAATGGTGGTCAGTACATTTCGCGTTGCTCTTGGCTGGCTAGGTCGACGGATTTCAATGGAACATGGTCGGATACTTAATTATAAAGTCCGAGATAAACTTTTCAAAAAATGGGAAACGTTGCCATTATCTTATTATCACGAACATACAACCGGCGATTTACTGTCTCATGCATTAAATGATGTTCAAATAATACAGCAAATTGTAGCACTAAATGGCTTCAATAATTTGGTTACCAGTATTTTCACATTGCTCGGAGCTCTTTATGTGATGTTGGTAAACATAAACTGGAGCCTTTCCATAGCCGGATTAGGTCCACTTTTAGCCATTCCTTTTATTGTTCGGTACTACAGTCCTAAAATAAAAAGACAATCAGTTAAAGTTCAGGAAGCATTAGGAGGAATGTCTCAATCCGTTGAAGAGATAGTTGGTGGCATAAGAACGATTAAAGCATTTGGAAATGAGGAGGTCGTTATCCGTCGTTTTGGAAACAGAATAGATGAGATAGTGACTGAGCGAATGATACAAGTAAAGCTATCAGCCATTTTTTCAGCAATAATCCCTTTTATGGTTTCTGTAGGGTTTATCATTGTGATAGCTTATGGTGGTTATCTGACTATACATAAAACAATAAGTTTGGGCGATTTTGTGTCATTTTTATTGTATCTGATTTTATTAAAACAACCTTTGGAGCAACTTGGAAATACACTTAATCTGTTTCAACGGGGATCTGCCTCACTAGCACGTGTGGCTGAACTTTTAGATGCTCCGCTTGCTGTTTCTGATAGGGAGATTGCAACAAATCAGAAGCTAATCAGTGGAGATATAGAGGTTCGAAACCTGTCCTTTAAGTATCCGGGAACTAATAAAAATGTGCTGAATGACATCTCATTCAAAGTTAAAAAAGGACAAACTTTAGGTATCATTGGATCAATTGGTTCAGGAAAATCATCCCTTGCTAGTTTACTATTACGGGTTTACAATCCCCCACAAGGGACTGTATTTGTTGATGGTGTTGATGTTCATAATTATTATCTGAAAGATTTGCGCAAGTCAATTGCTTTTGTGCCACAAAGCGGATTCTTATTTTCAACAACTATTGATGCTAATATTGCTTTTTCAGATGATACCCTAAATGAAAATAAGGTGGAAGAATCCGCCAAAGCGTCGGTTGTTCACGAGGATATTTTGAAACTGAAAGATAGGTACAAAACAGAAATAGGTGAACGTGGAGTGAGACTCTCGGGAGGGCAAAAGCAGCGAGTAGCTATTGCCCGCGCCATTTACAAAGATGCGCCAATAAATGTGTTTGACGATTCATTAAGTGCGGTAGATATGAATAATGAGCGTTTAATCTTACAATGCTTAAAACAAGGAGAAAAGGATAAAACTAACATAATCATTTCTCATCGCTTGAGTGCAGTTATGCATGCCGATGAAATTCTTATTCTCGACAATGGACGAATAACAAATCGAGGAACTCATCAAAATTTACTTGAAACCAGTGAATTTTACAACAAACTGTGGAATATTCAGTCAGGCAGAGATGATCGTTCGGAATCTGTAGTTTATGAGAATATAAAAACAGACTTGATTGAAGCAATTCTTTATGAAGAAAGTGAAGAAGAGATCGAAAAATAAAAACATAGTCATTTTAAGCGAAAGTTATGATATTTAGTATAGTTTTCGCTTTTTAGATGAAATTTCGAAATAAATTGAAGAAAATATCTTGGATTACGGCAGTTGCATTAGTGGTGTCGAATATGATTGGAACCGGTATTTTTACCTCATTAGGCTATCAGGTAGCATTTCTAAACAATACTTTTACAATACTCTTGTTGTGGATTATTGGAGGAGTTTTGGCACTTTTTGGTACTTTCTGTTATGCCGAATTAGGAAGTTACTATAAAAAATCCGGAGGAGATTATATTTTTCTTTCTCGGGCTTTTCATCCTATATTAGGTTATTTGAGTAGCTGGATTTCGTTAGTTGTTGGTTTCTCAGCACCAGTTTCGCTGGCAGCTTTGGCTATGACCAAGTATTTGCAAATATTCGGATGGGATTTAGGAAAAGGTTTTGCTGTATGGACAATTATATTAGTTGCATTATCACAGTCGATAAGTTTAAAATCGAGTAGCCGTTTTCAGAACATATTTACCCTAATAAAAGTACTTTTTGTGCTTATACTAATTGTTTTGGGACTTTCAGTGGCTTCGCAGGGCGGAAATTCATTATGTTGGGATGGAAGTTGGATTTCAGAAATTAAAACACCTTCGTTCGCTTTCTCATTAGTATTTGTATCTTTTGCTTTTACCGGTTGGAACTCTGCTTCTTATATTGTTTCGGAAATAAAGAATCCGAATAAGAATCTTCCTAAGGCACTTATTGTAGGGACGCTTTTTGTTACCAGTGTCTATGTTCTTCTCAATTTTGTGTTCCTAAAACATGCTTCAATTGCGGCTATGTCCAATCAAGAAAATGTGGCTTCGATAGCAGCCCAAAACTTTCTGGGAGCAACTGGTGCAAAATGGGTGTGTTTTTTTATTTCAATTCAACTGATAGCCACCATTAGCGGATATTTATGGATTGGATCCAGAGTTTGTTTTGCGACCTCAAAAGAGCATAAGTTATGGGGTTTTATGAACAAGTCGCGAAACGAAACGCCCTATATTGCCATTTGGATACAAGCCTTTATAGCCATTTTAATCATTGCATCCGGTGGCTTTGCCGAAATCTTTGTGTATGCTTCTTTTGTTCTTCAATTCATTAGTGTTATTGCTATTTGCGCTGTTTTTCGGATTCCAACTAAAAGTAGAATGCTTTTCAAAGGAAAATACTTCTATATTTTTCCGGTAGTATATATTGTTTTTGGAGTGTACATCTGCGTATTTACGTTTTTACAGCATCCTGTTGAAAGTTTAATCGGACTATCTACCATATTCACAGGATTGATATTGTATTTTTTGGACAGGAGAAAAGAAGTAGCTTAAGCCGAACGACCCACAAGATTAAACTTGCAATTAAGGTGCATTGAGGTGCAGACTTGTTCTACAACTCAGAAGTTATTACTAGATGAAAATAATGGTAAAAGGCTGGTAATAAAATGCCTATTAATGAGTAGGATGAAAATACCTATTAGATAGTATTGTCCAAATAGTAAGTACAAAATACCTTTGTGTTTTATTTAGAATTTCAACAATACTTAAAAATGTATAAGCAATTTATTTTCACAAGCAAGGATATTCCAACTAAATTTTTACAGAAATAATTGATTTATCAAATAGATTTTAGAAAAACAGGTATTATTATATAAACAAAAGCGAGCGTTTCCTTCTCTGTCTGCAAACTTACAAAGGAAACACCCGCTACAATCAAAATTGTATGGCAAAAATAGTTTTATTTTTTGGAAGCCCCAAAAGGTTTCTGCGGTTTTTATTACGAAAATCTAGAATTACTCTCCTTTTTGGAATTTTATCAATCTCTTCCGTTTTAGCTCAGCAGCTGGAAATAAAAGGAAATGTACTGGAAGAGGAGTCTAAAACAGCTGTCATTGGTGCAACTATTCGTGTAAAAGGACAAAAAACCGGTACTGTTTCCGATACTCAGGGAATTTTTAAAGTTAAAATAAAAGCTTTCCCAGCAACACTTATTGTGAGTAGTGTTGGATTCCGAAATCAAGAAATTGAGTTTTATGAAGCCACAGATCCTATAACTGTTTACCTCGCCGATGATCAGAATCGCTTGAGCCAACTTGTTGTTGTGGGTTATGGAACTCAAAAGCGAAGCGACTTAACAGGAGCAATTTCTAGTATTAATACCAACCAATTGAAAGAAACAGGTTCAACATCATTTGTGCGTGGATTACAAGGTCTTGCTTCAGGTGTTCAGGTTTCTTCTACTTCAGGTGCACCTGGTGCTACTTCGACTGTCCGTATACGGGGTGGTAATTCCATTACCGGAGGTAATGATCCGTTGTATGTGATAGATGGTTTTCCTATATACAATAATGATAATAATGCTAATGCTGGTGGTTTGTATGGTACTGGCGTTTCAACAACAACTTCAGGCACAAACACAGTTGGAACCAGTGCATTAGCTACCATCAATCCTGGAGATATTGAGTCAATCGAAGTACTAAAAGATGCATCAGCAACAGCAATTTATGGTTCTCGCGGTGCAAATGGAGTTATTATTGTTACGACTAAAAGAGGACAAAAAGGTTCCGCTACAGTAACGTACGATGGATCTTATGGAGTACAAAATTTAGCCCATAAAATAGATTTGATGAATGCACAGCAATTTGCTCTATTTCGTAATGCCGGACAAATAGCAGGGGGAAGAGCAGCTACCTATTCACAAGCCCAGATAGATAACTTTGCAACAAATAGTACCGATTGGCAAGATTTGGCTTACCAAACTGCTCCGGTACAAAACCATCAACTGTCAGTTAGTGGGGGAAATGATAAAACCCGGTATTCTTCATCATTAGGCTATCTGGATCAGCAGGGCATTCTTATCAATACCGATTTTAAAAGATATACAGGAAGAATATCAGTTGATTCTAAATTATCCGAAAAATTTAATTTCGGATTGAATTTGAATGAAAGTTATTCCACAGCCAATTTGGCAAGTTCAGATATTGTAAGTGCAATTTTGCAGATGCCAGCTACAGTATCTCCTTATGCCGCCAGCGGTGGTTACACCTCTATAAGTAGTTTAGATGCAGCTACAATAAATCCTATCGCCTATTTGAAAGAAGCTACAAACCAATCTGTTTTACAACGGACTTTAGGAAACGCTTTTGGTGAATATGAACTGGTGAAAGGCTTGAAAGCAAAAATATTGATCGGAATCGATTTATTAACAAATAGACAATATAGTTATTTGCCAACAACCATTTATGGGGGAGCATCAAGTAATGGAGTTACATCTACAGCGCAGAAAACTACTACCAACTGGGTAAATGAAAATACGCTTACCTATACTAAATCAATTAATGATATTCATAATTTCGATTTGTTAGCTGGTTTTACCCAACAGCAATCTGTTACGAGAGGAACTGGTATTAAAGCCTCTGGTTTCCCCAGTGATGATCTTGCAGATTATGATTTATCAAGTGCAACGACAAAAACATTAACTTCAAGTTATTCGGAGAACAAATTGTTGTCTTACCTTGGGCGTTTGAACTATAATTACCGGCATAAATATTTCTTAACCGGTAGTTTGCGTGCAGATGGTTCCTCTCGTTTAGGAGCCAATAATCGCTGGGGTTATTTTCCATCAGGATCATTAGGATGGCAGGTTGATAAAGAGAAATTTTTTAAAAATATAGCCAGTAAATTTAAAATTAGCAACTCAAAAATACGATTGGGTTACGGCAAAACAGGTAATTCTGAAATTGATTCCTATAAATCACAAGCATTGCTAACAAGCACAACCTACCCTAGTGGAACCGCTGCCACAACGGTAGCCGGATATTATCTAAGCCAACTTGATAATCCTGATTTGAAGTGGGAAACTACAAATCAATACGATGTTGGAATTGATCTTGGATTTCTTAATGAACGAATTAAATTTACAGGAGATTTATATTATAAGAAAACATACGATTTATTAGTCAATATTTATGTGCCTAATATAACAGGGTATAAATCATCTTTACAAAATCTTGGTGTCGTGCAAAATAAGGGAATTGACCTTAGTTTAACTACTGATAATGTAAAAGGCAAGTTCACCTGGACAACTAATGCTACCTTTTCGATAAACAGGAACAAGGTACTTTCATTGGGTAGCAATGTTAGTAAGATTTCATACGGTAGTAGTAGCAGTGTAGGAAGTATTATTCAGGTTGGTCAACCTCTTGGAGTGTTTTATGGGTTGAAAACCGATGGATTATACAGTGCAAGTGAAATAGCTGATTATACCGCAAAGGGCACTCTTCGTAATTTATATTTGGGAGCTAGCACAGGGGCTGGTGATGTAAAATATGTTGATGTAGATCATAATGGAGTTATAAACGATAATGACCAAACTATAATAGGAAATCCGAATCCTAAGTTTATTTTCGGGTTTAATAATACGTTTAGCTACAAAAATTTCGATTTATCAATCATCATTCAAGGATCAGTCGGCAATAAAATAAATAGTTATACTTTAAAGCAGTTGTTAGGTCCTAATGGCTTTCAAAACAACATAGCTAGTTTTAACGACTACTATTCGGCAACTAATACAACGGCAAAATACCAACGGCCAAACATCAATATTAACCAAGCCACATATAGCGATTTATATATTTTTGATGGATCTTATGCACGACTTCAATCGCTTAGTTTAGGATATATATTGCCTAAAAGTATTCTTTCAAAACTAAAAGTAAAAAACGTGAAACTATATGTAACCGGTCAGAATTTGTTCACACTGACGAAGTATCCAGGCTACGACCCTGATGTTAATTCATATAACTTGTCAACAGGTCAGGTAGGTACAGATTATGGTTCTTACCCCACCGCCAAAACTTTTCTGGCTGGTGCAACAATAACATTCTAAACAGTTACAAGTTAGATATATCATTAAATACTACTGATTACGTATATTCCCTATCTTATTCATTTAATTAAAAACAAAATGTATGAAAAAAATACTTTATATGTTGCTCATCTTAAGCACATTTGTGTCGTGTATCAATCTTGATGAGGAGCCATTAGCCCAAATTAAATATGCAGATTTTTTTAAAACCACCACAGATGCAACTTATGCGGTTAATGGTGTTTATAAAAACCTTACAGTGCCAAGTGGTGGCAGTTGGGGATTTTTCAACCGACTTTCTACTGTAACCTGGGGTTGCGCCGGTGACAATACTACACCGGGGGTCAAATCTCCAAATCCTGATTATCGGGCAATAACATTATTTGCCGCTTCAACAAGCAATTCAAACTATTTGCAGTCTTGGCAAGAAGGTTACGAAGTTATAAATCGTGCCAATTTGGCTATCGATAAAATACCACAAATAAACGATACGGCTGTGGTTGCCCGGGCAAGATTGGTAAACGAAGCAAAATTTGTAAGGGGATTAATCTATTATTACCTTGTCAGAGTTTATGGACCAATACCGTTGGTACTTCATCCCACTATAACGATTGGTGATAACCAAAGTATTGCACAGTCTGATACTGCAACAGTGTTTAAGCAAATCAAAAGTGATTTTAATGATGCACTTCAATTACCTTCAAAAAGTTCTTATGCTACTGCCGATCAATACCGAGCGTCGAAAGATGCTGCCAGAGCACTCTTGCTCAGTGTGGCCATTACGCAAGGGCAATGGGCCGAAGCAATAAACCAATACAACGCTTTAAATGCTATCGGTACACATACATTGGCAACTAATTACAAAGATATTTTTGGTTTAACTGCTGCACAAAAAAATCATTCTGAGCATATTTTTGATGCTTGGAATTACACCAACGATGCCTTGAATTATAACATGTGTGCTTCTACGGAATCTCCCATTTACGGAGCACCACAAATAGGTAAAAACAAGAAAGGTGTACTGATAGTAGGTACTGCTGCCGAATATCCGGGAGCCACTTTGCGAAGGATATTTAGAAATGAAGATACCAGAATCAGAAAGATATTTGTTGACACTGTTTATGGCGATGTGGATGCGAAAACCAAAATTTATCAACCTCATTTTGATAAGTGGAGAGACTCGACTTCAACTGATATAAAAAACTCAGGGATAAATTATCCTGTTATCCGTTGGGCTGAAGTATTATTGTTATACGCGGAGGCTCTAAATGAGTTGAATAGACCTACCGAGGCTTTAGTTGCATTTAATAAAGTTCGTAGTCGTGCCTTTGGCAATAAAACAACCTTTAATGTAACCATAACTAATAAAGACCAATTGCGCGATTCAATTTTTGATGAAAAGAGAAGAGAATTTGCAAACGAAGAACATGTGCGCTGGTTTGACTTGATAAGAATTAATGGATCTGGTGGTCGACTTATTGATAAAGTAATCAGTTCATGGACGAACGATCCGGTTGCTCAAGGAGATTATTGGACTAAAGCCAAATTTGATGCGTGGAATTCTGCTTATATTCCTCAACCCGGGGATGCGAAATATAATAAGTATTTGTTATTCCCGATCCCTTATAGTGAGATAAATGCAAATCCATTATTGATCCAAAATCCAGGCTGGGAATAATCAGTAACACTTTTAAAGCGAAAGCTGTAGTTGAGAAAAACAGGGCTTTCATTTTTCTATTTCAAACCAAATTAAAATATAACTTATGTGGTGAATATACGCTTTATTTTCTGCATTTACTGCTGTTTTTGCTAATAATAGGAATTAAAAATGTTGATGCTTTCACTACCGAACAGATGTATAGCGGTTTCGGTTGAGGAGACCATACCGGGAGAGTGGTAAGAATAAAAAGAGGTGATTTTGAAGGTAATAAACTGGATATATAAATTTCCATTTTTAGATTGAAGAATTTAAAATTTAATTATATGTAAAATGTCAACATTAGAAACTAAAATTAAAGAAAAAGAAGCTGCTAAACAGATTCTTTTAGATGAATTCAGATTAACTCTGGATTTAAATGAAAAAGGCATTTTTTTTAATGCTGAAGAACTAAAAGCATTTAGCATTACTGATGCAAATGTAAACGGTTTCAGTCGGAATTTGGGCGGATTAAGCTTTACATTGCCACATGGTATTGCCACTAATGGAAAATTTGCCCGTTGGACTCCATACTCGATAGTAGTGGAGAATGGGAAACCAATTTTGTATAATGACAAGAAGCCACTTGCTGAAATTTCTTTTCCGGTTCAGACAACTCATCCTGTTAACGAGCAATTGCTAAGTACTGGTGAAAAGGTAAAGAACATTGTTGGAATCAATCATCATGGAGGTCTTACCGTTGGATATAGTACAGAGTGTGCCTTAAAAGATTTGGGCGAAGATTGTTTATTTTGTTCAATTAATGTGCGTGAAAGAGATCCGAATAGACCTTTAATTAAAAATCCTCGACAAGTTGCAGAAGCATATCATTTAGCTCGTCAGGCCGATCAGGCAAATCATTTCCGCATTACAGGTGGTTTTGTGCCTGAACGCCGTGAATTAGAGTATTATATCGATGTTGCTGAAGCCATTCGTGAAAGATACGAATCATTTTATGGAGTAGCTATCATTGGTGCGCCAGCAGATTTGTCTATTCTACCGAAATACAAAGAAGCTGGGTTTACAAATATTTCACATAATATTGAGGTTTGGGACAAAAATTTGTTTGGATTGGTTTGCCCGGGTAAGAGCAAACGAAATGGTGGTTGGCAGCATTGGGTCGATTCATTAGAGGCTGCTGTTGATACTTTTGGCAGAGGAAATGTGCATACTAATATCGTGGGTGGTTTGGAACCCAAAGAAATAACCCTCGAAGGAATTGAGTATTTAGCATCAAAAGGAATTGTAGCACATTTTAGTGTTTTCCGTCCTGAAAAAGGAACTCCATTTGAGGGTTATCGTAGTCCGGAAGCGTCATTTCACTGGGAAATTGTTGATAAAGCAACAGATATTTTTCTTCGTTATGGTTTTAACTCTTTGCAAATGTATAGCGGTCCATTATCTGCTGAGCATAGCGGAAGAGTTTTCAGAATCAAAAATGGCGAATTTGAAGGTGATAAATTAGGTGTTTATAAATACCCATCACTTGATAAAAAACAACATCAACAAACAATTAATTTAACTCGGGAGGTTTACACAAATTAGAATTGATAGCGCAGAGTTTAAAATTAAATTTCAAGCAAAAATGGCATCAACAGAAACTCAAATCAAAGAAAAAGAAACTGTAAAACAGCTTCTTCTGGATGAATTCAGATTAACTCTGGATTTAAATGAAAAAGGTATTTTTTATAACGATGGGGAAATAAAACCACTCAAAGGAACAAATGCAAATGTAAATGGATTTCGTCGAAATCAAGTTGGATTAGGTTTTACTTTGCCACATGGAATTACAGCAAATGGCAAATTTAACTGTTGGACGCCCTATTCAGTAGTTGTAGAAAATGGGACACCAATTTTGTATAATGATAAGGATCCTATTGCCGAAATTAGTTTCCCAAATGAACCGGTTCATCAAGTATCAGAGCAATTTTTAAGCACTGGCGAGAAGGTGAAAAACATCGTTGGTGTCAATCAACATGGAGGTGTTTCAGTGGCGTACAGTACTGAATGTTCTTTAAAGGATTTGGGTGAAGATTGTTTGTTTTGTTCAATTAACGTGCGTGAAAAAGAAGAAAATAGCGTTTTGTTGAAAAACCCTCGTCAGGTGGCTGAGGCATATCATCTTGCTCGTCAAGCAGGTCAGGCAAATCATTTCCGTATAACAGGTGGTTTTGTCCCCGAACGCCGTGAATTAGAATATTACATCGATGTGGCTGAGGCCATTCGTAGTAGATACGAATCATTTTATGGAGTAGCAATAATCGGAGCACCGGCCGATTCATCCATACTATCTAAGTATAAGGAAGCCGGATTTTCTAATATCTCACACAATCTTGAAGTTTGGGACAAAAATCTTTTTGCCCTTGTTTGTCCGGGTAAAAGCAAACGCAATGGTGGATGGCAACATTGGGTTGCGTCATTAGAAGCAGCCGTTGATATTTTTGGAAGAGGGAATGTGCATACCAATATTGTGGGTGGTCTTGAACCAAAAGACTCTATTCTTGAAGGTATCGAATACCTGGCTGAGAAAGGAATTGTGGCTCATTTCAGTGTTTTCCGTCCCGAAAAAGGTACTCCGTTTGAAGGATACCGTAGTCCCGAAGCATCGTTTCACTGGGATGTTGTAGATAAAGCAACTGATATATTCCTACGTAATGGTTTCAACTCTTTGCAAATGTATAGCGGTCCTGCTTCGGCAGATCATGCTGGAAGAGTATTCCGTATTAAAAACGGTGAATTTGAAGGAGATAAACTGGGTGTATATAAATACCCATCTCTAGATTAACAAATAGGAATTAAATAATAAAATTTTAAATAGAAGCAGTATGTCTGTATTGGTAGAAACTCAAATAAAAGGAAAAGAGGCTGTAAAACAACGTCTTTTGGAGGAAGTAAGGTTTGCTCTAGAATTAACGGATAGTGGTATTTCGTTCAATTCAGAGGATATAAAGAAACTTAGTGGAACGGATGAAATACCAAGTCCGTTTCAAGGAAAACAACTGGGAGTTAGTTTTAAACTTCCTCATGGCATATCGGTAAATGGGAAATACTCTCGTTGGACACCCTATTCTATTATAGTTGAAAACGGAAAGCCTATTTTATACAAAGAAAAGGAAGCGATTGCCGAGGTTACTATTAATGAACCTAAACGCCCTCATCCTGTGTTGGAAAAGGTACTTAGTACCGGCGAAAAAGTAAGAAATATTTTAAATATAGACCCACACGGACAAGTAAATGTGTCGTACAGTGCCGAGTGTTCGTTGAAAGATTTGGGTGAGGATTGCTTGTTTTGCTCAATCAATGTGCGTGAAAGGGATCCGGAGCGACCATTGCTGAAAAATCCACGTCAGATTGCTGAAGCATATGACTTTGTTCGTCAGGAAGGACTTGCAAATCACTTTAAAATAAGCGGCGGTTTTGTTCCTGAACGACGTGAATTGGAGTATTACATAGATGTGGTTGAAGCCATTCGTGAAACGCACAAAAAATTTAAAGGTGTAGCCGTTATTGGTGCGCCGGCTGATCTCTCTATTTTGTCAAAATATAAAGAAGCTGGCTATACAGATCTCTCTCATAACCTTGAGGTCTGGGACAAAAATTTGTTTGGCCTGATTTGCCCGGGCAAGAGCAAACGAAATGGTGGCTGGGAACATTGGGTCAAATCGCTTGAAGCAGCTGTTGACGTATTTGGTTGGGGCAATGTACATTCCAATTTTGTAGGTGGTTTGGATCAGAAAGAATTATTTCTTGAAGGTATAGAATATCTATCATCAAAAGGAGTTGTTGCCCATTTCGGGACTTTTCGTCCATTGGTTGGAACTGGTCTTGAAGGTTTCCGTACCCCTGAGCCTTGGTTTCACTGGGAAGTACTTGACAAAGCCACCGACATACAGCTTCGCTATGGTTTTACTACTGAGCAATTGTATCGCGGTCCGGGGTCCGGAGACCACACAGGCAGAGTCGTCAGAATTAAAAGAGGTGATTTTGAGGGAGACAAACTGGATACGTATCAATTTCCATCTATTGACTAATAACGAAATTTTCAAACAAATATAAAAAGCAAGAGTGGTGTAAACAATTGGAATTAATCGCTCAAACGGTTTGCACTTCTTCTTGTATTTATGATTATATCATATTGATATTGAGACAGATTATTGTTTTTCAGCAGAACCTAAATAAATCTGAATATGAAATCATTAAAGATAAGCTTATATTGATTCACTAAAGACAAAAGACTATAATGAGGAAAATTTATAAAATAGCATTAGTTCTCATGCTTATGGTTGCCATTAGTGCATGTACACAAAAAGAAAAGAAGTCTGAACCACTTACTGTGTTACGAGTTGGTCAACGCGGTGTTACGAATGCACTTGTTCTTCATTTAAGGGAGGCTGATTTATTAAAAAAAAATGGTGTAAACATCAAAGTTGAGTATGTTGTTGCCCAGGGACCGGCATTAGTAGATCTATTTATAGCCGGCAAAATAGATATTGCAGAATTAGGAGATCAGCCGGCCTTTATGGGTTGGGTGAGGGATGTTGATGTTAAAGCTGTAGCAAATTTTCCGAAAAATCCTCAGGATACATATATTATGGTTGCCGATTCAACCAAAATAAAAACAATGCATGATTTGAAAGGGAAAAAAGTGTCTTGTTCTATAGGTACAGTGAGTCAACATTGGCTTTTCATGTCTCTTGATCAGGCTGGAATGAAAGTTAACGATGTGAAAATGTTGAATGTGCCGGGTGGTGATGCCTCTATTGCGTTGATGACTCATGAGATAGATGCTGCTGTATTAAGTGAACCGACTATTTCACTTCTACAAGAAAGAAAGGTAGCTGCGAAATTAAAAGAATCGCGTTGTGCGAAAACATATTCGGCAGTATTGCTGGTGTCGGGTAACTTGTATAGAAATCATCCGGA
>Ga0209123_1001936_pt1 | contig 18746 bp, 20 predicted proteins | sample BarGraIncu00431A_FD_184500 | JGI IMG/M metagenome (GOLD analysis project Ga0209123, IMG submission 184500) | Arctic peat soil microbial communities from Barrow, Alaska, USA - Barrow Graham LP Incubations 004-31A (SPAdes) (version 2) | ecosystem: Environmental > Terrestrial > Soil > Wetlands >... | reverse complement strand
GGATGGTCATCGCGTGCGCCTGTATGAAAAAGCTTGTACATATCATGTTTGGGGTCCTCAAGAACGGTAAACCGTTTGACCCCACTTACGCCTAATTTCTTGACTTCTACAACGGTATCTCCCCCTGTGGGAGAAAGTGTTTTTCGATTTTGTCACAGCGCGCGCGCCGAGATGCTGGCGGAAGCCTCCAAGCGCCAGGCGGCACGTCCCGAGAAATACCTGAAGAAGCTTTACGGCGCCGAAGAGGCGGGTGGCACCTCCGTCATCTACCTGACCTCGCTTCCCTTCGACGAGCTCGGCTTCAAGCACGTCACCAAGCGGCCGCTGCCGTCCTACACCTGGCAGGCGCTGCGCCTGGTGCCGGGGATTTTCTGACCGTGGGTAGTTCGCTCTCGCTCCTTTCCTGGTTCACCCACAGAAAGGACCGCCTGAAAAAGGAAGAGGAACAGAGAAAGTCCGGCGTTACGCCGCCGAAGGAGGAGAGTTAAATGACCGCCGCGAAAATTATCTACAAAGAGGTAATGGGATACCACAATTTCGTCAAGTTCCTGATTGTTCTGGTGTCGCTGGCGGCGCTGGCCTCCCTGATCCGCTTCATCTTCGGCCTGGGTGTTACCACCAACCTGAACGACACCTTTCCCTGGGGACTTTGGATCTCCTTCGACGTGGTCACCGCCGTGCCGCTGGCGGCCGGCGCCTTTACCCTGGCGAAGATCCTTCCCTGGGTGCTGACGGTGTATCTGGCCCTCAAGTGCTACAGTCTCTTTTTCCTGAGCGAGGGGCCGTTCACGGACCGTCCGGTGCTGCTGGCGCTGTTTATCGTGGAAATCGTCGCCCTGGTGGTCCCGCTGGTCATGCTGACCAGTTCCAAGATACGTGAAAACAACAGGCTGCGCTCCACGGCGGCCTGGCTGGTGATCTTCGGAGTGGTTATGAACCGCTTCAACGTCTCCATGTTCGGGATGGAGGCGCCGGGAACCCTGTACTACCCCTCCATCATCGAGAGCGTGGTCACCATCGGTATCATCGCCGCACACATCCTGTTCTTCGTGCTGATTGCGAAGTACTTCCCGATCTTCGAGCACCATCCGGAGACCGTTGACTACACCCTGCCGGATCATTTCCACAAGACCGAAAAAGAGCACGCCGCAGGCAGCAAAGTGTTGAGAAACGAAGCGTAAAAAAGCAGGTAATTTGTCAGCTCCGCCCAGTGTGCAGGCTCGCGCTGGGCGGAGTTGTAGCTGCCGCCGCAGGCGAAGTGGAGCATTGAGCGAACTAGTTCTTTATACGCGAGATGGACTTTGGCAAAGCGTGGTGCTATCGTGATCACCTAAAAGGTAAGGACCAAGGAGTCCAGACCGGATCTGCCAGGAAACTACTTGGTGGGCTTAATTACTCTTAGGTTATGAAGTCTCTCCGGTAGTACGATTCCTGGTATTTCCTATTTCAACGGGTAAATCGAAAGGTGTCATTATGAAAAAGCTCGTTAGTGTATCCCTACTCTCTCTTCTTTGCTTATCCTTATCCGCCCAGTCAGCCAAAGCAGAAGAGCACCTGACGATCACTACCAAGTCCGGCATGGAGTACACCTCATTGAGAGAAGGTACCGGTGCCAGTCCCAGGTCGAGCGACACGGTTGTCGTCCATTATCGGGGTACACTTTTGAACCGACGCGAATTTGACAGCTCCTACAAAAGAGGAACACCGACAGAGTTCCAGCTTGATCAGGTCATCAAGTGTTGGACGGAAGGTTTGCAGCTGATGAAGGTGGGCGGCAAGGCCGAACTCGACTGCCCGGCAAATCTTGCCTACGGCGACCGGGGCGTGATGGGTTCCATCCCGCCCAACGCCTCACTTATCTTCGAAGTCGAGCTGCTGGCCATTAAATAGCTTGTTTTCTCCCAGCTCTTTTCCTGGTAAAAGCTCCCTTCGCCCAGCGCTTGCTGACAGCGTCCGACTCCGAACACGCCCCCCTCATCTACCGTGGGCGAGGGCGTGAAATAACCGTTAAAGTCCTTATGCCGTCAGCCGATACATCCTGCAGTGACTATTTACGAGGAGCAGGGCGTGTCAATATTAGAATGGGATAAGCGTTTTGTACTGGGTGTGACCTTCATCGATCGGGACCACAAGCGTTTGGTGGACCTGCTGAATGAGATACATGACAACATCATCAATTGTGTTTCCCATGATGCGTTGGGAGCAGTCATCGTCGAACTGATCGACTATGCAACCTACCACTTTGCAGCCGAAGAAAACTCCATGGCTTACAATGAGTACGGCAATTTGCCATTGCACAAAGAAGAGCACCTGAAATTTTGCCGCATGGTGGCAGATTTCCTGGATAGTTCCCGTGAAGGGAAGGAAGATTTTTCCCTAGACATACTGTCATTCCTGGGGAATTGGTTATTCGACCACATACTTCAGACAGATGCTGAATATTGCCGGTTTCTCGCGCAAATCAAGAAGACAGACCCGAAATCTGCTTAACGTGCCCCCCCTCCGACTATCCCCATCTCCCCTTGAAGGCGCTGTCATTTAAGTTAAGGAGGTGGGTGATGTTTGGTCCCCCCTGTGGAACAGGGGGGACCAAACACACCACACTTGCACCGGGTCCTTAACTATAACGTCAGTGCCACCCCGATCTGGACACTTTCCCATCCTTACTGTAGCACCCGTGAGTCTCATCCAAAAAAACCCTTCGCACTTTTAAATAAAATGCTGTAAAATTCGGGCGTTACGAAAAAGCTGCCTTCGCCGCCCTAAAGTGAGATTTATTAATGGCAATAAAAAAATACTCCTACCCCTTTTCCCGCCATCCCGCCGCAGTACCAAGATCAATGGTTGACGGAAGAGCGGTAATTCTCCTATGAAAAACACCGGTAAAAAAATCGTCCTTTCCCTCGTCGGATTTGCCCTTCTGGTCGCCCTGATGCTGACGCTGACCTTCTGGTCTTTCGGACAGATCAGGAAGACTGCTGAAGCACGCAAGCACTCTTTCCTCCTATTGGAGCGAGCAAACGATCTCCTGTCGGATTTGAAAGACGCCGAGACCGGCCAGCGCGGCTATCTGCTGACCGGTGAGGAAACGTTTCTGAAACCGTATCTGGATGTGCGCGACAGCGTCGGCGGCGACTTGAAAGAGCTGCGCGGGAAAACCTCCGACAACGCCGCCCGGGGACACCTGGATGCCATTGCCCCTCTTGTGGAAGCCAAACTGGCGGAACTCTCCCAAGTGATAAAGTTGCGTCGCAACGGCGAGACCGCCGCGGCACTGGCGCTTGTCCTGACCGGCCAGGGCAAGCCGTTGATGGATTCAATCCGCGCCGAAATGCGCGGTTTTCTGCAGTTGGAAGAGGCCGCACTGGCGCAGCACGAAGCGGAATTCCAAGCGAAGATGCGGCGCATGTATACCATCATCGTGGTGGCCAGCCTATTGACACTTCTCTTTGCAGCTTCCTTCGCTTATCTGCTCTACCTTAAAACCCAGCAGCGCTTCAAGAACCTGATCCATCGGGAAACCGAGCATTTGCTCGTGATCCAGGAGGAGACCAACAAACAGCTGCAGCAGGCCAATATCACCCTGCAGGAGAGCGAGGAAAAGCTCGGGGTCACGCTCAACTCCATCGGTGACGGGGTGATTGCAACCGACGCCGCGGGGCGCCTGACCCTTCTCAATCCGGTCGCCGAGCAGCTCACCGGCTGGACCCAGGCTCAGGCAGCCGGCCGCCCGGTAGAAGAGGTGTTCCAGATCCTAAACCAGCACACCCGGCAACCTGCCGTCCTGCCGGTAGTAGCGGCCCTGGCGCACGGCACCGTCCAGGACCTCGCCAACCACACGGTTCTGATTGCCCGCGACGGCAGCGAGCGCGCCATCGCCGACAGTTGCGGTCCAATCCGTTCCCGGGACGGCCAGGTGGTCGGCGCCGTGCTGGTATTTCGTGACGTCACCGCGGAATATGCGGTGCAGCAGAATCTGCGCGACAACGCCGCGCTGATTCAGACGGTTCTCAACACGGTGGCGGACGGCATCGTCACCCTGCACGCCGAAAGCGGCATCCTCGAGACGGTCAACCCGGCCGCCGAGCAGATGTTCGGCTATAGCGCCGCGGAACTCACCGGCAAAGACTTCGGCGCGCTGATTCCGGAACTGGACCGGGACCGGGGCCTCTTGGAGTATTTCATTGCGGGGGCCGAGGGCCACGCCACCGGCCTGGAGCGCGAAATCACGGGCCGACGCAAGGACGGCGCCTTTTTCCCCCTGGAGATTTCGGCCAGCGAAATGTTCCTGAACGGCGAGCGCTATCTCACCGGGATTTTGCGCGACATCACCGCGCGCAAGCGGATCGAGGCGGACCAGGTGGAGCTCAGCCAGCGGCTGCGCGACCACCAGTTTTACACGCGCTCCCTTTTCGAGGCCAACATCGACGCCAGCATGACCAGCGACCCGTCCGGCATCATCACCGACGTTAACAAGCAGATGGAGACCCTCACCGGCTGCACCCGCGACGAGCTGATCGGCGCCCCTTTCATGAATTACTTCACCGATCCCGAGCGGGCCGAGCGCGGGATCCGGCTCGCGCTGGGCGAAAAGAAGATCACCGATTACGAACTGACCGCCCTCGATCGCGACGGCAAGGAAACGGTCGTTTCCTGCAACGCGACGACCTTCTACGACCGGGACCGCAAGCTGCAGGGTGTGTTTGCCGCCGCCCGCGACGTCAGCGAGCGCAAGAGGCTCGACCAGGTACTCCTGGAAAAGAATGCCGAACTGGAAAGCGCGCGTGCGGTGGCGGAAAGGACCAGCCTCACCAAATCCGACTTCCTGGCCAACATGAGCCACGAGCTGCGTACCCCGCTCAACTCGGTTATCGGCTTCTCCGAGGTGCTGGAAGACCAGATGTTCGGGCCGATCAACGAAAAGCAGCGCGAATACGTCAACAACATCCTCACCAGCGGTAAGCACCTGCTCTCCCTGATCAACGACATCCTCGATCTCTCCAAGGTGGAGTCGGGCAAGATGGGGCTTGAGCTGAGCCATTTCCCCCTGAAGGATTGCGTGGATGCGTCCATGACCATGCTCAGGGAAAAAGCGCTGAAAGGCGGCATCGAGCTCAGCCTGAGACTCGCTCCGGAGGCCGAGGTCGGGGTCGTGGCGGACCAGCGCAAACTAAAGCAGATACTCTTTAACTTGCTCTCCAACGCGGTCAAATTCACCCCCCGTGGGGGAGCGGTGGAGGTGAGTGCCGCCAGAGACGGCAACTTCATCCAATGCACCGTGACCGATACCGGCATCGGGATCCAAGAAGAGGACATTCCGAAGCTCTTCCAGGCGTTCACCCAGTTGGAATCCGCCTATACCAAGGGTTTCGAGGGGACCGGCCTGGGGCTCACCCTGACCAGGCAGCTGGTCGAACTGCACGGCGGCAGGGTCTGGGTGAAGAGCGAGTTCGGCAAGGGAAGCCGTTTCAGCTTTACCCTTCCTCTGGCTCAGGGCGGACCTGCAGAGCCGAGGGCCGAGCTGCCGGAAAGCTCCTCCATCCGTCCCGGCTCCACGGTCCTGGTGATCGAGGACGACCCGCGGACCCTCGCCACCCTGGGAAATGCCCTGCGTTGCAAGGGGTACCGGTCGCTGCGGGCTGGCAGCGGCAGAGAGGGGGTTCAGATGGCGCAACGCAATTCGCCCGATCTGATCGTCCTCGATCTGGTCATGCCCGGCATGAGCGGCTTCGACGTCGCCGAGCAGTTGGGCAGAGAGTCCGCCGCTGCGAATATCCCCATCCTGGTATTGACCTCGATGGACCTCTCGCCGGCCGACCGGTACCGGCTGGCCGGCAAGGTCTGGCGCATCGAGGGGAAGGGGAGCCTCTCCACCCATGAGTTTCTGACCCTGGTGGAAAGCGTCGTCGGGCCGGGACAGGAAGCCTAAGATTCCGGGCAGCTTGGGGCCCCCTGGAGCTTCTTGTAATATGCCGTCGGTTCTGGTAAAAAGCAAAAGCGCAGGGAGGCCGCCCAAGGTCCCCCGCACCCGTTGTCGCGCCGCCAACCGTTCTTCCCGACCAAAGGAGCCTGCCGTGAACCAATGGAAAAAGTTGACCGCAATGAACCGGAGGGAGTTTCTCAAGATCGGCCTGGCGGGGACCACCTCGACCGTCCTTGGAGCCAGCGTCCTTGCTGATGCCTTGCAGGTCTACGCCCAGGAGAAAGCGGAATCCTTCCGCTATCCCGCCCCGGTGTATCGGACCCTGGGCCGGACCGGGCTCAAGGTCGCGGTGGTCGGGTTCGGTGCCATGCTGACGCCTGAGCCCGAAGTCATCAGAGTCGCCTTCGAGAACGGCATCAACTACGTCAACACCGCGCGCAAGTACATGTCGGGGAAGAATGAGGAGATCGTCGGCAAGGCCTTGCAGGGATGGCGCGACAAGGTTGTCGTGGCTACTAAGATCCAGACCGAGCTCAACTCGAAGGAAGCGATCATCAGGGACGTGGAAGCGAGCCTCAAAGCGCTGAGGACCGACCATATCGATATTATCCAGCTCGACGCCAACGCCGACCCGGGACGGCCGTTTCGGCCCGAACTCCGGGAGGCCTTCGACAGGCTGAAGCAACAGGGAAAGGTGCGCTTTTGCGGGGTGACCGTTCACAAGGACGCCCTCGGTGTGGTCAACGCGCTGGCGGACGACAAGAGCCGCTTCTTCGACACCGTGCTGGTCGCCTACAACTTCAAAAGCCCCACGGAACTCACCGGGGCGATCGCCCGCGCGGCCAAGGCGGGACTCGGCGTGATCGCCATGAAGACGCAGATCGGCGGCTATGCCACCACGGCGCCGGGCGCAGCGACTCCCCATCAGGCGGCGCTGAAGTGGGTGCTGCAAAACCCCGACATCACCCTGGCGGTCCCCGGGATGAAGGACCTGACCGAGCTCAGGCAGGACGCCGCGGTCATGGGAATGCCGCTGCTGGCGGGGGACCGGCGCCTGCTGCAAAGCTACGCCGCCGCGGTGCGGCCCTACTACTGCGCGCTTTGCGGCGCCTGCGAGGGGAGCTGTCCGCGGGGCGTGGAAATCAGCGGCGTCAACCGCTCGCTCATGTATGCGGAGGGGTACCGAAGCCACCAACTCGCCCTCGCCACCTACCGGGAGATCCCCGCAGGGGCCGGCGCGGCGGCATGCCTCGGCTGCGCCGAGTGCGTCGCCCGCTGCGACAGGGGGCTCGACATCTCCGCCAAGATGGAGCGGGCGCGGCAGCTTTTCGGCTGATTGCTCTGAGGATTTAGAAGGGTAAGAGGGCGCGCGTTGCCATCGGGAAGAATGGCAGCTATCCGAAAATTACGAGAATCCCGAGAGGGGCATGGTCAAGAGTCATGCCCCTTTCCATTTTTCCCCTTTGGGGCTCTGGGGCTATTTGTTGTTTCCACTGCCTCAGCTTTCCGCGCTCTCCCTCCCCCTGACTCTCTTTTCCACCACGCCACCAGATGAGCATTTGCAAAACCTCCGCATCAGAGTTACAAATTTATATCCACTTGTACGCGAAGGGAGCATTCCAGAAGACCATGGCAATAAGCGCCCAGACCACTCCCCCAACCAGTAGCTATTCGGGCATCAGGATCCTGCTCCGGGCCTTGCGCTCCCGGAACTACCGCCTCTTCGTGGCCGGCCAGAGTGTTTCCCTGGTTGGCACCTGGATGCAGCAGGTTGCCATGAGCTGGCTGGTGTATCGGCTGACCGGCTCCGCCTTCCTGCTCGGGGTGGTCGGCTTCACCAGCCAGATTCCGACCTTCCTGCTCGCTCCGGTCGCCGGAGTGCTCGCCGACCGGTGGAACCGGAGGCATCTGCTAATGGCTACCCAGACGCTCGCCATGCTCCAGGCAGCCCTGCTCGCTGCGGCCGTACTCTCGGGCGTGGTTCAGGTCTGGCACATCGTCGTACTAAGCCTGCTTCTTGGGGTGGTGAATGCCTTCGACATTCCGATACGCCAATCCTTCGTCGTGGAAATGGTCGCAGAGCCGGCAGACCTCGGCAACGCCATCGCCCTCAACTCCTCCATGGTAAACGGCGCCCGGCTCATCGGCCCGACGGTCGCAGGGCTCCTGGTCGCCTCCGTCGGTGAAGGAATCTGCTTCGTTTTAAACAGCGCCAGCTACCTGGCGGTTCTCTTGGCGCTGATCGCCATGCGCCTGGTTCCCAGGCCCCAGCACCAGGGAACCCGGCGCAACGTCGCTCTTGAATTGCGCGAAGGCTTCGACTACGTCATCGGATTCGGGCCGATACGAAGCATCCTGCTCTTGATCGCCCTGGTCAGCCTGACCGGAATGCCTTACGCAGTCCTGATACCGGTCTTCGCCAAGGAAATTCTCCACGGCGGCGCCCACACCTTCGGGTTTCTCATGACCGCGGGCGGCTGCGGGGCTTTTGCCGGAACCGTCTACCTCGCCTCCCGCAGCAGTGTCGTCGGCCTGGGGCGGATCATCGTATTTGCCGCTCTCTTGTTTGCGGCCGGAATAGCCGTCTTTGCCGTATCGGCGAACTTCCTCCTCTCCCTGGCAGCACTGAGCGTCGCCGGATTTGGGTCGATGACGCTCATTGCGTCCTGCAACACCATACTTCAGACCATCCTCGAGGAGGACAAGCGGGGCCGGGTCATGAGCTTCTTCACCGTTGCTTTTATGGGAATGGCTCCCTTCGGCAGCTTCGGAGCCGGGACCATGGCCGGAATAATCGGCCCCCGGGACACCATCTTGCTCGGGGCGGTCTGCTGCCTGGTCGGCACGGCGTTTTTCGCCAGGCATCTACCGCAGATAAGGGAAGAGGTGCGGCCAATTTACCTCGAAAGGGGGATCCTTAAGGAAGTTGCCCTGGGAATGGACTCAGGGGCAGAACAGCCGTCATTAACGGACCCGCAAAAGTGAACGGCCGTTCTGCAGTGGGGTCGGGGGGGATACTACCGGATCCAGGTCCTTGGGCCGGTCTTGAACTTAACGGCAGTGGTCGGCGGGGGCAATCAGGGGCAGCCGGGGGTTGTTTGCAGTTGGGAAGGTTTGCCAGAGTTTTAGCGGGGCAGGGGCAGGAGCAGGTGCGGTTCAATCTTTGTCTGTTTTACGTTCACAATGCTCTACGCAGAGTTGGCAAATCGCCTCGATGATTTGCCGCTGGCGCGGAGTTATCCCTTCCACATCCGGCAATTTATAGGTATGAAAATCGCAGCAGCGGCAAAGCGCACCAAGATCTAAGGGCAACGTATCCTTCTCCATGCCTCTCCCCCCTCTACATGGCGGTACTTAATATGTTTATCCTAACATGCAAACAAAGAGAAGCAAACTCGCGGTACTATTTCCTTTCAGCGTTGCTCGCGTCCTGCTCAGGGTAAGCCACCTCCACCCCGCCCACAGGAGCCGCATTTCCGAATCTTCTCCCCGACTCCAGGCAGGTAGGACGAGCGGGGCATCCTTTTTACCCGCAGACAGATACCTATTCGAACTGTAACCCCACACCATTTCCCGTTACCCTGATCACCCGGGCCTTCACATCTGAAATGATCCGTGTAGTGTCAGCGTCAAAGATGGATATGATAACCGTGCCCTCAGTTCCAATTGCCGCTGCCGAAGTCACAAAGGCTCCATTAAGACTGAGATTTACCAGCTCACCTTCGATAATACGGTCATCCATCAGCATTTTCACTTTTGCGCACAGGGGAATTCTGGTGGATTTCCTCTTCTCTTCGTTCACCATCAGAGCTGAATTCAAAATCATGCTTGCCGTGTCGCGTTCTGCCATTTTTCACCTCAAATAAACACAAAAAAGCCGGGGCCCATATCTAAAAGATATTTCGGCGACCCGGCTGTCTCGGTGAGACCCTATAGGCTTTCCGTCCCATCTTTGCAGATGGTTTAGTATTATCGGTTATCTGGAAGCTGGAGCTATTGGCCGTCACAGTAAATCGCTACCTTGCTGATGTCAAGAAAATTGCCGACGCATCCTCCTCCCCGCAGCGCGGGCTGGCGAAATCAATGAGCACACCGCGGTTCACGGCACCTGTCGGCGGGCGGGAAGAGGACCGATAGAGCAGGCAGCGAAAGGAAAGGATGACCCATAAATTCACCACGCGCCGCTCCACCCGGGGACTTGTTCATAGTATCGCGCATGTGGTACCGTAGTATGATGCAGTAAGGAGGTCCCAATGACAAACTTAATACTGATCATAATAGCTCTCATAGCAGTCGTCCTCACCTTGTGGCTGATCGTGATTCCTGCCGGCATGGTGGCGAGTGGTTTCACCGCGTTTCGCCATGGAGGCCGCGGTTGGCATGACTGGAAAAAACCATCGTAGCAGCCTACTCAAAGACACCGGAGTAACCAAGTCTCTGCACACAACCGCAGATGGAGGTAAGAAAGAAAAGCCCCTGGCACCCAGCCAAGGGCTTTTCTGGTAAATTTCTCCCCCAAAGCTATCCCTTGCTATCCCTTGCTATCCCTTGCTATCCCTTGCTATCCCTTGCTGTCCTTGCTGTCCTTGCTGTCCTTGCTGTCCTTGCTGTCCTTGCTGTCCTTGCTGTCCTTGCTATCCCTTGCTGTCCTTGCTGTCCTTGCTGTCCTTGCTGTCCTTGCTGTCCTTGCTGTCCTTGCTGTCCTTGCTGTCCTTGGTACCCTCGCCCTATTGGCATAAACTCTCCAGCACACTGAGTCAGTAATTGTTTGAAAAAGCCTATGAGAGCATCCGCGCCTAAAAGTGATACAATTCCAATAACATTTCTCCAACGGCAGTCTGTTTTTTAAGGCCTCCCCTGATTTCAAAGAGTAGACCAGCCTCGGCTGCCAGCGTTTTGTTGCAACAGGTGTCCATACATCGCTAAGCGTTCCCTTTCCATCCCTAAATTGGTCGGCGGATTTTCCCCTGCGGGGTCGCAAAAATGAAAACGGTAGCTATTTTTGGAGCTGGCATCGCCGGGCTGAGCCTGGCACACGAACTGAACAGCCTGGGTTACGCGGTCTCGGTCTACGAGGCCACCGGCCAGGCGGGCGGCTTCTTCAGAAGCGCCCGAACCGGCGAGGACAACATGCCCTCCGAATGCTCCTGGCACGGCATGGGCCCCTGGTACCACAACACCTTTGACCTAATGCGCCAAATCCCTTTCAACCCTACCGGGAGCCTCTACGACCTTGCCCTCTCCCGTCCGGTCGAGGTGGGAATCTGCCCCGATGGCGCAAAAGCGCAGTTCGCCGACGCGGGGTTGCGCAGTATCCCGCGGATGTTCCGGATGAACAGGTTGGAATTTGCCAGGTGGTGCTACCTGATGCTGAAAACCTGGACCTCGAACGAACGCAGCCGGGTGGATTACGCGCAACTGAGCGCCGCACGAAGCTGGCAGACCTTGCTTGAGGACACGGCGCATAAGACCTGGATTTCCTGCTTTGGCCCCTGGATCGGCTCCGATTGGTCCAAGATTTCCCTGCACAGCGCCGGGAACTTTTTCCGCAAACAGTTGGTCACGAAAACGAAACACCTGCACCAGGCCGACCAGGAAGGTCCCGCCTGGATGCATGGCGCGGGGGACGGCTGGCTGTTGTTAAAAGGTCCGAGCAGCGAGTACTGGTTCGCCCCCTGGCTCGCGCACCTACAGCAAAACGGCGTCCAGTTCTTTTGGCAAAAAGCGCTGACCAAACTGGAATTCGACGGTGCCCGTATTTTGACCGCCTACTGTGGGGAGGAGAAAATTGAAGCAGAAATCTATGTTTTGGCGATCAACCCCTTCAGCACCGCCGAGATTTTACGCCAAACACCCGCGCTGGAAAAACTGGAAGAGTTGAAACTTTTCAAGGCGCTGGTGCGCGACGGCCCCCACACTCAGGTTTCTTTCAGACTGGCCTTTTCCGAGGCGATACAGTTCCCCCGTAAGAGGACAGGCATAGTAGTGAGCGATTCCGAATTCAATCTGACTCTCTTCGCAGCAGACCAAGTTTGGGACCAAGAGGTGGATTTAGGCAAAGGCATAGCTTCCCTTTGGAGCGGAACCTCCAGCATCAGCAGCGTCCCCGGGAGGATCTACCGAAAGCCAGTCAAGACCTGCACCAGAGAAGAATTTATCGAGGAAGTCAAAACACAGATTTTCGACTGCGGCGCACTGAACGAGCTGATTAAAGAAGCCAACGGCGGCAGAAGCTTGAGGGATTTCCACCTGATAAAAGTCGAAGTGTGGCACGAATGGGAGCTTTCCGAGGAGGGAATAAAGCCGTTGCAGCCGAAGTGGGCCACCACGACTAACACCCAGGATTATCTCCCCGGCCAGAGGACCCCGGTCGGCAACCTGTTTTTGGCCGGAGCGCACACCAGGACCCAAGCCCAGGTCTGGAGCATCGAGGGTGCCGTGGAAAGCGGCAGAAGAGCGGCCCAGGCCATCGACGACCGGGTCGAGGTACTGGATCAGGAGCTGCCGCTCTGGATCCTGGTTCTGGCAGACATTGATGACCTGCTGTTCTCCATAAACGCGCCACAAGTCATCGATTACTTGGCCATTGGCGTGTTCCTGATAGGTGCCGCATGGCTGCTGGCCTGACCTAACGGCCGGCTATTTCCCTCCCCCCATGAGAGTGGGATAGCTCGTCACGTGAAACTCAACCGGAAGCCCCTCGGCGTCGGTACCTTTCACGGCAAAGGACATCTGGGCAAACGTCATGGCTTCGAAATCCGGTTCCTGCGGAGCCAGCAATTCCACATCCAGGTCGGCGGTTTCGCCGGCGCCCAGGAATGCAAGCTTCAGGACCAATCCCCGCGTGGTGAAAGGAGGCAGGGGGAGCAGCGCAAAGTTCAGATTGGTAAGCGCGTTTTCCCCGGGATTTACCACGTGAACCGTGTAATTGAGGGAGAGCGCCGTGGCTCCCTGGAAGGTCGAGGTCAACTCGTGGCTCAGGGTAACAGGTGACTCCAAAGCAGCAGCCATTGTCGGTACCTGCAAGAAAGCGAGAAACATGAACAGCCTGCAGAGCAACATTTTCATATCTCCTCCTTTGGCTTAGGCTTTCTGCTTTGGTCATTACCCAAAGTCCCCTCACCCGGACAGGGGAGTAAGGGGGGAAGCTCATTCCCTTTCGACTAAAACGCCCACTGGCCAGCTGAATGCTAATGGCATTGACTCTTGAGTAGTTGCTATCTCGACTGTGCGCCGTATAACAAGATGAAGCATTGTCAAATCAGCCATAAGTTTACCACTTTGCCCTTACTTTTTAAGTACCCTCGGAGGTTCTTCCAGTGAATATTTTCTATTGTCACAACGAGAGACCAATGATGCAAAAGCAGCCCCACCGCTGAACCAGAAGTCGCTGCACTAATATCTGCAGCAGTCAGGTATCCCGCCCCTGTCATTCCAGGCTCCCGATTTACCCAAGCGGGCCTAGCTGACACAGCCCCTTGCCAAGCGTCCCTCAATACCTTACCGCTTTCAGAAACAAAAAAACGCCGCAAAACCTGCAGGGCAGGATTCTACGGCGTGACAGTATCAAGAGGCCCAGTGTAAGGCTACCTGGCTGGTTTCTATTTTATGTCGAGGAGTTCGACCTCGAAGATGAGGGTGGCATTCGGCGGGACATCCTGCCCGGCGCCGGCGCTTCCGTAGGCCAGTTCAGGCGGGCAGACCAGTTTCGCTTTGCCGCCGACCTTCATCTTCTGGACCCCTTCGGTCCAGCAGGGAATGACGCCCGAGAGCGGAAACTTGATGGACTGCTTGCGTTTATAGGAGCTATCAAACTCCTTGCCGTTCGTCAGAGTTCCACGGTAGTTGACTTCGACGACACTGGAGGCAGTCGGCGATTTACCTTTGCCATCCTTGATGGACTTGTAAACCATGCCGGAAGCGGTCTTCACCGCCCCTTTTTCCTTAGCGGCTTTATCGATGGCGTCGTTGGTTGCGGCCAGGGCCGGAACGGCAATAGTCATGGCGATAGCGGCAATGATCAGTCTTTTCATCTCTGCTCCTTTAGGTAAGGGATTGGTTGCAACGGCGGCATACTATCATTGAAAATTGGATTTCGTCAATGGTGATTCCGTCGAGCCAGGGCCGGCTTCCTCGGTCTGCAGCCGCATGACCATCAAGGCTTCTGATTTGTCAGCGTTGGCGCCGACAGCGGGCGGTTCCCCGGTGGGGCTTTTGAGAGCTTGACCTTAAAGTCCCCTCTCGCGTTGAGTGCCTTGACCATAAATTCCCCTCTCCCGGAGGGGGAGGGATAGGGAGGGGGAAAGTAAACTTTTCTCTCAACTTCCCCCCGCAAAGCGAACTGGTTGCTCATCCGAGGCTGAGAATTCAACTAGAGCCCTCACGAAAGCGACGCACCGAGGAGTCCCTCGGCAGCCAAAAAAAAAGGCCGCATCCGAAGATGCAGCCTTTCCCATTCAGCGTTTTGAGAACGATTACTTCGCGGCGGGAGCTTCAACCGGAGCAGTAGTCGTCGTGGTCGTGGTAGCGGGAGCTGCTTTCTTGGCTGCCTTCTTCACTGCTTTCTTGGCTTTTTTGTGCTTCTTGACGGTTTTCTTGACTTCTTTCTTCTCTACCTTAACTTCGCCAGCAGGAGCTGCCGGAGTAGTAGTCGTAGTTTCGGTCTTTACTTCAGCAGCAGAAACCAGGCCAGCAAAAGAAACAGCAACGATAGCAGCAACGAGTGTGGACAGAACTTTTTTCATGGGTAAATCCTCCAAAGCTAAATTGTAATCTGTTATACCTAATTGCATAAGCCGAGCCAAAGCCCTCAAACAGCATAACACGCCTATCTGACTCACTTTGTATAGTTAGTAACTCTAATATTAATTTTAATGAAACCTCAAATGATCCCGTGCTACTTCATATGAGGTTCGCGCTGAAACAAGTTGCACATAGTTTTAACCCCACAGTTGTGGTAAAAGAAATCAGTCTCGGGCGTCCCCCGCCCGGAGCTATTAATTCCGGTGCCAGGCAAGGAAGTGCCTGGGGCGCCGAACTCATTAGTGAATAAACGAGGAGGGAAAGATGAACAAAATAGCGCTAACTGGCATGGCCGTAAGCCTCATCGTAGCTGGAACCGCCGTTGCCGGGATGTTTTCCAACGGTCCGAATCTGCTGGAGTCCCGCTGCGCCGTATGTCACCCCTCTTCCAAGGTCAAGGTCCTGAAGAGGAGTTCGGGACAGTGGGATGCCATCGTCGCAGGCATGATGAAAAAAGGAGCGATCCTGTCGGGCGAAGAAAAGAAGACCTTAGTCGACTACCTGGCAAAGACCTATAAACCGTAACCAGCGGTCACAGCTCCTGAAGTGGGCACCCGCAAGGGGTGCCCCTACAATTTGGCAATACCCGCCTCTACCCCTGCCCCCAATACCTCTGCTCCCCCTACCCCACCCCGTTGCTTCCACTTCTCCTTCAGGCGCCAAACTGTTAAAATAATCTGAAGCAGCCAGATAGCCTTGAGAACTGCTTGCCAGTTCAGCCTGACGCGGCCCGATTAATGCCGCTGCTTTCCGAGGCTGCCAAGGGAGGAAATTATGGATAAAGCAAGAGTCATCATCTTGGTCACCGGCGCAACCGGCAACCAGGGCGGCGCCGTCGCCCGACAACTGCTCGCCGATGGATATCAGGTCAGGGCCCTGACTCGCAATCTTCAAGGAGACAAAGCGCAGGCCCTGGCGGCACGAGGCGCGCAGCTCGTGCAAGGGGATCTGGACGATCCGCAGTCGCTGAAAAGCGCACTGGACGGGGCGTGGGGAGCGTATGCCGTGCAGAGCAACCAGGAGGGCGTCGCCCATGAGGAGGAGCAGGGCACACGCTTTGCCGAAATTGCCCGGGAGGTCGGCATTGGTCATTTTGTGTATTCATCGGTCGGCTCCGCCGATCGCGGCACCGGAATTCCCCACTTCGAAAACAAATGGCGCATAGAGGGGAAGATCCGCTCACTGGCCTTCCCATCCTACACGATACTGCGGCCGGTTTTCTTTATGGAGAACTTCCTCGCCCCCTGGCTGAAGCCGGGGATAATGGAAGGGAAGTTGCGCCTCCCCCTCGCTCCGGAGACCGGATTGCAGCTGATCGCCCTCGAGGACATCGGTAAGTTCGGCGCTCTTGCCTTCGAAGAGCACGGCAGGATGAACGGGGTCGAGGTCGATATCGCCGGGGACCGTTGCACCATGCCCGAAGTAGCCGACATCATCAGCAGGGCAATGGACAGGAAGATTGTCTTTGAAAGGGCCCCTATTGAAGAGATGAGGCAGATGAGCGCAGATCTCGCCCTGATGTTCGAATGGTTCGACCGGGTTGGATACAACGTCGACATCAGCTCCGTCGAGAAGAATTACGGCGTAAAATGCTGCACGTTCTCCGAATGGGCCAATAAAGTCAACTGGAGATAGCTTAAGGGGCAGGCCGTTGTCAACAGGGGCCTGCCCTAACCGTTGTCGTTGTCACTCTTAAGAGCTGGCGAGCCCTGACCAGGCTGGCGTCTATTCACCGGGGGCTTTGCCTTCCTTTGAAATGTGCTCCAGCACGGAGTTGATCGCGGCTCCCACCAGAATGACGAACCCACTAATATACAGCCAGAGCAGGAGGATTATTACGGCGCCCAAAGTGCCGGAGGTCCTATCGTAGGAACTAAAATTATTGATGTAGTAAGAAAAGCCCAGGGATGAGCATATCCAGCTCTGCACGGTAAAGATCGAGCCTGGCGTGACCCATTTTCGTTTTTGCTTCACATCAGGTGCGTAGTAGTAAATGGTTGCCACCGCCACCCCTAAAAGAAACAGGATCATGGGGATGATCATAAGTTTCCAGATGATGAGGAAAAGGTCCCCCAAGTGTGCCATTTCTGCCAAGAGCCGACCGATTCTCTTCCCGAACATTAAAAGTACCAGTGACATAAGAAACAAAATGGAGAGGCCGAGCACCAGTGCAACCGCAGTCAGCCGCACCCTCCAAAACGACCTTCTTTCCTGAACGCAATAAAGCTTATTCATGGCGTCCATGAAACAGACAACGGCATTGGACGCGCCCCAAAGTGCCAGCAGCAGTCCCAGGGGGAGCAGTCCGCGTCTTTTCGGGCTGAAGATGCCCCGGATACTGTCCTGAAACAGATCAAAGATCTGTTCAGGGAGCATTTTGGAGGCCCGCCTCAGCACGAACTCAAGCAAATGCGGAACCGGCAGGTGTCCGATGACGGTTATCAGAAAGAGGAGAAAGGGGAAAACCGCGAAGAGGAAGTAATAGGCAATAGCAGCGGCATGTGCCGGACAATGCCCCTCTATTACCTTATGGCAGACTCGTTTCCCCAGTTCCAGGAAACCGATCGGCTCTAATTTGAAGGACCTGCGCAACGACAGCATTTTTCGCCACCCGGCGCGCGTCTTTTATTGCAGTGAATGCAAGCCGATCATATTGCCTTCGCAGTCGAAAGCCAAGGCGATAAAACCATATTCGCCGATGGACCACTTTTCACGCTCTATCTTTCCACCGGCGGCAACTACCCGGGCCTGCTCCACCGCGCAGTCCTCGCAGCTGAAGTAAATGATCGTGCTGTTACCACCCGATGCCACACCCTCCATCTTGACCAGCGCTCCACCTGCCCCCCACTTCCCCATCTCCATGGGGAAGCCCCACAATTCGACCTCCGGATTGTTCAAGCGCTGCAAGGTGACCTGGAAGACGGACTCATAAAAAGCTTTGGCCCGCGTCATGTCCTGCACGTAAATCTCGAACCAGCATCCCAGATTTGTCTTTTCCATGGCGTTTCTCCCTATGAATTCTCCAGAGCACCATCCTAACTACCGTTTCTAAGGACGCACTGCCAAGGTGCGCGTGATTTAATGGACTTCCCGGCCCCTACAGTTAGCTTTAACCGGTAAATGTGAACCTCCCTCCCCCTCGCGGGGGAGGGTCGGGGTGAGGGGGGAGGCTCCATTTAGGACTCCGTTGGCAACTTCACCCTCCCCCAATCTCTCTTCCGTCTCTCCATCGTCTCAGCTAGTCATTATTCTCAGACAGTGCGATGCCCGGCTCGAATAATTCGGTTCCCATAGGGAACTCCAGCGTTTTAGCCAGGTCCACAGCCGCCCTTTCCGCGAATATAGGTTCTTCAGCCTCAACTTCGACTGTTATCGTGCTCTTCGAGATCTTGGTAACGGGTACCTTCCATTTCATAGCGTACCTCCTCAATGATGCCGTCTGACTTCAGGTTACCGCGCACTAACCGACATTGTCCAGCAATATGCGCGCGCCGGCGGACGCGGGTGGCCAAATTGCTTGTGTGCTTCCCTCCTTATTTGGGGAGTGCAGAAAACGCAAGTTCCTTAGGGTCGTTCCTTCAGTTGCGCCCGATATCCGAACCGACTTTGTGAGCTTTAAAGATGCGCCCCCGAGCGTAGCAAGGCATTCTCCTCCTGCTCCTGTCCAATCCCTTTCGAAATAATAATTGACGGCAAGCCATTCGAATATATCATTTGCATAAGCAAACGCTAACCAATTCCAAGACATTTGATTATATCAAGGAGTTTCTGATGGGAGGGTATCGTAGGCCTGGCCCTTTGTGCGGCACGGTAGATGGCTTTGACCTTGGGACATTAGTGCTGTGCCAATCGCCAATTCCCGGGCCTCTTTGTTCTATTCGCCTCGACAGTGCCCTAGGAGTCTGTCGGACTGGGCATTGAAGCTGCCGTGAAGCCAGTTATCAGTCCGACCGACACGGTTGTGATTATTCTTGAGTTTCTACCTCACAGCCGAGTGGGATCTTGCGGCAAGTCTGCGAAG
>Ga0209123_1001935_pt1 | contig 18753 bp, 22 predicted proteins | sample BarGraIncu00431A_FD_184500 | JGI IMG/M metagenome (GOLD analysis project Ga0209123, IMG submission 184500) | Arctic peat soil microbial communities from Barrow, Alaska, USA - Barrow Graham LP Incubations 004-31A (SPAdes) (version 2) | ecosystem: Environmental > Terrestrial > Soil > Wetlands >... | reverse complement strand
CCAGGCATTGAGCAATGCCACAAACACCGACCCCTTGCTGGGGAAATGATAATAGAATGCTCCCTTACTGACACCAGCGGCATGACAGATGCTGTCGACGCTGGTCACATCGTAGCCACGTTCAGCGAAACTCTGCTCGGCCACCGCAAGGATGCGGCTTCGTGTCTCCTGCGAACGTTCTTCCTGTTTCACGCTCACCCCCAATGGTTCGGTCTCAGGTACACAAACCGACCGGTTGGTCTTATTATCGCCAGACGCAAGTCGCGGTCAAGCCCGATGATGGAGACGCTGTTCGCGATTGCAGTCGGTTTCTGTGAAGGAATCTTCAGTGTGGGCGCAGGAAAAGGTACCAGCCAGCGACGGCCACGATCTGAAAGGCGACGGCCAGCCAGAACCGTTCCAGGAAGCTTTTTTTGCTGGTCTTGTGGTGAAACAGCCGCATGCCTGCGATTGCTCCGACGGTACCGCCTGCAAACGCCAGTGTCAGCAGGGCCTTCTCGGGTACACGGGTTGCTCCAGTCCCTGCAATCAGCTTGTCATAGCCGTAGGCTAGAAACGTGATACCCGTGATGGCAAGCAGCCAGGACTGCATCCAATCCAGTGCCGGCAGGTAGCCATGCAGCAGGAACATGCCTGTGACGGCCAGCCCCAGCGTGAGGACCAAGGCTCCGGTCATGGTACAAGGACGGCCACGGGCAACGGCAGTCACTGCAGTCCGCGCTCCCCGTCGTCCAGCGTCTGCCGGACCCTGGCGGCCAGAGCCTGCACGGTAAACGAGTTGTCGATCAGGCTGATGATGATCATCGTTGCGCTCCTCTGCTCACAATGGCTCGACTTGCAGGCACCCCAGACCATGACGTCCAGGACGGGCATTCGTCTCATGCTTTCATCTATCCCAGGTATAGAGGAGACGCGCCCGAGTCAGACAAGTAACCAGGATGCGCACCACTCTGGAGTGGTCCGCGTCAGGTCGTGCGGGGAGCCTTCTTCTTCCTCCTGCCGGCGACCTTGTAGCGCAGCCACACCAGGCCCTCACCCATTGTTTCGGCGCTGACAAGCGTGAGAGGAATAACGCCATCGGGAGACGCCAGATCCGGCGCGCGGAACATGGAGCGCTGCGACGTCCCACCCACCAGCGCTGGATGCACAAGGATGCTTACCTCATCGACGAGTCCGGCCCGGAGCAGCACGCCGTTCAGTACTCCGCCCGAATCGACGCGCACGGTCTGGATACCGTAGCGTGCGTTCAGCTCTTCCAGTGCGGCCCTCATGTCGACCTTTCCAGTTCCGGCAATGATGAAGTCGACCCCTACTTCAGCCAGGTATTGCAGATACTCGTCCGGCGTGCTGTCTGAGCAGATCGCTACGCCCCCGCGCCAGTAGGCCATCGCCAGCCACGTCTTCCAGCAATGGACACGCCCCCGGCTGTCCACGATCGCCAGCAGCGGACGCGTGTCGGTCGGGAGGGCAACCTGCGGTTCCCAGGGGCCCTTGTCCCGCACCGCCGATTCAGGAGCCGCCAACACCGTTCCCGAGCCGACCATTGCACAGTCCTCGTGCCATCTCCCCGCGAGATCATAGAAAACCCCGACATCGGTCTCAAACCAGTCAATACGTCCATCCGCGCTCACTGCATTGTGTGTGATGACCCGTGGCAACATGCGGCACCCCCTGTCTGCTGACTGCATCATACCTCAGGAGTGATAAGGGTCAACGCGCAACTCTGCCGAGAGGGGTATCCCCGGCAGCCAAGTCTCCTCAATCGGAGGGCATCCCTGTAAGTGCATCAGCTGAATTCCCGCCTGCGCCGGAATGACAGATCGTGTACGAGCGCATACGCGGGAATGACGCATCGGGGGTCTCGCATTGTTTGACGGCTACGATATACTAGATATGTCGAATGCGGACGCGCAAAGTGAGAACGACCATGAGGAGGTCTTCTATGGTACATCTGCTACCTGAACTGCCGTGGGCCAAGAACGCATTGGCACCCATCATCTCGGCTGAGACGATCGAGTACCACTACGGCAAGCATCACCAGGCCTATGTTACCAACCTGAATAAGCTGCTGGAGCATACGACGCTGGAGAACGAATCGCTTGAAAAGATCATCCAGACGGCACCGATGGGCGGCATCTTCAACAACGCGGCACAGATCTGGAATCACACCTTCTACTGGCACTGCATGAAGCCCGGCGGAGGAGGCGAGCCCGAGGGAAAACTGGCGGACCTGCTGACTCGTTCCTTCGGGTCGGTGGCCGCATTCCGCGAGAAGTTCACGGCGGCTGCGGTCGGCACCTTCGGGTCGGGCTGGGCCTGGCTGACACAGAACGCTGATGGCACACTGGGCGTCGAGAGCACTAGCAACGCACTCACGCCGCTGCGCGAAGGCAGGAAGCCTCTGCTGACCTGCGACGTCTGGGAACACGCTTACTACATCGACTACCGCAACGCGCGCGCCAAGTACGTGGAAGCATGGTGGAGCCTGGTCGACTGGACGTTCGTCGCGAGCAACCTGTCTTGAGATAGACACGGCGGCGCAACCCTGATATGGGTTGCACCGCCGTAGCAGTCATGCCGTCTCAGGGGAGAGGCTGCTGCCCTGTCGCCTCCCGTTCCTGAATGCACAGTTCAAAGAACTGCTCACGGCGAAGCCGCTGGAACCCTGCTCCTTGGCTTCATCGAAACGGGAAGCGCACTCTGAGCGAACAGGGCTATCATAATAGAATGGAATCACGGGAATGGACCACATCTATAGTGCAGGACGGCGACAGCTGCTGGCTGGTTGTGGTCGGAAGCGACGTCTCACCCTCGACCACTGCATGCGTCCACGCGCTGCGGCGCGCTGCGGAGGCGCTGCGTCCTGCCTGGCTGGTCGAGACAGTGCCAGGGTACTGCACGCTGGGATTGATCGTCCAGCCGCTGCACGTCTCACGGGGAGAGGTCGAAGAATTTGTGTCCAGAGCCGTAAGAAACGTCACGGCCGCCCCGCCGATCCAGCCCAGGACCGTTACGATCCCGGTCTGCTATGGCGGCGCATACGGTCCGGATATGCAGGTCGTCTGCCGGCGTTCTGGACTGAGCGAACAGGAGGTCGTGCAGCGACACGCCGCAGCTAGCTACCAGTGCTCCATGCTGGGGTTCCTGCCCGGGTTCCCGTACCTGACGGGCCTCGACCCCATGCTGGCGACGCCGCGCCTGGCAACGCCTCGGGCCACCGTTCCGGCAGGGAGCGTTGGCATCGCGGGTGCGCAGACGGGCGTCTACCCGGTGTCCAGCCCGGGAGGCTGGAACATCATCGGCCGCACGCCTCTCACCTTGTTCGACCCATCGCGTGAGCAGACCGCGCTGGTGCAGGCAGGAGACATCGTCCGCTTCTCTCCCATCAGCCTTCAGGAATTTAAAGAGAAGCAGTCACATGAATTCACATGTTATCCACAGATATGCGATGTTTCAGAGCAGGATGTTGGCGGATGTGACGTGCTCGAGCCCGGTATGTTGACGACAGTACAAGACGATGGCCGCAGGGGACTGCAGAATGTGGGGATCCCCGTTTCAGGAGCCATGGATCGGCAGGCGCTGGCGCTTGGGAACCTTCTGGTTGGAAACGAGGAAGGGGCCGCGGCACTGGAAATCACACTATCCGCTCCGCGTATGGCGTTCACAACAGATGCGCTGGTGGCTGTGACGGGCGCGGACATGGGCTTGCAGGTGGATGGACGCGATATCCCGGCATGGACCGCGATCCTGGTACGAGCCGGCAGCGTCCTCTCCATGGCTGGTTCCACCGGAGCCGGGTGCCGCGCCTGGCTGTGTGTCGCGGGCAGTATCGACGTTCCATATGTGCTAGGCAGCCGTTCGACACTGCTGCGGGCTGTACTGGGAGGATTCGAGGGACGAGCACTGCGTGCGGGAGACCGTCTGCATCTGCGTCCTCTGACACGGCAGACAGGGCATCTCGATGGGTTCTCCTGCCCGGTCGGGTTGCGACCTCTGTATGACGTGGACGCACCGGTTCCGGTCCTGCCGGGTCCACAGACAGAGTCGTTGACGCCCGGCGCACGACAAGCATTCCTGGACGCGACGTGGACTGTGAGTGATGCCAGCGACCGCATGGGATTCCAACTCGATGGACCACGGCTGGACCTGGAGGGCAGTGCGGACGTCATCTCGGAGGTCATCCCTGAGGGAGCGGTCGAAGTGACGGGCGCGGGTTTGCCCATCGTCATGCTGGCGGACCGCCAGACCACGGGAGGATATGTCAAGCCGTTCGTCGTCGCCTCGGCGGCACTCGGGTGGCTGGCGCAGCGTCGACCGGGTGACAGCGTCCGCTTTCGCATGTGCTCCCTCGATGACGCACAGGAGATGCTTGAGAAGCAATCCTCTGCAAGGAAGGAATTGGCCGGCCTGCAGGTAATCTGGCATCAGAGCCGCGCAGGTGGTACACTGCAGGTGACCGTGAACAGCGTCCAGCATATGGTTGAGTGGCAGGACGTGACTCCTCTGGAGGTGGAACCATGAGCATGGCAGTTGACCTCAATAGTGACGTAGGCGAGAGTTTCGGGGCGTGGACACTGGGCGATGACGGACATGTCCTGAACTATGTCACCAGCGCCAATGTCGCCTGCGGCTTTCATGCAGGCGACCCACAGGTCATGCTGGCGACGGTGAGGGCGGCACGTGAGCGCGGCGTGGCCATCGGAGCACACCCGGGGTATCCGGATCTGGTCGGATTCGGACGCCGAGCCATGACGTGTACCCCCGATGAAGTCTATGCCTTCTGTCTGTACCAGATTGGAGCTTTGGCGGCCCTCTGTCATGCCGAAGGAGTCCCCTTATGCCATGTCAAGGCGCACGGAGCGTTGTACAACCAGTCGGCCAGGGACTCAGATCTCGCCCGCGCCCTTACGCAAGCGACCCGGGATGCAGCCCCTGCTCTGATCCTGCTTGGATTGCCCCGGTCACAGCACGAGGCTGCTGCCCGTGAAACAGGTGTCCCTTTTGCCGCCGAGGCTTTTGCCGACCGCGCCTACCAGGCGGATGGTTCGCTGGTCGTTCGCGCCCGTGAGGGCTCAGTCCTGCACGACCCGGAGGCTATCGCCACGCGCGTCATCAGGATGGTGACTGAGGGAACCGTCGAGACAGCGCAAGGAGAAGTCATTACAATACGTGCCGACTCCATCTGCGTTCATGGGGATAATCCGGCTGCGCGCCAGATCCTGGAGACGGTCCGTCGTGCGCTGGACGGGGCTGGCGTGCACGTCGGCCCGCTGCGGGAAGTGCTCAGCCTCTAGCGGCCAGAACCCTCCGCTCGTGCTCCAGCAGCCACCGCTTGCGGTCGAGACCACCGGCGTAGCCGGTGAGCGAGCCGTCGCTGCCGATAACGCGATGACAGGGAACCATGATAGCGATGGGGTTGTGTCCCACTGCTCCGCCCACCGCGTGTGCCGACCTGGGACAGTCGATAGCCATGGCAACGTTCCGGTAGCTTTTCGTCTGGCCAAACGGGATTTCCCGCAACGCATGCCAGACCAGCCTCCGGAACTCCGTGCCTCCCGGGTTCAGGAGGACGGAAAACGTCGTCCGCTTGCCGCCGAAGTATTGGTTCAGCTCTGTGATGCACTGCTGTACAACCGATGTCACGCAGGCCGCTTGCGTGTCGACGTTCTCGACGAACGTCACCGACACGATGCCATGTTTAGTCCCTGCGACCTCCAGTGCGCCGATGTCCGTGAAGAGGTATCCCTTGTCCAGCTGCTCCACCATACGGCCCCCGGAACGACCGATCGGATGCGTCGCTACCCGTGACACAGCGTCAATCCTCTACCGGCAGTTCTTTGATGCGCCGGGCAGGAACGCCGGTGTACATGCCGTTGGGGGCGCAGTCCTTGTTGACGACGGCTCCTGCGCCTATGACGCAGCCGTCCCCAATTGTCACCCCCGGTAGAATGACTGACCGTGCCCCGATCCAGCAGCCATCCCCGACCGTGATGGGTTGGGGATGGACGTGCCCCGCCCTCTCGGTCGCCGGCCCCATGATGTGCGTCGACGTGCAGAACAGCACTTCCATGCCAATACCGCATTTCCTGCCGATACGGATGGGCGCTGAGCCATCGAAGAAGCAGCGGTAGTTGACGAACGTGTCTGCGCCGATGACGATATCGCGGCCGGCAAAATAGCAGCCGGACCGAATCCCGTGCGTGCTTGTCCGTATCCCATAGAGGCGCATCAGTGATGCCCTGACCGGGTTCACGAGAAGTGGACTGGCTGCCAACCAGTTGATGAAGAAGCCTCTCCACATGCGGTCGGCGACAGTGATGATGACAGACAGCCGATCTGGACCAGTACGCTGTGTTACCATGTCCGAACTCCTTGTTCGTTTTTTGACGCTGCCCTTGCGTTCCCTGCAGTGAATCGGTTCCATCGCCAAGCCCCCGCCTGCCCACGTTGAGTGTGCAGACTTGGGATTCCATTCTATGCAATTCGCTCCCTGTGACTACCATGCAACCGTAGCGATCGACGAGAGGGCGCCGTAACCTCGGGGACAGGTCCAGATGTTACGGGCGGCGGCGGCCGCAGTTGCACGCTCCTTTGTTCTCCAGGAGGCCGATAATCATCTCCACTGACTGACTGGTGCCTTTCAGAACAAACCCTTTACGCTCCATGAGACTCCCTTTTCTCCCGAAGACTGGTGCTGTAGAAATCAGTATAGCAGACACCTGCATGCGCGCGCATCGACTCATCCAGCATGGCGGTGAACTGGTGAGCTCACGACCTGACGGGTCACGTACATTCTTACATGAGTTGACACGAGCCGGGCGTTGCGGCGCAACAGGTCAATGCTATACTGCAGGTAATCCTTAAAGGGGGGTGGCGCATGGCGCGAGCAACCTGGAACAACGTAACACTGGCAGACAGCGACAAGTTCATCATGGTAGAGAACAACTTCTACTTCCCTCCGGAGGCGGTGCACTTCGAGTTCCTGCGCGAGCACGCCGGGTATCATACGGAGTGTCCATGGAAAGGGACGGCCAGCTACTACGACGTCATTGTGGACGGACAGACCAACCCGGATGCGGCATGGTCGTATTTCGAGCCCAAGCCGAAGGCACGGAACATCACCGGGTACGTGGCATTCTGGAAAGGGATACACGTCGAGGCCTGAGCAACACAGCCTCTGCGGCTTACTCATCTGGATTGTCAAGGATTCGCCCCCGGACAGACCCTTGTGTCGTTTGATGAGCAGACTAAGATAGGCGACGTGTTAGATGAGAAGGTTCCGACTTTCTTTCTCCAACCACTGTACTACAACGGCGGGAGGCGTAAGCTCCCGCTTTTTTTATTTCCCCTCGGCACTGACAGCACCAGCTCAGACACGCTGCGACTGTGCTGGCGCTGTCTCATGTGGTCGCTCCACCAGGGCAGTTTGATGCCAATCGGTTTGTCCGGGTCGAACACGTTCCAGGTGAACGAGGTTGTTTTGCCGTTCTTGGTCGCAGTGGACTCCCAACGGGTGATGCCACCTTTGAACTCTCCACTGTCGATGATCCATGTGGTAATGCTGGTGACGGCGCCTATCTGTCAAGGCGCCGGCCCCTGACAGGGATTGCGCAATCATTAGCTGCTGCTGCCTTCTCTCACCGGTTTGTGCTAAACTCATACTGTTCTATTTGTTACGCACGATCCCTGGTAAAAGAGGTTAAATGGATGGTTGACGAGACGATGAACGAGGATTCTACCGTGGAATGCATCGATACGCAGGCCATGGTTCCTAAACGGCGCATCAGCCCACGCGATACATTCGCAGCCATGCGGTACCGGAACTACCGCATCTGGTTCGCCGGTCAGCTCGTTTCCCTCTTTGGAACCTGGATGCAGGTGACAGCGCAGGGATACCTCGCCTACCAGCTGACCAAGTCAGTAGCCTTCCTCGGCTACGTCGCGTTCGCCAATGGCATCCCGGTCTGGCTGTTCATGTTGTATGCAGGTTCGGTCGCAGACCGCGTACCCCGCAAGACGCTGATGCTCTATACGCAGTCTGCCATGCTGGTACTGGCCTTTGTCCTGGCATTGCTGACGTTTACCGGCGCCATACGACCGTGGCACATCCTGGTCCTGGCGTTTCTGCTCGGAATCGCCAATACCTTCGACTCACCGGCGCGCCTGGCCTTGGTGGATCAGCTGGTTGACGACAGACGACACCTGCCCAATGCTGTCGCACTCAACGGTTCGATGTTCAATGTGGCCACGGCGCTTGGACCGGCGGCGGCGGGCGCCGTGTACGCCCTCCTCGGACCGGCCTGGTGTTTCACGATCAATGGCCTGTCCTTTGTCGCGGTCATCGCAGCCCTCTTGTTCATGCACCTTCGACCGGTGCCATTGTCTCCCAAGAATCAGAGCCCCATGGCAGGAATCGTGGAGGGGCTCAAGTACGTCTGGAGACACCAGAACATCCGCGCACTCATGCTCCTCATTGGCATCACGTCACTGCTCGGCCTCTCATTTGCTACGCTTATTCCCGCTTGGGCAATCAAGGTCCTTCACGGCAGCGCAACGACCGGCGCGACCATCAACGGCCTGCTCCAGTCTGCACGAGGCATCGGCGCCCTGCTGGCAGCGCTGACCATCGCGACCATCAGCCATCTGAAGGTGAAGGGGCGCATTGCCGCGTTCGGAACATTTGCCTATCCCATCGCTCTTCTGGCCTTTGCCTTTGCTCGTTCGATGGCCTTTGAGCTACTTCTCATGGCCTTGGTCGGATTTGCCAGCATCCTGGTCATCAATCTTTGCAACGTGCTGGTCCAGTCGCAGGTGGAGGACTCTCTGCGGGGGCGCGTCAGCGCTGTCTACAGCCTGATATTCTTCGGCGTGATGCCCATCGGCTCGCTTCTGATAGGCTGGCTCGCACAATGGGCAGGTGAACCCGTGGCCATCGTCATCAACGCTTGTGCCGCATTGGCAGGCGCAGTTCTCATCTGGATACTTGTTCCACGTATCAGAATCATGCCATGAATGACGTGCCTGCTCAGGGTCATCACCAGGAGGATGTCATGGAAGAACACATCGGCTCGGCAACATTGCTCGGTCATGGACGAACCGCAGAGGTGTATGCCTGGAAGGAAAACAGTGCCCTCAAGCTTTTTGTCCCCGGGTTTCCTCCATCGCTCATCGACCAGGAAGTGGAGGGAACAAAGGCCGCCAACGCCGCCGGCATCCCCTCGCCTCAACTCAGGAATGTCATCGTGGTGGACGGTCGCCGAGGGCTGGTGCTGGAACGGCTGGCAGGACAGAGCATCCTCACTCTTCTCGGCCGTGAGCCTGCGCGGGTAACGCACTATGCCGGCATCTTCGCCGAACTGCAGGCCCGCATGCATGACTGTCATGCACCAGGACTGACATCTCGCCGCGAGGACTTGGCGCGGCGCATCGCCCGGGCCGGCGTGGTTGCACGCGTCAAAGGCGACGCCCTGGCCACCCTTGAGCGGCTTCCCGACGGAGATAGCCTGTGCCACTATGACTTTCACCCGGACAACGTGCTCATGACGCCGCAGGGTCCGTCTGTCATCGACTGGTCGTTTGCCGCACGTGGAACGCCCGCATCCGACGCCGCACGCACCGCGCTGCTGCTTCGGGTCGCGGATGCCCCGCCCGGGTCCTTTCGCGTAGCATGGGTTGAGCGCGAGGCAAAGGACCGGTTCTACAGGGCATGGCTCAAACGCTACCGCGAGTTGCAGCCCGACGCATCCGACGCCATGTGGAGCTGGCTGCTGCCAGTCGCCGTCGCACGCCTCGCAGATGACATCCCCGAAGAGCGGCCACGCCTGATGATCCTCATCAACGAACTGCAGCAGAAGCACTGACGGCACGAAACTACGTTTGTCAATTGCTTTTCGCCCGCGGCTTGGTATAATGACGCGCTGTTCTTGATCCGTGCTTTCGGGACAAACCTGCAGATGATGAGGTCGAGGCGCTGCCCTGGGTGGAGGTATCATGGAAAAACTCGATATTATCCTGCTCATCGGTCGACCGGCAGCAGGCAAGAGTGAGACGATAGACTTTCTGAAACAGCTGTCCGACGAAAAGCGACTACAGGAGTATCACATCGCCCCGTTCGAGGAGCTCGATGACTTTCTCTACGTCTGGCAGACCTTTGAGAACGACGCAATCAGACAATCCATGGGCCTTGGCAGGCGGGACACCGACGCTGCCCTGTACTTCCTGGACGACCGCATCTGGGACTTCTTCATCGAACGCATCGACCTGGATTTCGGCAAGAAGCTGGCACGGGACCCACTGTTTCTCGAACACCACACGGTCATGATGGAGTTCGCTCGCGGCGGGGAACACGGCTTCGCGAATGCCTTCCAGCATCTGTCAGACGATGTGCTCAGCCGCGCCGCCATCCTGTACATCGACGTCTCATTCGAGGAGTCCCTGCGCAAGAACCGCAGGCGCTATCGCCCCGAACAGGCCGATTCCATCCTGTATCATTCGCTCGAGGACGCCAAGATGGAGCGATACTACAAGGTCAACGACTGGGCATGTCTGTCTGAAGGACGTGACGAGGGGTTCATCTCAATCAAGGGACACCAGGTCCCCTTCGCCGTGTTTCACAACGAACCAGAGAAGACTCTCGACCCCGAGCTTCTGGGCACTGCCTTGCGCGATGCGACCGGCCGGCTTGTCAAGCTCTTCACACACAAGGGTTGAACAAGCCTCCGAGGGTGCTAGACTCAGAAGTCGGTTTCTATAAGTGTTTCCACGCTCAATATGCAGATTCTTTGACAAGAGGAGTGCAACATGGCCGTATTTGATATGACCGTCCACGAAGACGTTCTGGCAAAAACCGTCAAACTGGCTCAGGATCGCAACATCATCATCCCCGCCTTCGCACAGCAGAAGGACCCATCGCTTGTCCCGGACAAGATCAAGGCCAGGCTCAAGGGCGTCGGCCTGTGGGACGTCAATCCCATTAACCTGTTCCGCATCACGTGGCACAACGACATGAAAACGGGCCTGTATGGCGACGTCAACTATATCGAACTCCCAAGTTCCATCACTGGCATCAAGGCTCGCGTCGTGGGCATCGTCGGCAAGTATTTTCCCACCGGCGCACACAAGGTCGGCGCTGCATTCGGCTGCCTCGTTCCACGACTCGTGACCGGACAGTTCGACCCCACCAGGCAGGCGGCCGTGTGGCCGTCCACCGGCAACTACTGCCGTGGTGGCGCCTTCGATTGCGCCCTGCTGGCTACGGATGCCGTCGCCATCCTCCCAGAGGGAATGAGCAAGGAACGCTTCGACTGGCTGCGTGAGATTGGAACCAAGGAGGTCATCGGGACTCCTGGGACCGAATCCAACGTCAAGGAGATCTACGACAAAGTGCACGAGTTGAAGGCCACCCGTGGCGACAACATCGTCGTGTTCAACCAGTTCGAGGAATTCGGCAACGCGCTGTGGCACTACGACATGACCGGTTCGGCATTCGAACAGGTCTTCAACTCCATCAAGGGTCCGAGATCGCGCATGGCGGGCTATGTCTCAGCCACTGGCTCTGCCGGGACCATCAGTGCCGGCGAGTACCTGAAGAAGGTATATCCATACAGCCACATCACGGCCGTCGAGGCCCTGCAGTGTCCGACCCTCTACTCAAACGGGTTTGGCTCGCACCGTATCGAGGGTATCGGCGACAAGCATGTCCCCTGGATCCACAACGTCCGCAACACCGACGCCGTGGCCGCCATCGACGACGAGTATCCGATGCATCTGCTTCGCCTCTTCAATGAGGAAACAGGCAAGGCCTACCTGGAGAAGAAGGGTGTCCCGCGCGAGCTCATCGAGCAGCTCAACCTGATGGGCATCTCCTCTCTGGCGAATATGGTCGCGGCGATCAAGATGGCCAAGTACGAGGAGATGGACGAGAACGACGTCGTCTTCACCGTGTTCACGGATTCCGCCGACCTGTATCTGTCACGTATCGAAGAACTGCGTGCGGAGTATGGCCCCTACACCGAGATGGACGCGGCGCTCGACTATGCGAAGTACCTGGAGGGCATTCTGACGGACTGGTACCGCGAGCTCAACTATCGCGACCGCAAGCAGCTGCACAACCTCAAGTACTTCACCTGGGTCGAGCAGCAGGGCAAGACTGCGGAGGAGCTGCGCGAACTGTGGGACCCGGAGTTCTGGAATCAGATCTGGACTGCTGCCCCGGCATTCGACAGACTCATCGACCAGTTCAACGAGAGGACGGGACTGCTGGCGAAGCTGTAGAGTCACCCGTTCCAACCTCTACACCCGTACCGAACTTCCAGCAAACGCCCCGATATGAACCGCCGGGGCGTTTGCACATATTCTTCCTGAAATCGGTCTTTCCCCACAGCCGCTGTTAATTATGTGGAAAACTGGTGGAGTCACGTACGGTCGCATGGTGGACAACCTGTCAGGAACTGTGAAAAAATCCCCACAAGGTCTATTCTCAGGTCACTATTCTGAACTCCGCATCCCAGGCTCGTTCCAGCGAAATCTGTTCATGGTGGGGCTGAACGGATCGAAAACGTATCTGGATACGGCATATTGTCCGAAATCGTCTGACAGAGCCACTTTTCGCAATGTGATTCTCAACATTCGCTTCTGAAGCCACTTTGCGAGCTTCCGGCACAGGACAGACGGGAAAAAGAGAACCGCCCACCACAAAAAGCGGGCGGGCGGCAATTCCAAGGAAAACCGGGGCTATGGTTTCTCGTCTTCGACGGTTTGCAGGATGATTCCCTGGGCCGAAATGTCGAGGACGAACGTCTCAGCCTCTGCATCCAGCCCGATCATCGCCTTCTGCATCGTCTTGGCTACCTTCTCCGCCTTGGTGGGATCAGCGAGGGCGGCGATGCTGGGTCCGGCTCCCGACAGGAAACTGCCATAGGCTCCGGCCCGGACTGCGGCACGCGACACTTCGCGGAATCCGGTGACAAACTTCTCGCGGTAGTGCTCGTGGAGACGGTCATGAAGCGCGAACGACAGGAGGTCATAGTTGCCACTGAAGATGCAGGCAGACAACATCGAGGCACGACCGATGTTGAAGACGGCGTCTCTGCGTGAATACATGACAGGAAGACACGCTCGGGCCTTCTTTGTCGACAGGAAGCTGGATGGGACCGTGACGACGACCTTGAGGTTCTGGGGAACGACCTTCATGTAGGCCACCTCGCTCTTGTCGCTCGCAGCGATCGTAAACCCGCCAACCAGCGCTGCGGTGACATTGTCGGGGTGTCCCTCGATGGCGATAGCATACTTGAGGACTTTGCCGGTATCGAACTGCGTGTTCATTATGGCCTCGAAGCACGACAAGAGCCCCACGATGGCGCTGGCACTGGATCCCAGACCGCGCGTCAGAGGAATGCCGGTGTGAACGTTGACGCTCAGCGGTGGCAAGTGTACCGATTCGGCACGCTCGAAGTAGTCCATGACCTCGCCGACGAACTTGAAACCCTTTTCGTTGAGGACATCGGCGCCCATGCCTTCGAAGTGGATGCTACACTTCTCTTCCAGAGAGAGCACCTCGACGGTGTATGTACTGCGCATTTCGAGGGCTAGCCCAAAAACGTCGAACCCTGGTCCCAGGTTGGCGGTACTTGCAGGAACGCTGACTATTGCTTTATTGATCACGTTTTCTTCCTCCGGCGCAACTGCAATTCCTCGATACAGGTGTTGGCAGCGCGTGAACTATCGCAAAACGAATTACTTGACATATCTTACCACGTCCCAAGCAATTGCAAGGTTCACCGTGAATGATCGGGCCAAGCTTGGCCGGCATGCTCCAGAGAGTAGACTGAAGTGGGGAGGCACACGACGAGCGCCCGTTGCGTAGTCCTGGAACCCGGACAGACGTTCTGAACCAGGTGGCACCAGGCACCGGGATTCATCCTCGCGCGTTGACAGCAGGGGCCCGGCCGGTACACTCTTTTCCATGAGAGACCAGAGTCGTACCCCATTTTTCGATGCTGTTCAGTCGTATATCGGCAAGCACCGCGCCGGTCTCCACATGCCGGGGCACATGGCAGGTCAGGGCATTCACCCCCGTCTCAAGGAGTTCTGGGGCGAGAATGTGTTCCTTTCCGACCTGACGGAGGTCGAAGGGCTCGACTACCTCCATCGCCCTATCGGCGTCCTCAAGGAAGCGCAGGAACTAGCCGCTGAAGCCTACGGAGCTATCGAATCATTCTTCCTCGTCAACGGTTCGACGGTCGGAAACCAGGCAATGATCCTCTCGACTTGCGATCCCAACGATCGCGTCATCGTGCAGCGCAACTCGCACCGCTCGATGTACGGAGCGCTCATCCTCAACGAACTGCGTCCCATCTACCTCGAGGCAGAAGAGGACCGCCTGCTGCAGTTCCAGACGTTCCCTTCCAAGAAAACGTTCGCGCGCGTGCTACGGGATCATCCTGAAGCCAAGACCGTCTTCGTGACCAATCCCAACTATTTTGGCATCTGCTCGGACATCGATTACTATGTTCAGAAAGCGCATACCACAGGACGACGTATTCTGGTCGATGAGGCCCACGGGTCACACTTCCATTTCCACCCGGACCTTCCCAAAAGCGCCGTCGATGCGGGTGCCGACATGGTCGTCCAGAGCACGCACAAGACACTTGCTGGCCTTACTCAGACCTCCATGCTGCATTTGGGCTCACGGCGCGTGGACAAGGAACTGGTACGAACCACTCTCACTATGCTGGAGAGCTCATCGCCCTCGTACATCCTCATGACGGCTCTCGACGTCGCCCGTATGCAGATGGCGACGAACGGTCACGACCTGCTTCAACGGGCCATCGACCTCGCAGAGGATGCTCGCCGGCGCATCAACAACATCGAGGGGCTCTTTGCCCCGGGCAGAGAACGCGCTCACACCGATGCTGTCTATGATGTCGACCTCACCAAGCTGACTGTCCATGTGTCAAGGCTGGGACTGACTGGATTCCAGATCGAAGAGATCCTCAACAGAGACTACAACGTCGAAATCGAGTTGTCCGATCTTGAGAACATCCTGGCATTCATCACAATCGGGACACCCAAGGAAGCAGTGGAAATCCTCATCAAGGCGCTCGAGGATATCTCCCGAAAACGCCACGGTAAGACCTCGACCATTACTCCTCCGCCGCCCATCCCCAATATTCCCGAGATGGTCCTCTTCCCGTTCGAGGCATATTATGCCAAGAGGGAGCACATCCGTATGGAAGACTCCGTCGGGCGCATCATCGCGGAGCTCGTGACTCCCTATCCGCCCGGCATCCCGATCACGGTCCCTGGGGAAGTCATGACGCACGAGTGTGTGGACTACATGGTGTTCATGCGCGACCACGGCGCCGACCTGCAGGGAATCATCGACAAGACGGCCAGGTACGTGCAGGTCGTCAAGGAACGCTGATCAGTCGCTGGACCCGTCCGTTGCCTCTCATGAAAATGTCCTGACTCATGAGTCAGGACATTTGACATTTCTGAGGAGAGGTAAAGTCAGACAGGGTACGGCGAACGGATCCCGATGAACTCAGCCTTCTCGCGCAACTCCGCAATCGAGCGCCCCCCGACATAGCTGAGACTCTCGCGTACCTGCATCGCAACGTGCGCCATGACCTGGGAAGCGGTGTGCGGCGTCAGGGTATTGAGAACAATGGCTGCAACCTTCACCTCGGCGGCGCGGCATTTTACAACATTCGCGTTGCATCCTCAGAGGCCTCCGGTATACTGGGAGGGTGCCCACACTCGTGCGAAATATCCTGCATATCTTCCTCATCACCATGATCCCGGGCGTCGAGGTCCGTGGCGCGCTGCCATATGCTATCGGCGTGCTCAAGATGCCCGTGTGGGAGGCGCTGCTGGTCGCAACGCTCGCCAACCTTTGTATCGCGCCGTTGTTCTATCTCCTGGAGAAACCCATTCTCGCAGTTGCCTCGCGTTGGACATGGTTCCAGCGATACCGCGCCCATCTCGTCGTGCGTAGCAAGTCCTCCTTGGCAAAGTACGGACTGTTCGTCGGGCTCGCGGTGTTTGTTGCCATTCCCTTGCCGGGGACCGGCGCCTACACTGGATGCCTCATCGCCGAGATTGTGCGCATGAAGAAGCCTCTTGCCATTGCATGCATCTCGCTGGGCGTCCTGGGGGCGTGCGCGATTGTCTTTCTCGCGTCGGTCGGCGTTATCAAGGGCGTCTTAGCGAAGTGGCTCTGAACATCAAATTGTTCCACGTGGAACAGTGACCGGAGGACTGCATGGATAGTACTGGAAACCTCGATTCGACACAGCTTCTTCTTGTCGTGCAGCAGTCAATGGAGGCCTTTGCTGCTGCACTGCCCCTCAGGGTGAGACCGGCGATACGCACCGACGCGTTCTGTGCGGGGCTGGCATCGTTTCTGACCCTGCTTGCCGAGACCAATGAGGTCATGAACCTGACGTCTGACGCCGATCCCAGGCACCTGCTGGCGACACACATCCGCGACTCGCTTGCGCCCTTGCTTGTGGGTTTCGAGGCTCCACACTCGCTCCTCGACATCGGAACGGGGGGAGGCTTCCCAGCCGTTCCCCTTGCACTCGCCTGGCCGACAACGGCGGTAACGATGTCGGAATCGATCGGCAAGAAGGCACATTTCCTGGAGAGCCTGGTCGGCGGCGTGCCACTTCCCGGGGGACGTGTCGTCCATGGACGTGTCGAAGACCACGCGAGCGCCCTGCCCGAACGAGCGTTCGACATGATCACCGCCAGGAGCGTCGCCCATATCGCGACAGTCCTGCAGTACGCTCTCCCTCTCCTTGCGAGCAACGGCAGACTGGTGCTGTGGAAAGGAGAGCGAGACCTCACTGAACTCCAGGACCCACCATTCGTAGCTACGTTGCATCGCGTCCACTGCACGGCCACGGTTCTCGATTATGCCCTGCCGGGTGTTGAACGTAATTCCAAGCTCGTCATACTGCAGGTGACCCCGACCCTCAGCGGCCGGTCGTCCAGGAGGAACGGCTCGTGAGAATCATCGCCATTGCCAACCAGAAGGGCGGTGTGGGCAAGACGACCACCGCACTGTCGCTCGCCGCATCGCTCGCCGAGCTCAACCATCACGTCCTGCTCGTCGACTTCGACCCACAGGCTAATGCAACCACAGGCCTCGGCATAAACGCAGCGCAACTCACATCCAACATCTACACGTGCCTGTTGTCCGGGGATCCGATCGAGAAGGCAATCCAGCCCAGCCACGAACACAACCTCTCGCTGGTCCCCTCGTCGATCAACTTGGCGGGCGCCGAGCTGGAACTGGCTGGCATGGACCGCCGCGAGTACGTTCTTCAGAGCCGCCTGGCTTCTCTGGATGGGTCCTGGGATTACATCATCATCGACAGCCCTCCGTCGCTGGGTCTTCTGACCCTCAACACGCTGACAGCAGCCCACGAAGTCATCATCCCCATCCAGAGTGAGTACTACGCACTGGAAGGGCTGACACACCTGCTGCGGACGATCAGCCTGGTCAAGCAGCGTCTGAACCCAAACCTTGCCCTGCTGGGTATCCTGGTGACCATGTTCGACAAACGGACCATCCTGTCCGCACAGGTCAAGGATGAACTCGTCAAGCACTTCGGAGAGACCGTCTTCACGGCCGTCATCCCCAGGAGCATACGCATGAGCGAAGCGCCCAGCTATGGCAAGACCATCCTGGAATACGACACGCTTTCCACCGGTGCCGAGGCGTACCGGCATCTCGCCAAGGAGGTAGAATCCCGTGAACAACAGTAAGCGTCTTGGACGAGGGCTTGACGCACTCTTCGCCAACGAACTGACCCAGCCCACCTTGTCGGGTGACAGGGGAGTCCGCACGCTTCGCCCTGACCAGATTGTCCCTTCGCCGCTTCAGCCACGCCGCCGCTTCGATGAGACAGCGCTCGCAACGTTAGGCGAGAGTATCCGCAAACATGGCATCCTCGAACCCATCATCGTGCGTCCACGAGACGACCGATTCGAGATCGTCGCTGGGGAACGCCGCTTCCAGGCTGCCGTTCAGGTTGGTCTGGAAGAAGTTCCGGTAACAATCCGCGACCTCGACGATCGCACAGCAATGGAGATCGCTCTCTCAGAGAACCTGGAACGCGAGGACCTGTCACCTATCGAGGTCGCCGTCTCCTTCAGCGACTACCTCACCAAGTTCGGGACGACCCAGGACGAGCTCGCACAGCGTCTCGGCAAGGACCGAAGCACCGTCGCCAACCTCATCCGCCTGCTGGACCTTCCAGAGATCGCGCGTACTGCCCTGGACAACAGGACCATCACCGCCGGGCATGCCCGAGCACTCCTGCCACTCAAGGACCAGAAGCAGCTTGGTACAGTGTTGGCAGAGGTGATCCACAAACAGCTCTCAGTTCGCCAGACCGAAGCACTGGTCCGCCGCCTGCTCACGAAGAAGCCCCGTGCGGGCGCTGCGCATGACGAGGCGCTGCGCAACATTCAGGAGACCATGCAGAAACTGCTAGCTACGCGCGTCAACATACGGGGACGGGTCAACAAGGGCGTCATCGAGATCAGCTACTTCAATCAGGAAGACCTCTTGCGCATCCTCGGGATCCTGAACCCCCAGGAAGAGACCAGAAACGATGGCGGCCCCGTGGCCTGAGCGTTGCGACCACTGTCTGTGATAAAGCCCCGACGTCGCGTCGGGGCTTTATCATTTCGTCAGCAATCAGCCAATGTCAGCTCCTGGTGTCCGTGCTCTCTTCCCCT
>Ga0209123_1001934_pt1 | contig 18768 bp, 20 predicted proteins | sample BarGraIncu00431A_FD_184500 | JGI IMG/M metagenome (GOLD analysis project Ga0209123, IMG submission 184500) | Arctic peat soil microbial communities from Barrow, Alaska, USA - Barrow Graham LP Incubations 004-31A (SPAdes) (version 2) | ecosystem: Environmental > Terrestrial > Soil > Wetlands >... | reverse complement strand
TGAACATTTCCATGTGACGTACACATGCTCTTGTTAAACCTTCTTTGTCGTCGGCATACAATTTTTTAAGAACTTTTTGCAACGAGAACAAATAACCTAACGTTTGGAAACGTTCGTAGTTGATCGAAGCCATGTCGAAGAATGAACGCCAATATGCGGAATGTAAATCAGCCTTTGTAATCTTTTTTACTTGTGACATTGTTCGTTCCCCCTATTCCCTTACTCTTCTTACATGTTTAGCTGCGTTGTTGTCTTCCATGGAGTTAACATAGATGAGAGCTGCTGCTAAACCGATAAGAGCTGTAGAAACTAATGTTCCTTTGAATGAAGCAGCCAATACGAATCCGATGATGAAGAAAGGAGTAAGTTTTGGTTTATTCATAAGAATGAATAACATTGCGAATCCGACTGCAGGAAGCATACTACCAGCTAGTGTCAACCAACCGGTGATAAGCGTAGGCATACCGGAAACTAAGCCCGCTACATACGGAGCTCCGAACAATACAGCCAAGAAGGCCGGAACGAAACCCTGTAAGAAGAACAACAACATACCAACATAATGCCACTTACATGCTCCGTCGATATCACCGACTACAGCAGATTCGTCAGCTTTATGCATTAAGCCTGTATTGACTGTCCAGATGAACATTTGCAGCATTTGTGCGAATGAAGCTACTGGAATAGCCAATGCGATAGCGACATTCTTATCGATACCTGAGATGATAGCCAAAGCGGTTGAGATGCTGGTTGCAGATGCTGCATCCGGCGGAATCGCTGCTCCGACTGAGATCGATCCTAAGTAAACGAATTCCAATGAAGCACCAATATACAAGCCCTTCGGAAGATCTCCCAAGACGAGACCCATGATGGTACCGGCTGCTAGCGGACGGTTGATCATCGTATGGAAACCACCGTAGATGTCCCATTCGATAATACCGGCTACTACACCGACTAGTAATGCTAATCCAAAATTACCCATTTTTGTAGCCCTCCTTTTTTAAAGAATTAAAAATGGTTATGAGAAATTCATCGCTGAATTTGTCTCTTACTTAAACAACTCATTCTTCGCTTCGACAAAGCGTTTTGTGATCATCCAAGGACTGGTGATCGCAGTACCGATAACACATGTCATCGCACCGGCTTTGAATGCCGCAACACAATCTTCGCGTGTCCAGATTCTGCCTTCGGCCAATACATGGACATCTTTCAATTCACGCATCGCTGAGATCATTTCTAGATCGACACCGAGTTCGAATCTTTCTTTGGTGTATTCAGTGTAACCTGACATTGTACAAGCAACGATATCAGCATCGTGTTCTTTTGCGATTTTAGCTTCTCCGATATTCGAACAATCTGCCATGATCACAACATTCGGGAATTCTTTTTGAATCTGGCTGATAAGTTCAACACCTTTATGGCCGTATACGTTCAGTCTCTCTGTACAGTCAAGAGCGATGATATCACTTCCCGCTGCAACCAATTCCCTGACAGCATCCATATTGGTTGTAATATAGACGTCATTCCCCGGAATGTGCTGTTTCCAGATTCCGATGATCACATACTCTTCACCGACTGCTTTACGAATGGCTTTAACGTACTCAGGAGAATTAGCTCTGAAACCGACACAGCCACCCATTTTACCGGCAACTGCCATCGTAACCATGGCTTCAACCGATGCATGAGGGTTTTCGTCGTAGGCTTGACAGGAGACCAGAATTTCATTCGTGATTTTCTGTAATACATCCTTCTTCAATTTCATGCAGTCACCTCTTTCAACATATATATACATGTTACTAAATACATTCTATATCAGGATGTAAACGCTGTCAACAGCAAAATCACATTTAATTACCATAATTCACCGTGTTTTTTCCATAATTGAAACCTGTCGAAAAATACGGTGATAACCATGTGAAATTTTAAAATATTTTTGATTGTATAAACTGTTTTTCAATCTCATTCATCAATACTTCACCTTCGCCCAGGGCGAAAATAGTACTGAATGATTCATAATATCCTTTTTCAAAAGCAGATCGGTCGGTGATGTACATAAAGTAGCCGTTTGTGTATCCGATGAAGATCAATTCATATTTTTCTCTGAGCGGATTACTTAACGAAGAGAAAAGTTCAGCCGGTACAGTCACAAATTTAAGTTCATTGATCGTAAATGCAGTCAAATGCAACGTCACTTTCGCTATCGATCCGAAGTTGCGACAAAATGCCACATTGGTCGTTGCACCTTCCACCACCGATAACAAAAGTCGAAGTTCATTTTTAGATAGTAGTTTGCACGTTCCCTCATCCAGTTCAGCTTGAGCTGCTTTTAACACGCTCTCGGCTTCGGCCTGCGACGCAAACCGTTTCACCTTGAGTGAAACATCGAACGGTTTGAATTCGATCGTGTTGAGTTGCGTATAAGGCAAGGCATGTAAGGTCGTTTCTATTTTGTCTTTGATGATCTGACCGAAAACAGTGATTTGATGAGTTGTTGATTCTTTACGGGTAAAGCGGGTACTGATATCTCCGCAACTGCCGTTGATAAACATGATCATTTCATATTCATCCCCAAAGGCATCGATGACGCCACTCGGAAGATCCGAACTGATTACGGTGCTTGAACCGTTGAGGATGGTTGGATGACAAGGATAGTTATAATAGAGGATCTTTTTGTTTTCTGCGGTCAGAAATTCCATCACAACTAAGCGATTATCGGATGGCAGCGATGCATCATGGCGTTCACTTGCGACGCCTTCGATCGACGAAGATCCATAACGCATACAGAAATCAGCCAACGTTGATTCGGCTTTCAGAAAAAGTGATTCTATGACATCGGCATACCGATTGGCCAATACTGAATTATATTTACCGAACAGACCTTCCAATCCTTTGAATATTCCGGATTCGGTGTTTTTTAGACCGCTCGGACCTGAATGAGTATGCGTAGCACTGGCAATGATGTTTTTTTTCTCGACTCCGAATTTAGCCAAACGTGAGGCAATCAGATCAAGAAAATCATCATCGATACAAATCGTATCCATTTGAATGAAACAATAATCAGATGTAGATCGAATCAACAATAATCGTGCATATAAACTTTTATGAATACTTGTGCAAGGTCTTACCGCATTGAATCCGGCAAGTTGAGTCCCTAATTCACAATCAATATTCCCAAACGCATAACCGATTGTCGCTGTCATTTTCTAGCCAACCTTTCATAGTGTGTGTAATTATATGGATAAGTAATCGATTATTTAGCTTCTTTTTTCTTTTTTAGATAGACCGACAGATTCACATAACCGTTATAGATCGCGTATAAAGCTAAAGCAGCGATCGTGATCTGTTGTTCGATTGGATACGGGTAGATGATCAAGAAAATAAAGATCCCGGTAGCACCGAAGAAATAAGCCAACGCTTTGAACATAATGATCCTTGGATTCTGTGTGTTCAGTTCTTTTCTGCGATCGTAGATCTCTCCGATATCCGGATTCTTAGCGATATTGTAGCTTTTCAACATCGAAAATCGGAAGTATGCCTCAAGTACAACGGCAACTGTTATTCCCAAAATGAAACTGAATAAAAGATTTTTGTTGACGAAATAGTAAAACAAGATGACTGCCATGATGCCCATTACATAGCGATTACTGATAAGTTCAAACTTTTTTACTTCATCATTTGGGATCAAGTAACAAATTTTCGAGCGCTTGTCATAATAGACCGACATTCCTTTACGATACGGATATATCCCGATTCTGCGTAGATCTCTTCCCATAGGTTCCTCCTACCATCCATAAGATGGAATTATTTGACTTTTGAATACGTCCGAACGATCATATTGGCTACATCTGTAATATTTTTCGGTTCGATAAAATTATCTTTACCGGTATTGATGCGGTCGACGAACAATTCTTCATTCTCATCGAAATTTCCGCAAGTGATCGTAATTGCGCGAGTGAAGAAATGGGTCGGTGTAAATGTTGATCGTTTAGCGTCACACTCAAGCAAGGTGATATTCTTTTCGCCTTTGTAATTGTCTTTCAAACGTTTGGCATTGATCGCTAAGTTCGCTTTATGTCCGATGACAATGCTTTCACCACGCCCGATGCAATCCAAATAAACGAATAACCGTTTATCCATCGTCGTCGGTAATGCTTGGCGTATCATCTGAGCACCCATGTTATCACCGGTTCCGTGATCCAATAAAACGAAGGCAACATTTTTTCTGTCTTCTTCACTCATTTGCCGTGCTGCTTCAAGCATCGAAAGGATCGATGCCGTATTCTTATTGAGGTTGTACTTATTTCCGAATCCGGTCGATAGATAACTGATTCCAAGCAATCCCAAGAAAACACTGACAGCCAGGAAAATCGGTTTTGCATTTCCGGTCAGCGGTAATAGGTACATTGCCAAATAAATCATCACAACGACCAAAACCGTCGAAACCATGGCCGGTATCAGCGTGACATTGCGGTAATTTTTCATAGTTTTTTCTCCGTATAACGGATAATAGCGGTAGTTCGGCCAGATGATGTGTGAGCCGGTATCATAATGCGTACACAGGATCGTATCCGCTTCCGCCAAGTTTCCGATGAAAAGGTCGATCGAATGATTCGAACCTTTCTTTTCATCATTCGCATACTTGACCGAATAACCAAGTTGGGTAAACTCTTGACCGATGGCGATCAGAAATTTCTTTTTCTGTTTCTGTGAATAACGGCGACCTAACGCAATTCCATATCTAACCAGATAGTCTTCCATAACATCACGGCTGATCCGTGTCCCCGATCAGCTTTCCCCTTTTCGATTTTCTATTTTACGAACAACGCTATGATAAACACCAATGCGGATATCGATATAAACAATACGCTCAGAATCAATGTGATGAATCCGAGAGTCTCACCGAAGTTTAAATCTTTCTTTTCCGAATTTCGCGCATACATTTTCACAACGATGGAAATAACGGCACAAACAAACATAAATACATAGGCTGTCTGCAGGTAATCATAAGTAAACAATTGAATCGAAGTACCGCTGATGATACCTTGCAGGTAAGGCAAACTGATCGCAACTGCAAATCCGACGATCAGAACCAGTATCATCTGACCTGATTGAAACAAAGAAGCAGAATTCGCTTTACCGTACTCGGCTGAAACAATGGATCCGGACGGAGCGATATTCGTACGATCTTCGATAGCGCGAAAGACCGTGGCTTTTTGAATATCCGAGAACAATGAATCGTCGATAACGTAACTTTCATCTTCAAAAACAAACGCTAATGGATTTCCGATCGTAAGTGTACCGACCGGGAGTTTGAAGTCTCCTTGTTTTACGCGAAGAATATCATATTCACCGTGATTCTTTTTTCCGCGCTTGGCTTTTACCGCATCCAGAATATAGATACCGGTAAATACACCGTAGAATTTCAGCTTCGCCAGATCGAATTCTTCGACGATTCCTTTCGGCGAACTGAAGAATCCTTTGATTTGATGATCGATCGTGAAGAATATCTTATCGTCTTCGACGACGATCGATCGATTATAATTGCGGTACAGCACTTTGTATAAAGGCCATACAGCAATGATGGTCAGATAAAGGAATACATTCGTACGTACGATAAACGCTGCCGCAAACAAAGCGAACGCAATAACCAGTCCAAGCATATACAGTACGATGCGGGTAAGACTTATTATTCCAAACGGCCTGATTTTGACTTTCATGTGGTACCCCGATCTCAAAGCTCACTCATCCGAATGGGCTGACTCTTGTGAAGTTGAAACAATTAAGTAAGCGGTTGCACGATTGCTTGTATAGTCTTTTTTATTACTGCTATTCTGTTTTTATTCCGACTTTTTTTATTGTAACATTCCGCCCGTAACTAATCAATGTCTATCTTATATATACAAGTGTATTATATCTAACCTTGAACTGCTAATCAACCTAAAAAAGATAACAACCAAGGCTGTTATCTTTGTAAGCGATAAGATGACTGTGTCATTTTAAAACGATCCGAACGATAATAGGTTGAACCATACTCGAATGCTTTACCGTCTTTGAGATGCGATACAAGAGTTATTTTCAGTAAAGGATCACCGATTTTTACTTCAAGCAATTCGGCTAATTTTTCATCCGCGACACAGGCTTCGATGACTTGGTCCGCAAAACTGAAGATCACGCCTTGATTGTGCTCCAGATGATAATAGATCGATCCTTCCAAGATTTCTTTTGTGCAGTCACCGAAGATCGAAGCCAGAAACGCCGAGTCTTGGTAAGCATACGGTTTATTTTCGATGATTCGGATACGTTGTGTATACCAAATCTTTTTTGAAGTCGTGATGCCTAATTTCGATGCGACTAACGGTGTTGCGAAATCATTATGGAAATGGACTACTTTCGTTGTTACTTTGAGCCCTTTACTGTTGGCCTCTTCGGTAAAACATGAAAAACTTTGCAGATCCTTGAATTTCGGTCGATCGGAAACAAAGGTTCCTCTGCCGTGTTCTCTGTGCAAAATCCCCATGACAGCCAACTCATCCAATACTTTACGAGTCGTCATGCGCGAAACACTGAACCGCTTTGAAAGCTCATTTTCTGATTCGATCGCCTCAAAGGGTAATATTTCCTTATTGTTGATTTTATTTAGGAGATATTCTTTGATTTCTTCATGTTTGATCTTTGTTTTTGGTTCCATGATCCACCTCATCTGTACTTTCATTATAGTATATACAAGTTGATTTAGTAATAGTAATTTAGATCAAAAATCAAACAATGTCTATTATTGTCTGATTTAATAAAAAAAAACAGCCGACCTGACTTGACTGTTTTTTTTGAATTTCTCAACTACTCTCTAGAAATCAGGAATTGTGTCCCCACAGACACCCCAAATTGAGTTTCAGGCTTTTACACCTTACGTTTCTATTATAAGAACAAATTGTTGTTAGCACAACTATATTTTCGTTGATATGACCGGTTGGGCGAAATTATGACCAGTCGGTCATAAGAATCATTTCAATAATGAACCCAAAACCCCTCGTACCAGTTCTCTTCCCAATTGTCGACCGACCGTGTTAAACATACTTTGGGCAGCTTTATTGAGCGGAGATGAAGCCGTTCTGCGCCGTGAGCTTGTTTGCCGGCTTGTTGAACGGGCAGATGCCGTTGTTTTCTGTTGAAGTGTACGTTGTTCTTCCATATCTTCCTGTTTCATGCGTTTTGTCAGAAGTTCATACGCTGACTCCCGATCGATCATTCGATTGTATTTCGAATCAAAAGGCGATTCTTGAATCAATTCAATGCGTTGTTGCGGTTGAAGGGTTCCGATGATACTGTGCGGAGGAAAAACAAACGCACGTTGAACAATGGAAGGTCTTCCGTCACTGTCCAGAAAAGAGATCAGCGCTTCACCGGTTTTAAGTTCGCCTAATGTGCTTGCTACATCCAGTTTCGGATTGGGTCTGAATGTTCCGGCAGCCGCTTTGATAGCGGTCTGTTCACGCGGTGTATACGCCCGCAAGGCATGTTGGACACGATTTCCCAATTGTCCTAATACTTTGTCGGGAATGTCGATCGGATTCTGTGTTACAAAGAAAACGCCGACTCCTTTTGAACGGATCAACCGAACAACTTGTTCGATCTTATCTAACAGAACACGCGGTGCATCCGTAAACAACAGATGAGCTTCATCAAAAAAGAAAACTAATTTTGGTTTATCCACATCACCGACTTCCGGTAACACTTCAAACAATTCCGATAATAACCACAAGAGAAACGTCGAATACAAATTCGGCGATTGGAATAATTTTTCTGAAGCCAACACATTGATATAACCTCGGCCGTCATTGTCCGTCTTGATGAAATCCATGATATCGAGTGCCGGTTCACCGAAAAACATTTCCGCGCCCTGTGAATCCAGACTCAATAATCCCCGTAAGATCGTTCCGACAGTCTGTTTGGAGATGCTTCCGTATTCAATTGTATAATCAGCGGCATGCTCACCAATGTAATTCAACAGTAATCGAAGATCTTTTAAATCGATCAGTAATAATCCTTGGTCATCCGCGATCTTGAAAGCGATATTCAACACACCGGATTGGGTGTCATTGAGATTAAGGAGTCGTGCGATGAGTAAAGGACCCATATCGCTGATCGTCGTTCTGACCGGATGTCCGAGTTCCCCGAAGATGTCCCACAAGCGTGTCGGATATCCGTTAAATGAGAAATCATTGATCCCCAACATTGAAAGTCGCTCCTCCATTTTCGGATTCATCGATCCTGTGACAGCAATACTTGCTAAATCACCTTTGATATCGGACATGAAAACCGGAATCCCATGATCACTGAATGATTCCGCTAATACTTTAAGTGATATTGTTTTGCCGGTACCGGTTGCTCCGGCAATCAAACCATGCCGATTTAGCATTCTTGAATAATAACTGACTTCAACCTCACCTTTGGCGACAACACATTGATAGGTTTCTGACATACTCAATACCCCCGCTTTTATAATTTCATTATAGGTGAACAGTCAGCTTTTTTCAACTTGCGTGATAACGAAAAAATCTCCTTTCGGAGATCAATATTCTGTGGACCTGAAAATACGTTTGCGTATGATTTCGATGAGTGTCGGAGGTATGCGTTTCGTTCTCAACAGCGGTTCATGATTGATCAACCGCCGTGGATTTTCAATGAAGAGAATTTCAGTGTTTGTGATCCCAATCTTTTGTTTGACTCGTTCTGCGACATCATCCAATCGACAAATTCGATTACCCACACCGGTATGTGCATCGGAGCTGATGATATGAACACAGCCTTCTTTAAGCAATTTCCATGATAATGAAGTGATCAGATCACTGTGCATACCCAATAAACTGCTGCGATTGATTTGCAAATAATAACCGCTTGCCAACCAATCGTTGACACATTCCATCATTTCGTTTTCGTTTGAGAAATAACGTTCCGGATGAGCAATCATGATCTGAATGCCGCTGTTACTGATTTCGAAGATTCGGTCATTGATTTCACGGATATTCGAAACGTTCTTGGCATATTCGACTAAGAGTATATTTGTCGATTCGAATGTCACGTAGTTTCCTGCCATAAAGCGATCCAGTGAAGATTCAGTAAGATAAAATTCTGAACCTTTATAGATACTGATCGGTAGTTTATGCCGCAAGGCCAGCTCTTTAAGCCGCTCGACAGCAGCAACTACTTGTTCGACGGAGTTGTCATATTTTCCGTTAGGGATCATATGCGGAGTACAGAATAATTTAGTGATTCCCGAATCCACCGCAGTTGTCAGAAAAATCAGCGCTTCGGATTCATCCTTTACGCCATCGTCGATGTTCCAACAACCATGGCTGTGAAAATCACAAAGTTCCGTCTTCATAATAGGCGATCTCGCCTAAAACCGGAAGTTGAAGTAATGTTTCTGCATCCTGACGTCCATGGATCGTACGATCCATCAATTTCTTGATCAACACATAAGCAGTAGCTAATCCTAATCCGAGGAATCCGCCGATCAGCGTATTCAACTGAGTGTTAGGACCTACTTTCAGATAAACAGGCTCGGCTTTATCAAGAACGCGCAGATTATCGATCTTCATGATCGTTTCAACCTGTGAAATAAATACCGTTACAACTTTATTCGCAATCTCAGCCGACAATTCAGGATCCGTTGTGATCGATGAGATCGAGATGATTTCTGTATTGTCAATGGAATTGATACTGAGCGTAGCGCGTATTTGCGCTTCCGTCAGATCAAACGCCGATAGAGCTTCGGTGACTTCATTCAAAACACTCTTGCTCTTCGCAATCTGAGCATAGGTATCGGTCAGTTTTTGATTTGTCAAAACTTCATTGTAGTTGACAACTCCGCCGGTAACCGTCGGCTTGATGTAGATCGTCGATACACTTCGATAAGTTTTCGGTACCATAAAATACGTGAACGAAAAAGCGATAATAAGACCCACGACTGTCCAGCTGATCAAAAAAACAAAGTTTTTTCGAACTACCTTCAACAGTTCCAGTAAATCTATTTCGGTTTCAAGTTCATCTTTTTTGTTAAATTGTTCGTCCATTTTTTTCACCTGAATACATTTTACCATATAAATCTTCTGATTTAGACAACTATCCGTGTGAAGTGACTGTATTTTTTTTGATTTGGCTATATATCATTTACTTATTTACGTAATTATTCTAAAATGATGTTGTTAAGGGGGATTTTCCATGTCAGAAAAATTACTGGTTACGCTACTGGATCAAAGTGCAAAATCCAAAGGGTACGGCTACGGTTCAGAGTATGCGGAAGCATACCGTCACCTTCGTATTAATATAGAGTTTTCCTCATTTAATCAGGATACCAAAGTTTTTTCAATCGTTTCCGCCTATCCAAGCGAAGGTAAATCGACCGTCGCATCCAATTTGGCCGTTGTCATGGCCGGTCATTACCAACGTGTCTTACTGATCGACTGTGATTTAAGAAAACCGGTCATTCATAAAACATTTCATGCATCTAACCGAAATGGGCTAAGTAATTTATTATTGGAACACAATTTCGAACCGGCAACTATCACAAAATACTTCCAGCAGGTACTTCATCCGAATATCACCAATGAACTTTTTATCATCACGGCCGGGCCAAGTGTTCCGAATCCTTCCGAGATGGTTTCTTCAAAGAAATTTCTGGCACTGATACAAAAACTTCGTGAGACATTCGATATCATCATTATGGACGGACCTCCGATTCTTGCGGTACCTGATTCGATTCCAATCGGATTGGCGGCTGACGGTACTTTGTTTGTCATCGCCAACGAGAAAACGAATCGTGATGCGGCGAAGATCGCCATTACTCAATTAAAGAGATCGCAAGTCAATGTATTGGGTACTGTACTGACGATGATGCAAGACGATGAGAAGAGTTATAAATATTCTTATTATAATGATGATCGAAATGAAGACAAAAAACCGATTAAAAAAAGTTTTAGATTTTTTAAGAAAAAATAAGTAAAATATTCCTACAGGTTGATCGATTCAGATCAACCTTTTTTATGGATTGAGAGAAAAGACAGTTGCGTACGCAACTGTCTTTTCTCTTAATCAGGAAGAATTGTCTCTTTATCAGCCATACGGCTGGCTTGAACATCGATCAATCGTTGATTCGAAGAACCGCGAAAACGTAATCGAAGATCGCGCAGACCCAAAATAAACGGTCCGTCGACCAGCACATCGATATAGGAAAGGATCAAATGCCCAGCACTGTCATTCATCAGTTCTGTATATTGATAACCGGAATAGACCCAAATCGATATTCCGGTTTTTTTTAGTTCTTTTACGATCGCCAACAATGCTTCTTTTTGATTAAACGGTTCACCTCCGGAAATCGTGACTCCGCTCAACATTTTCCGGTTTATCAGTTCATCGATGATCACATCGGTGTCACTTAGAAATCCTCCGGTCGGATCCTGCGTTTTCAGATTATGACAACCTACGCAGTTTCGTTCGCAACCCTGAAACCAGATTACACTTCGCAATCCGGGTCCGTCGGTGATACTGTCATGCAGGATGACATCAGCCAAGCGTACTGTGTTTGACACGTTGTTTTTCCTCGGCTCTTTTAGCGTTATTGAATCGATCCAATGTTCCTACCAAATAACCGGTGATACGTCGGATCCGTTCAAACTTAAACTCACTCTCGTCTTCATTTCGACCGCATTGCGGACAGATACTGCCTTTGATGATTCCGTTATATCCGCAATCCGAATCTCGATCGAGCGGATGATTGATGCTTCCGTAACCGATTCCTGCTTCTTTCATGGTTCGAATGATCATTTCAAACGCTTCCAGATTCTCAGAAGGATCACCATCTACTTCTACGTACGTGATGTGACCGGCATTGGTCAGTTCATGATAAGGTGCCTCGATATGGATCTTATCGTAGATGGAAATCGGATGATAGACCGGCACATGAAAAGAGTTTGTATAATAGTCACGATCCGTGACACCTTTGATTTCACCGTATATTTTTTTATCTAATTGTGTAAAACGACCGGATAAACCTTCGGCCGGTGTTGCCAACAACGTAATGTTTAATTTATACTCGATCGAAGCTTGAGTTAGATGATCTGCCAGATGCCGGATGATCTTCAACCCTAACGTTCGTGCCGCTTCGTTTTGGCCGTGATGTGTTCCGATCAAGGCAACCAAACATTCTGCCAGTCCGATGAAACCGATACTCAACGTACCGGTCTTAATGACCTCTTCCAGTGAATCTTCACTGCCCAGTTCTTCACTGCCGGACCAGATACCTTGACCCATCAAAAACGGGAAATTTTTAACTTTCTTGGTTGATTGAACTTTCATTCGGTCGATCAACTGTCGAATCACATCATCGGTGATTTCATCTAACTCATTGAAGAATTCAACATCGTTCTCAATGAAGTTTTCATTCTTCGAATGTTTTATGCCCAACCTGACAAGATTGATCGTCGTGAATGACAGGTTACCGCGACCGTTGACGGTATTGTTTCCATTGATATCAGCGATGACCCGTGTTCGGCAACCCATATAAGTCACTTCGCTGTTTGGATCATTCTCGCGATAATACTTGAAATTAAACGGTGAATCGAGAAAACTGAAATTCGGAAACAAGCGTTTACTGCTGACTCGCATAGCTAATTTAAACAGATCATAATTAGGATCTTGCGAATCATAGTTGACTCCTTCTTTTACTTTGAAGATCAGAATCGGAAAGATCGCTGTCTCACCGTTTCCAAGACCGGCTTCTTGAGCCAAAAGCAAGTTTTTCGAGATCAGTCTGCCCTCGATACTTATGTCTGTACCGAAATTGATACTTGAGAACGGCACTTGAGCTCCGGCTCTGGAATGCATCGTATTCAAGTTATGGATCAGTGATTCCATCGCTTGGTACGTTTTTCGATCGGTATCCGCAACCGTTTCACGATAAACAAAATCATGAAGTTCTTTTACTACCGAAGCCGATAAATCAGTCGTAAATGAACTCTGAATTGCTTCACTGTTTCCCAGCAACAAGTTGTTAGGATCGATATCGGGACTATCCAAATGTAACACTGAACAAGCTTTACGTAAGTTTTCGAGATACACTTTTCGAATGTTTTCTTAACTCCGTCAGCCAGATAATAATCAAATGCCGGTATACTTTGACCGCCGTGTTGATCATTCTGATTACTTTGAATCGCAATAGCAGCCAATGCCGCATAAGACATAATATCCTGCGGTTCACGAATAAATCCGTGCCCAGTGCTGAATCCGCCGGTAAACAAGCGTTTGAGATCAATCTGACAGCAGGTCAGTGTTCCCATATTATAAAAATCCAGATCATGAATATGAATATCCCCTGATCGATGCATTTCTGCGTGTTTGGCATTCAACAGATAATCCATACAGAATTCCCTTGATATCGTACTTCCGTATTGCAGCATCGTTCCCATCGCGGTATTTCCGTCGATGTTGGCATTTTCACGTTTGAGATCTGATTTATCTGCGAATGTGATTTCTTCGACTGATTTCATCAATCTTGTTTTAAGGCTTCTGGCGCGATTTCTTTCATTCCTGTATAAAATGTAAGCCTCGGCTGTTTTGGCGTTATCACAGTGGATCAATGTTTCTACAACCGCATCCTGAACTTCTTCAATGTCAAATTCAGATTTCCCCGCTGTATTCAGTAATTCTTCTACTTTTTGAGCGATCTTCTCAGCTTCACCTGCAATTACTTCACTGCCACCTTTTTGAGCACTGCTCTGCTGAGCCTTTTGAATCGCAATCGTAATCTTTTCTCTTGTGTACGGAATCACTCGTCCGTCACGTTTAACAATTGTTTTAACCATTTTTTTCTCCTTCCCGAAAAAAAGAACTCTAGTCATACGAATAGAGTTGCATTACAAAAAGGACTTTTGCAAGCACGCTTATCCTTCGTAAGCAACTTATCGATAACAGTTAACGGCAGGTCTTCCGACTGTGCTTCATCATCTGATCACCTTCCCATATGCGAGCATACAGTGGTATAAAATCAGACTCCGCATGACGGCGGCGAGGACCGTGCAGGCTTTTCCTGCTTCCCTTTTAATGTGTTGAGCAACCTTTAACTTATTAAGTTTGGATTTATTGTAACATGGTTAAGCCCGCCTCTACAACAGAGCCGGGTACTTTCACACGATTGAATTTTCACATGATATTTTCAGTCAACTACACGTCACTAAATTCAATATGAAATGATATATTGTCGTTGCGCTTCGATGCATTCGATTCTCGGTGCTCCTTCCAATACCCATTCTGATGCAGATTCCTGATGATACCGCTGATCGAATTGTTCGGAAATCTCAGTTCCCAATGTCCAGTCCGGAAGCTGTCCTTTCGTCAATACATCCATAAATGCCAGCATTCCTTCATGGACCCGCATCGAATCATTGATCTCAGCTGTTTCCTTCAAAATAATCTGCTTGGCACTTCCCTCTTGCGAATAATAAAAAAGTGCTACTGTCGTTGAACACGTAAACGTTTGTCGAATGCGAACTGAACCATTGATGGATACAACAGTTCGTTCTGATTCTTCAACTTCACACGACTCGAAATTCTTGACAAATGATTCAGTGACATAATCCTTATTAGTGTCCAGAATCTTTGTTACTTTGGTCGATATGTCCTGTTTTGTACAACCCCACAACACAAAAGTCATCAAAAATAGAATGATTGCTCTTTTCACAAGTATGGCCCCCCAGCCTTATAACTACTTAATTTATATCACCCATTTTATCTCTTTGCAAGATATTATTAGAATATATATAAAATAACTGCTTAAATGTGTATTTTTGAGAAATTGACCAAAATAAAAAATGACATCGCTGGATTGTTATTCCGGAAGATATCATTTTTCTTTGAAACTATCAATTATCAGCGAATCAATAACATTTCCTATGTCTTGAGGTGATCATACTCTGTTTTGGAAATAATTGATTTCTGCCAATTTACTTATTGATGTACTGATTTATAATATTTTTTAAAATTATCTAAAATCGCCTGCCACCCCAATTTTTGCAGGTCAGCCGAATTTACATCTTCGATTTCAAACGTCTGACTTACTTTTGTACCGTCAACTTCATGTGAAAATAAGATTGATACCTTTCGTTCATCATCCAAAATATAGGAGATTAGCGCATGATTCTTTATCTCTTCATACGTTCCGCTGAAATCAAATCCATTACTACCGTCTTTCGATTCCATTCTGGTGCTAAAGCGACCGCCGCTTTTAAGATCATTGATCGCTGACGGCGCACACCAATCTTCAGAAGCAAAATACCACTGTGTAATATGAGCCGGTAATGTCTAGAACTCCCACACTTTTTCGATCGGTAAATCGACTGTCGTTTCGACTGTTAGTCTGATCTGTTTTTCCTTCCCCATTTGACCTTCTTTCTCTATGCATTCATTCATGCATCAGTGATACATCAAATTTATCACGATTGAAAATCAGCATCCATTTATATGTATCATGAATCAAAAACATTAGAGCTGTTGGATTCGTAAATTTTAATACATTTTCTTAACAGAAGTTGCTGATCTGCTTACTTAGTATTTTCCGGTTCATTCAAAAGTTTAGTTCTAAATTCGTCTAGAATTTTGACTCTTTCTTCGCTCACTTCGGGGTAATGAGGATTCATATCTTTAAGTGTCTTCAAGATGATTTCAGCAATCAATTCGCGGGCGAACCATTTCTTGTCGGAGGGTACAACATACCAAGGAGTCTCCGGCGTAGCTGTCGCATTGATCGCATCTTGGTAGGCATCCATATAACTGTCCCAGTAGTCGCGCTCGGCAATGTCGCCATCGGCAAATTTCCAATTTTTTGTCGGATCATCGATTCGTTGCAGGAACTGTTTCTTCTGTTCTTCCTTGGATATATTCAAAAAGATCTTGATGATTCTGAACCCATTCTGGTAAAGGTGTTTCTCGTAATTCTTGATTTGCTTATAGCGCTGGTCAAAGATCTTCGCGCTCTTACAACGGTCAGGCAGAATTGCGTTCAATTGAAGATTATGTACTTTTACCACCAGTACGTCTTCATAGTAGGAACGGTTGAAGATGGCGATCATGCCTCTTTTAGGAGCTACACGCATGGCTCTCCAGAGATAGTCATGTTCCGATTCTTCGGATGAAGGAACTTTAAAATTATAGACGGAAACACCGGCCGGATTGACACCACTCATTACATACTTAACGGCACCATCCTTTCCGGCAGCATCCATCGCCTGAAAAATGATCAATAGTCCTTCTTTGTTTTCAGCGAACAGTTTTTCCTGATATTCCTGTAAACGTAAAATGTGTTCATCCCGATAATTCTCGACAACTGTTTTATTTTCGAATCCACCCGTTTGTTTCGTATCAAACTCTTTGATTTTAAATTTCTTGGAACCATCATAGCAAAAATCTTGTATGTTCATGTACCTCTCCTTGTGCGATTGCTGCACTTGCTTTTGATATTCTTAACTTAGGATAAGTATATCATTTATTTTATTGTCAGCTCACACAGATTCAATTGAAACCTTTCATTGAATGAAATAAAGGTGATAAAATATACTTGATCAATTACTGAATTACAAATCATTTACCGGGAGGTCTCTGACGATGAACATTTCAACTACATTTCAAACAATAAATTCAACAACTGAAAACCAAGAGAACAGCCCAAATTGTTTGACCTATAAAAAAACACAGTTGAGTGCTGATTGTTCATCATGTTTCGGCCTCTGCTGTGTTGCTCTGTATTTCTCAACATTGGATGGATTCCCCACTGATAAAAAAGTAGGTGTTCCGTGTCCCAATCTTCAAATTGACAATAAGTGCCGTGTTCATTCCGAGTTAAGCGAACTCGGATATAAAGGTTGTCTTGCTTTTGATTGTTTCGGTGCCGGTCAAAAAGTCTCCCAACTTACTTATAAAGGTCTTGATTGGCGAGTTGATCTTGAAACAGCTAATGAAATGTTTGATGTTTTTCTGGTGATGCGTCAGCTTCATGAACTCCTTTGGTATCTGAGTGATGCACTGAGTTTGCCTTCAACTTTATTGTTTCATCCCGAGTTAAGTTTACTGATCGAAGAAACGGAAAAATTGACTTGGGGTCGACCTGAAAAAATTCTCAAGATTGATCTTACTCTCCAGCGAAACAAAGTTAACGAAATGTTGCTGAATGTAAGTCAACTCGTAAGAAATGAAACAAGAAAAGGTGTCCCTTCGCACTTCGAAACCAGCATTAAAAGTGGAAAACGGATGAATCTAATGGCTCGCGATCTCAGAAATAAAGATCTCCGAGGTGCTGATTTACGAGGTGCATGCCTGATTGCAACTGATCTCAGAGGAAATGACTTAAGTGGGACGGATGTGATCGGTGCCGACTTCAGAGATACTGATATCCGCGGAACTGATTTGGTCGATTGTTTATTTCTCACACAGGCGCAAGTCAATGCAGCAACAGGCAACGATGCAACAAAAATCCCGACATCCCTTGAACGTCCGAAACACTGGTCTTTTTTATCTAAATAATTTCAATAAGCCTTTAAGTGATGAATCCATTATTAGGTAACAAATAAATATGATAAAACATAAACTCAATCGATTTTAGAATTAATTTCACATCGATACTATATTACAAGACAGTCACCTTTTTGTACCTAATGTACATTATTTCCATCCATGATTAAATAAAGTCGCTTTTGTATTTATTTTTACGCATCCAACCAACACCAGGAGGTTTATTATGCCAAACAATACTGACATCAATTTCAATGGTTTGTTTTTCAAACCCATCAACTCATTCATTCAAACTACGGAAATTGACGGATTCCAAGCTCTCAGAATAACAAAAGATCCGACGATCATCGATTTTGACGAACCTACCTACGCTCGGCTCACCGATTTCGAATTTCAAGACGGAACAATCGAAGTTAAAGTACTGAGTCGTCTGTTACCGAATGCCCCGGAATATGCGCGCGGCTTTCTTGGTGTCACCTTCAGAATCGACGAAAGCGATGAACATTTTGAAGGCATCTACATTCGGCCGACTAACGGACGGAATGAAAATCAAGTTTGAAGAAATCGTTCCACACAGTATTTCTCTTACCCCAATCACAAATTTGACCATTTTCGCGAAGTCAGCCCCGGTATGTATGAATCCTATGCCGATATGGGACTAAACGAATGGATCGATCTCAAAATCATCGTTGAAGGCGAGCATGCGTGTCTTTACCTGAATAATGCTTTTCAACCTGTTTTGGTCGTCAATGATCTAAAAATGGGAGCCAACGCAAAAGGCGGTTTAGGACTTTGGGTCGAAATCGGTACGGAAGGCTTTTCCCGAGATCTGAAAATAACTAAATCTTAATTAATTGCGTTAAACTCAAATTACAATATAGAACAACAGTTGATTAAATGGGTCGAATTGAGTTAAATGTAACCCATAATCTTTAAAAGGTAGCATTCATTTTAATCGCAATCTGAGAATTATGAAAGACCAATCAGCTTGATTGTTCTTTTATTTTGCAATATATTAACTGTATTTTGTTGTTTCATGTTATCTACTTGATTGATTGAAACTGGAAATAAAGATGACTCCTCAGAAACAAGAAAAAAGCCCCTTTCGGGACCTAAATATTCACTTGGAGCAGGTGAGGGGAATCGAACCCCCGTATCAACCTTGGCAAGGTCGTGTTCTACCATTGAACTACACCTGCAAAAATAATGGCGGTC
>Ga0209123_1001933_pt1 | contig 18786 bp, 16 predicted proteins | sample BarGraIncu00431A_FD_184500 | JGI IMG/M metagenome (GOLD analysis project Ga0209123, IMG submission 184500) | Arctic peat soil microbial communities from Barrow, Alaska, USA - Barrow Graham LP Incubations 004-31A (SPAdes) (version 2) | ecosystem: Environmental > Terrestrial > Soil > Wetlands >... | reverse complement strand
GTCGGTTTACTGGAGGAGCGGATTACATCAACCAAGAACGGGTCCATTACATCCATACAGGCTGTATATGTGCCAGCCGATGATCTGACCGATCCGGCACCTGCAACAACATTCGGCCATCTGGACGCTATTACCGTATTGTCGCGCTCGGTAGTTGAACTGGGTATCTATCCTGCTGTTGATCCGCTCGAATCCTCATCGCGAATCCTGACCGAAAGTATCGTCGGGAAAGAGCATTATCATGTTGCCCGGATGGTGCAGGAGACTCTTCAGAGATATAAGGAACTCCAGGACATCATTGCCATCCTCGGGATGGAGGAACTCAGTGAAAAAGACAGGCTGACGGTAACCCGTGCCCGTAAAGTCCAGCGATTCCTGTCTCAGCCCTTCTTTGTAACAGCAGGGTCGACCGGATATGATCCGAAATATGTAACCATTGAAAAGACGGTACAGGGATTCGGGGAGATCATTTCCGGCAGTGTTGATCATATTCCGGAACAGTTTTTCTTTATGAAAGGTGATATAAATGACGTGTATGCTGCATATAAAGAGGCAAATAAATAGAAGCATGATTACAGGTGTACTTGAAAGAGCAACTGGATTTAAGATGTATAAGGATACTGTACTATGAGTGAGACAAACGAAAAGAAGGCAGCAAAGACAATGATGCTTGAGGTAGTTACACCTTATCATCACTTTTTCGAAGGGAAAGTGGATTATGTTGTTTTGTCCGCTCTTGACGGTGAACTGGGAATTTTGCCGGGCCATGCACCTGTTGTTGTGGCCATTGCTCCCGGGATTGTGCATATAGTGGTCAATGGAGTTAAGCGATATGCCGTAATGATGGAGGGGTATGCAGAAATCGGGCCATATATGACGGTTGTTGTATGTAATGCAGCGGAATGGCCGGAAGATATTGACGCAAAACGTGCGCAGTCAGCTTACGAGCGGGCACTGCGAAGATATCGTGATGAGACACTTAATAGCCGTGAACGTATTTTTGCGAGACACTCCATGCGCCGGGCCAAAATGAGATTGAAGCTGGTTTCCGAATATGGTTCGGAGGAGCAGAAAAATATATTGAAGATCATGCAGTCTATCTGATTGAAGATCATGCAGTCTGCCTGATTGGTGTTCTGTAAGACCTCAATGTTGGATTCCGTCTGTTCCTGATGCTTGACTTAATGCCGTGAAACTGTTGATTTCCCTTACGGACTCATGAATCTCGCTGATTCCCTCTTTGTTCAGCTCATATATTCGGCTGGCCGACCGCTTGAGTTTTTGCTGTATGGCTGACCAGGATAATCGATCAATATATCTTGCAATAATAACACTGCGTTTTGGCTCCGGCAGAGCAAAAATACATCCTTCTACTATTACAATTTTTTTATTCTCGTTTTTCAGATGATTTTGAAGTAGAGTCCGTTCTTTTTGAATGGCTCTTTTTTCGTTTTCGAATTCTTCCTGTACCCTGAAGTGACCTTGATCTGAGTATCTTTCGGATCCTCCGCTTCCGGAAATCAGACTGCGGCTGCGCAAAGTGACTGCCTGATAGATCTGCTCTTCGCTTTCTTCGAGCTCATAGAGAAGTGCGAGCCCTTTTGCAACATTTATCCTGCACTCCGGCAGATTCTGAAGGTAGTACATCGTGAGATCTTCATCGAGAAGGTCAGAAGATGAAAAATGAGATGAAGGCGGACCGGAATGCTTTTTTGAATACAGATTTTTTACAAATGACATGTGCTGTTCCTTTCTTTTGCCTGACTGCTTACAATGTGGTGTTAAAAAGAAAACGGATCTCTCCGCAGGTAAAGCTGTCTCCATCATTTAGGGGGGTTTCTTCGAACGAATAGAGGCGCCGGCTTCCGATCCATGTTCCGTCAGAAGATCCCAGATCTACAAGATAGTACAATGGATCCCGATGAATAATTCTTGCATGACGGTCCGAAATGGAATTGTGATCAAGAAATAAATCGCAGAGGCTTTTATCCCTGCCGATCAGAAAATCATCTACCCATACAACAGCCCGCAATTCCTTGTCACCTTTGACGGATGACGTGAACTGACGGGTCAGGAAGGCCGGTGAAAACTGAGCGGTATGATTGTTTGTGCAGTATGATTCTTCTTCTGCTTTAGCCGCGGGGAAATATAAATCTTTTCTGGAAGAGGACTTTGCGGATTCTTTATCATTACTTTCAGCCTCAGGAGCGGCGGCTTTCTTTTTGCCTTTTCCCAGCATGAGGCTTATCACAAGAATAAACGTAAAAATGAGTACAAACCAACCTGACCATTTGTCGAAAATGGCTATAGTCGACCGATGACTTTCAAGTATCATGCAAACGGCAAGGCTTATCGCCATTACTAATAATTGAATAATAAGTCTTTGCACCTGCTTCGTTTCAGGGGTTTTTGGTTTTTGGCCATGCTCGCCTTCTAAAATGAAGGCGGAGAGGAATTTCTGCAGATCATCCTCGCATTCATCCCGGAACAGACACAAAACCAGATCCCTGTCATCCTCATCCAGCACATCGGCAAAGAAGGGGTCCATCAGCAGTAATTCAAAATTATTCCAGGGCAAAGGAAAAGATTCATCGTCCTTTTCCGGGTCATTCTGCTTCCGATTGACAGCATCAAGGCGGATCTGCTGGGCCTCCTTAGGAGCAAGTGGAAGGCAGCACCAGTATAATTCCCTGCTTTCCGGGTCGAAAAACACAAATTTCGATTCCATCACAAATAGGGCGGGATCGATGAAATGATCCTGGGCGTCAACGATAGCAACGAGAAAATCTGCTACGCATTTTTTTTTCTGCAGTTGATTTTCCCATATCGTGGATACTACTTCGGACAGCTGCAAAAGTCCCGTACAATCGATACACAGCTGAATCTTTCCCATTTGCTCTCGGATATAAACAGGCAAAATGGAAGGTACGACATGATTCTGCAGCACATCAACAGCATGCAGAATCACGTCCGTATCCGTCCCGATTGTTTTGACGGCAATTTTCCCGAAAGGGCCCCGTTCAAACCTCATATCCGTGTCATGCATATGAATTATCAGCCCCCGAGCTTTCCAACTACATTGGCATCGTTAAAAACATAATCCATGATTTTGCTGGCATATCCCATAAGGGCGGTTCTGAAGATAAGTGCAAGTGCTACAAGAATTGCAATTATAATAACAATCTCAACGGTACCCATTCCCTTTGTGTTATTCGAACAATCAATCCGGCATGCAGGTTTTCTTTCTTTCATTTTTAATCCTCCTTTTATGTTAGGTTCAGTGACAAAAGAGCAGGTGTTATCGCCACAAGCAGAACAGATATAAGGTCGAGCATCATCGGAAGAATCATAGCCAGCGCGTCCCGTTCACGCTTTTTGCGGGAAGCATTTCTGCAAAGCGACCAACAGGCGGTAGACTGAAGTGCAAGAAGGGACAGGACTTCCGGTCCGCCGGTCAATTCATACCTTGCAGCAAGCAGAAGTGCTGCCTGTGCTTCAGGAATGGATGTTCTGCCGGAGAAGTTTTCAATTGCACATCCGGCGGACATTCCCGACATCATTTGAGCTTTCATGATTTGAATTTCGCTGCCAAGGGTGCTTGTATCGGGATAAGCTTCGGCGCATGTTTCAATTGCCTTGGGGAGCAGGACGCCGGACTGCATGAGAGTGACAAGCATGGAAAGAAACAAAGGAATCTCATCCATCAGGTTTTCGCGGCGCTTCTGTACCTTCTGATTTATTTCGTGATGTATCAATATCAGAAAAGCGATTTCGGCGGGTACTATCATGTATATCGGATAACCTGACAAGCGCAGCATGGCAACAAAGAGAGGTACTGTTACAATCGTCAGTGAGATCGCCTTTCTTATCTGATGATCAAACAACTTATCAGGTTCACACGATAGCTCACTGTATAACTCATACTGCCTTGTGATATAACTCTCGGGAAGTACCTTTATCAGGAGAAGACGAAGCTTCCGTATCGTATTTCGAGGGATGGGCAGTAAGTATGTTGATTTTTCCGTACGCACAGCTGCTGCTTTCTTTGAATCTCCGATCAGTGAAAACAGAAAACCGCAGGAGATTACCGCGATGCAGAATGCGAGAAGCATTAGTGCGATTCCAAGGGGAGACTGCCGTGTATTATCCATATACCCGTTTGTAAATGATGAAAGTGTATATGTTATTCCAAACGGCATCAGGCACAGAATAAATGCTTCGGCATTTCTGCCTGCGTTATTTGCATCCACCTCGCTGCTCACCGACATCAGTTCCGACAGCATCTGGCAGCTGTTCCGCAGAATGGCGATGATGCCGTTCCCGACAACACGGGTAATGGAAAGTGCATGCATAATCGGCAGGAGCTCGATATAATCAAGACGATAACACATTTCCGTGAGGCTTTCTGATAACGGGACATGCGCAGACAGGGATTTCTCGAGCCTGACCAGTGCATGTGCCATCAGACTGCGCCGGCCAAAGGCCTTTTCCATAGTCGGACGCGCACAGACAAATGCTGTCTCAAGGGAGTATCCTCCTGAGACGGAAGTGCACAGGGATTGCAGCAGAACCTTGCTCTGGGATCGAAGGAGTGAATTCCTTTTGCCGTATAAAAGTCTGACAACAGCAAGGAACGGAAAAATTGAAAGTGCAGCGGACAGTACAATACGAAGGATCAGAAGAGGCAGAAAAGCATCAGACAGAAGAAATATTGCTGCGGCACAAAATGGATAGATCCATAAGTGCCGGAAAAGAAATGCGCGTCTGATCTTTGAGGAGGTTTCGGATTGTTTCCTCCTCAGTGAAGACCTGGTCAATAGTTGATTAGTCTGTCCGGGATACCTGTATTCTTTGCGGGACAAGTCCTTCACCTTCTTTGTACTGAAAAATCGGAATTATTGTAAAATTGTTGTTTTCCAGAGGTCCAACTTCTACGATTTCATCGATCAGCCGTTTTCCCTGTGCCGTGCGTATTATATGAACAACGATATCCACGCCCATTTCAATCTGTCGAATGACCGCATCAAAAGGCAGGGATGATCCGGCAAGTACCATGGTTGCCAATCGGGTAAGCATTTCCTCACATGTGTTCGCATGTCCTGTACACAGGGAACCGGGATGACCGGTATGGAGGGCATGAAGCATATCCGCCGCCTCGCTTCCGCGCACTTCGCCCACGATAATCCGGTTAGGACGCATGCGAAGTGCTGTCCGGATCAACTGGCCTATAGTAATTTCTCCCTGGCCGTCCGGTCCCGGAAGCCTGGCTTCCAGTCTTACCAGATTCTTGAGCCCCTGCAGTGACAGTTCCGCTGAGTCTTCAATTGTAACGACTCTTTCTTCCTGCGGGATAAAGGAGGAAAGGGTGTTCAGAAATGTCGTTTTGCCCGACCCTGTACCGCCGCACAGGAAAATTGTTTTCCTGTCCCTTACAGCTGTTGAAAGATATGCCGCAGCAGCTGCCGACAGAAACCCCTGAGAAATCATTGTCTCTATATCCGGCCTGACGCCGGTGAATTTGCGGATAGTAAAGATAGGGCCATCGGGTGCAACAGGGGGGAGAACGGCATTTGCCCGCGAACCGTCCGGAAGGCGAAGATCTGCGACAGGAGAAGATTCGTTTAACGGGCGGTTGGCGCGGGAGAAAAAATTAGTAATGATCCCTTCCAGGGCAGCCGCATCTTTGAATGTCAGACGGGATGGAAACAGGCGGCCTTCCTTTTCATAAAAAATATGGGAGGGACCATTGACCATGATCTCCGTGATGTCCGGATCATCCATCATCGGCTGGAGGATATCAAGGCGCCTCATGGAATTGAAGATACTCGCTGCAAGCCCCCTTTTATCTTCCAGTGTCATCTTCATGCTTCTGGTCTCCGTGCTTATTACATCGGCGATGATCTGCCGGAAAGCATTGTCATCAACATGCAGGTGTTCCTGAATCCGTGTAAGAATACTGAGGGAGAGTTTCTGCTTCAGGCTGTCCTGAAAATTGGAAGCCGTATCAGAAGATGATTCCGAAAGGCTGCCTGATTCTGAAGATTCCCGGAAGCGCGGCGGCTTTTTTGCTGATATCATAGGCCGGCCTTCCTGGACTCCGAGAAAAACTTCAGAAGATTTGGAGGAAGACTTGAGAATAGATCCGTAAGTTCCCATTCATACATTTTCCCGTTCGAAAAATCCTGTGGGGGCATAATGATATGAAGCTCATGGGAGAGGGAACAGATCTGCTTAAGGACTTGAAAGGGAAGGGACTCGATTACTACGATGACCGCCGTATTTTCTTCAGGTGAATCAGCTAATCTGCGCAGAAGGTGCAGTAATCGAATAAGAACATCCGGGCGGCAGGACAATATGTCATCCGCACGTAACGGGAGGCCGAAATGATAACAGCCGTCCTGACCAAGCTGGACATAGCTGAGTATTTCATCCGGGTCCATTTTGCAGTTTTCAAGCTGCAGCAGCAATTCCGAAATCCCCGAAGAAGTACATTCATGGTATTCCCTGGCACCGCTTTTCCTGCGGAAAGGATTTACCATACTGATTCCCGACATCAGATCAAGACGGATAATTCGAAGCCCTGATGAGAGCAGTGCTTTTGTGCATCCTGCCGCATATTTTTCGCGCTCGGAACGATCGGCAAACGAGATCAGAATACGCATATGCCCCTTGGGACGGCATAAAGCCTGATCGGCCGGCGGCATCCGGATACCGGCGTCTTTTGACAATTCTGAGGGAAAGGGAAAATCCTGCTTCACAGAAATGCCGGCTGATGCTTCCTGCACTCTTTTCGAAAGTTCTGAACCTGTCATCTTCCTTCTGCTGCCTGCGCCCTGCGCCTGCAGCGGAATCAGGCAGGCTGACCCGGATGGACCCGTGTGTCTGTGAAGGGTCTCCTGATCTGTGATAGTCTCGTCATACAGAATCACATCTTCGGTCAGAACAAGGGAGGGGTCCCGGCTCAGGTCTTCCGGAGAATACAGGGAAATGCGTGACCGGGGAATAAGATGCAGTAATCGCTGTGACATGCTGCGGGCAAAAACCGGATCCGGATCAATAATGGCAATATGTCCTTCCATATCGAATCGTGCTCCTTTCCTTTAAGTGAAGTCATTGTATGACATATGAAAAAGATGGAACCAGCCACTTTTCGACAATAAGTGACAATACAATACAGAAATCGACAAATGAGCAAATGATTGCACGCAGGCCTTCATCAAAATGGAAGGCAGACCCATTCCAGAGTAAAACAGATACTATCCATCAAAGTGCCCGGCAAAATCACTCTTGCACGTGTGCTGTACAAATGTTATGATCAAAAGACAATTTTATATTTGTTCATCTCTTATCAAGAGTGGCGGAGGGATCTGGCCCTACGAAGCCCAGCAACCGCGGTTATGCAGCGGTGCTAATTCCAGCAGGTGATATACCTGGAAGATGAGGCGCTAAGTTTGTTTTAATTGAGCCTTTCCTTTCAGGGGAAGGCTTTTTTTATCGGAAATCAGGCGGAATACGCCGGATAGAAATCAGGAGGACATAATAATGAGCATTAGAAAACAAGGAAAATGGTTATTTACATCGGAATCGGTAACAGAAGGCCACCCGGATAAAGTCTGTGACCAGATTTCCGACGCAGTACTTGATGCGATCCTGGAGCAGGATCCCCTGGCACGTGTCGCCTGTGAAACGGCCGTCACAACCGGTATGGTACTTGTTATGGGTGAAGTAACAACCTCAGCCTATGTCGATATTTCCAGCATTGTCAGGAATACAGTCCGGGAGATCGGATATGACGGCTCCGATTCCGGGTTTGACTATAAAACATGTGCGGTTCTGACAACGATCGATGAACAGTCGCCCGATATTGCGCAGGGTGTCAATAAATCGATGGAGGCAAGGGCAGGGACTGATTCCGATTCCCTTGACATCGGCGCCGGTGATCAGGGCATGATGTTCGGTTATGCCAACAATGATACGGAAGAACTGATGCCGCTTCCTATTTCCCTTGCACACCGGCTGACCCGCCGCCTTGCAGAAGTCAGAAAAAACGGCCAGGCACCCTTCCTTCGGCCGGACGGAAAAAGCCAGGTAACAATTGAGTATGAAGGAAATACACCTGTACGGATCGAGGCTGTTGTTGTTTCCACCCAGCACAGCCCGTATATTTCCGAAAAGGACCTTGCCGAGCAGGTCATCAAGCTTGTAATAGATCCCGTCCTGCCCAGCTACCTGCTTGACGAAAAGACGAAGATATTCATTAATCCTACAGGACGTTTTGTTGTCGGCGGTCCCCAGGGGGACAGCGGTCTGACAGGACGCAAGATTATTGTTGATACGTACGGCGGGTATGCCCGTCACGGCGGCGGTGCCTTCTCCGGAAAAGACCCGACGAAAGTGGACCGTTCCGCTGCCTATGCTGCGAGGTATATTGCCAAAAATATCGTTGCTGCAGGCATTGCAGAGGAATGCGAAATCCAGTTTGCGTATGCGATCGGTGTGGCTCATCCGGTCTCCGTGATGGTGGAGACGTATGGAACCGGTAAAATTTCGGACGAAATGATTACTGAACTTGTTTTGAAGCATTTTGATTTGCGCCCGGCGGCAATAATCCGTGACCTTGATCTGCGCCGGCCGATCTATAAAAAAACAGCGTCCTACGGTCACTTTGGAAGAGCTGATGAGAGCTTTCCATGGGAAAAGACGGATAGGGCTGCCATGCTGAAGGCAGATGCAGGAATCTGACTGACATCAGGCGGCACCCCGATAATTTGAAAGGTAATGAGTACCTGTGGAGAATGAGGCAGACGGGCCCGGAAGGTTCAGGACGGATAAATCAGGTCGGCAGGTTCAAATGAATCTGCCGGATCAGAGCCATTTATCGAACCGGAATGCGGCGGTTTCTTTGGAGGCATTCTGCGAAAATATCGTTTTCAGAAATGAAGAAAACGGCTATACTGTTGCGCTATTTTCGAAAAGACAGCTGAATTCCGCAAAAAACACCGGTGCAGAACCTGCAGCAGAACCGGGAACAAAGCAGGGTGCATCTGTTGCAGCCCCGGAACTGCGGGAGTTTACTGCCGTCGGGAACATGCCTTTTCTTGAAGCCGGCGATTTTGCAGTGCTTTCGGGGAAATGGGTCGTTCATAGTTCCTACGGTCAGCAGCTTCAGGTCGAGAATTATGCACAGGTTACACCTCACACTAGTGAGGATATCTATGAATATCTTTCATCCGGTTCTGTCTCCGGTGTTGGCCAGAAAACAGCTGCGAGGATTATAAGTTCATTTGGCGAGGATTCCATACGAATCATGAGGGAGGAGCCTGAAAAACTCTCGCGGGTCAAAGGGATCACCCTTGCTAAAGCCAGGCAGATATCTGCCCAGATGACGGAAAAGGGTGATTTTCAGGAATTATCACTTCTACTTACTCCCTTTGGTATCGGAACGGGGAGAATTCTGAGTATTTACAAACGTTTTGGTTCCAGCTCCCAGTTTGTTGTAAAAAACAACCCGTTCCGGCTTGCCGATGAAGTAAACGGAATCGGCTTTCATACGGCAGATTCGCTGGCCTCCCATTTTGGCTGTGATCCGAAGTCGCCGTACCGGATTGGAAGCGCTATTATGTACTGCATGACGCAGTCGGAAAACGAAGGGCACACATATCTGCCGCTTGATACACTGCTTGCCAGGGCACAGTCGCTTCTATCTGTAAAAACCCAATCAGGACCGGATGAACCGGTGCAGTCAGATGATATGCCTTCTGATGAACAATCCGGCATTCTGTCTGATTCCCGGCCGGATATACAGTCTGATGCGCTCGGAGTTTACGGGGAAGGCTACCGTCAGCTGCTGGCAGCCCGCAAGATAATCGCTTACCGGATGGATTCAAACGGGGAATTTGCACTTGTTCCGGCAGATCTTTCCTCTGATAGAGTCCGCGTCGCCATACCACGGACGCTTGAAGCAGAACTTGCATCTGCGAAAATCATCGCGCAGAAGGTACAAAGCGGAAGCGCTGCCTCAGACCTTCAGGAAACAGAGAAGAAGATGCTGCATTCTGCGGAACAGATGGGAATAGAGCTTGCTGAGGAACAAAAGAAAGCTGTAATGATGGCAGCTCTTTCATACATATCAATTATTACGGGCGGACCGGGAACAGGTAAAACAACAATTATTAGGGTTCTTACGGATTATTTCCAGGCAAACGAAATAAAAGTAGTCCTTTGTGCTCCGACCGGACGTGCTGCCAAACGGATGTCGGAAGCTTCCGGAATCCCTGCAAAAACAATCCACAGGCTGCTGGAAATGGACCGCAGCGCAGAATCGAACGGCTCGATTGTGTTTAAGCGCAACGAAGACAACCCCCTGGAAGCCGGAGCGATCATTGTTGATGAAACGAGTATGCTGGATTCGTATCTTTTCTATTGCCTTCTATGTGCCGTCGATCCGAAAACACAGATTATATTCGTCGGAGACAGTGACCAGCTCCCTTCTGTCGGGGCAGGCAATGTCCTTGCCGATATGATCCGTTCCGCTTCCATTCCGGTTGAAAGACTTACGCAGATTTTCCGGCAGGCTGCGCAGAGCCGGATTGTGCTGAACGCCCACAGAATTCTGAATGGGGATGCCATTCTCTTTGATCAGTCACTTGAGAGTGACTGTATGCTGATTCATATGGAGACGGCACCCGAGATTGCGCAGGCAGTCGCCAGGCTGTGCTCGCAAGTGCTTCCGAAAGTCTATGGTATTGATGTTTTACGTGATACAGCAGTCCTTAGTCCGTCGCGGAAAGGCCCGGCCGGTATCAATGCACTGAATCCGCTTCTGCAGTCAGCACTCGGCAATACCGGGGAACCGCACTGCAGTTCGCACGGGTTTTCTTTCCGCCTGCAGGATAAAGTGATGCAGACAAGGAATAACTATGATTTGTCATTTGTTAATCAGGATGGTACGCAGGGATCAGGTATATTTAACGGCGAACTTGGTTTGATAAGTGAAATCGACCTTGCAGCAGACTGCATTACCGTAGAGATGGATGACGGGCGGACGGTAATCTATGACCGGACAGCGATGGATGATCTTGAGCCGGCTTATGCTATGACTGTTCATAAAAGTCAGGGAAGCGAATATCCCGTTGTCATTCTTGCCATCGCACCCGGATCACCGATGCTCAACAACCGCAATCTCCTGTACACTGCAATTACGCGCGCCCGAAAAAGGCTGTTCATTGTAACCTCCAAACGGACACTCGAAAGAATGATCCATTGCCATGCACAGAACAACAGGATGACTTCCCTTTGTGAATTTCTTCGGATCTATACTTCCGGGGGCTTGTAAATTATGACTGCACTTTATAAAACGGCCGGCATGGTATCGCGCCTCACTGACATTTTATTCCCCCCGGTATGTATTTTCTGCGGCCGGATTCTTCTTAGAGAAATGGATGATGCCGCGGCCTTTTTTTCAGACAAGCTACAGATTTGCAGATACTGCCTTGTCGTTTTACCACTGCGGTTTCCAGGGGAGCGACGTATTTCCTGCCTCTCCAACCCGTATGAAGGAGATCCGGCGCCGGATCTGCAGGTACTTATCCCTTTTCGATACGAAGATCCGGTTGTTCGGGCTCTTCGTGCGGTCAAATTCCACGACGCCCCATATATCGGTAAATCGCTGTCATTTTTTATGAGTGAAGCCGTACTTGCACAGGATGCCCTTTTTGATGCGGTCATTCCTATACCGCTGTCAGCCAGACGAAGGAAAAAGCGCGGTTTTAATCAGGCGGAACTTCTGGCCGAGCCGTTGGCCGGAAGAATGGCGGTGCCGTATTTACCTTCCTTTCTGATACGGACGAAGCATACCAGGCAGCAAAGCCGGTTTTCAGACCCGATCAGGCGTTCGGCCAATATCAGCGGTGCTTTTTGTGTCCCTGATGAATGTGTGGTGGAGGGGCTGTCAATATTACTGGTCGATGATGTGCTGACGACTGGCAGCACACTGCATGAAGCAGCCATATTGCTATATAAAAAAGGCGCGCGGTATGTCGCAGGAATAGCCGCAGCATCCGGGCGGAAATAGACTGTATAGATTTGCACAATCATTTATAATATCTATTGAGTATAAAAATGCAATTACTGTTTTTAGCGATATGTTTGCCGACTGTACTATGAATCTTTGTTAATTGTGTTGAGAGAATGGACGGCTATTGGTATAATGTAGGTGCCTGGCATGTCCGAGACTCACATTTTTGAACCTCTATGACTTTAAAGGGAATCCGGTGTCGGTGCAGAGCGGATCACGCCTTAGTTGCTTTTCGGAGCATCTTGCGAGGACGATCCTAGACTGCCGCAGGGTACCCACCTGGCGAATGCTAGGTGTCAAAAAGTGGGAATCGGCATATCAGGTTTTTTGCGGAAATAATTCGAATAGGAAGTTGGCGGTTGAATGGGGCTACTTAGTGATGCGAAGCAAATAGCCAGACGGGATCCGGCAGCTCGGGGTGTACTCAGTGTTATGCTGCTTTATCCGGGTTTTCATGCGCTGATTTATCATCGCGTGAGCCATTTTTTTTACCGCCATAAGCTTTTTACCATCGCGAGATGGAACTCGCAGTGCGGGCGATTCTGGACCGGAATAGAGATTCATCCCGGAGCAAAGATAGGCTCCGGTCTTTTTATAGATCACGGCATGGGTATTGTTGTCGGGGAGACGGCTGTGATCGGTAACAACTGTACGATCTATCATGGAGTCACATTAGGCGGAACAGGCCACGGCAAGGGCAAACGTCATCCGACGATCGGGGACAATGTCCTGATCGGCGCGGGTGCGAAGCTTCTTGGACCTTTTAGCGTGGGTAATAATGTCATGGTCGGGGCGAATGCCGTAGTCTTGTCCGAGGTTCCGGACAGTGCTACTGTAGTCGGTGTTCCTGCCAAGACTGTACGTATTGACGGCAAACCGATCTCACACGCAGTTGACCTTGACCATGCAAATACTGCAGACCCGGTTGAACAGGAATTGTGCAGGCTTCTCCATAGGGTTCTGGTACTTGAAAGACAGCTGAATATCAAGCCGCAGAGCGAGCATCTGCTGGCAAGGTGTGAACCATCCCCGGATGAAGCTGTTGCTGCAACGCCAGAGGATACATTATCTGACGGGATCAGTAAAAAATAGAATTTAGGGTCTGCATCTGAAACTGCAGATTTGTGCTGGGAGGCAATATGAGAATATATAACACGATGACCCGGAGTAAAGAAGACTTCATTCCGATGGAGCCGGGTAAAGTTAAGATTTATGCCTGCGGTCCGACCGTATATAATTATTTCCATTTGGGGAACGCGCGTCCGTTTATTACGTTTGATACACTTCGCCGATATCTGGAATATATGGGATATAAAGTCGAGTTCTGCCAGAATTTTACGGATATCGATGATAAAATGATTGCCCGTGCAAATCAGGAGGGCATAACCGTCCGTGAACTTGCAGACCGGTATATTGCCGAGTATTATGTCGATGCTGATAAGCTTCATATACTTCGCCCCACCTACCAGCCTCGTGCTACCGAGACAATTGACGCCATCATTGATATGATTTCATCACTTATTGAAAAGGGTTATGCATATGAACTTGAAGACGGCGTCTATTATGATGTAGCCAAGTTTGAACGTTACGGGTGCCTGTCGCATTTCGACCTTGACGAGCTCCGCGAAAATGCAGGGGACCGTGCGGTGCAGAGTGAAGGCAAACAGAATTCCGTGGATTTTGCACTATGGAAGAAGAAAAAACCAGGCGAACCATCATGGGATTCTCCCTGGGGAGAGGGCCGTCCCGGATGGCACATTGAGTGCTCGGCGATGATCCGCAAATATTTGGGCGTTACAATTGATATTCACGGCGGCGGACAGGATCTGGTATTCCCGCATCACGAAAACGAGATAGCACAGAGCGAAGCGGCTAACGATGCTCCTTTTGTACATTACTGGATGCATAACGGTTTCATCAATATCGACAATGAAAAAATGAGCAAATCTGCCGGGAATTTCTTTACCGTCAGAGATATTGTAAAAGAATACAGTTATGATGTCATCCGCTTTTTCGTACTGACCGGACACTACCGCATGCCGATCAACTTTTCAGCAGAGCTTCTTCAATCTGCTAAAAACGGTCTGGAGAGAATCACAAACTCCGTCATGAATGTCCGATTTGTCGGTAATAATACAGAACGTATGGTACCGGAAACAGATAAGGAAGCTGCTGCCGTTTTATCACAGGCTATGGAGAATGCAAAACATGACTTCATTTCGTCCATGGATGACGACCTGAATACAGCGGACGCAGTCACGGCGATTTTCGAGCTTGTCCGGGCAGCCAATACGGCATGCATTCAGCCGGGCGTTCCTTCCGCACTGCTTCTTTCGTCCGCTGATCTGATCGTTGAGCTCTCCAATGTCCTTGGAATAGCGGCAGAAGCGGATATGCAGAAAGCATCCGATATTCCGGCAGAAGTTATGGATCTTGTTGAGAAAAGGACCGCTGCCAAACAAGCAAGGGACTTTGCAAAGTCAGATGAAATCAGGGACCGCATAACGGCACTTGGTTATCAGATCAAGGACACCGCACAAGGTCCGCAGGTCGGCAAAATATGATCATACCGATTATCAGCGGTGATATTCGCGAGGTGTCCACGTCCGTTCTTGCCTATATCGGCGATGCAGTTTTTGAGTTGTACGCTAGACTTCACGCAGCAGCCCGGACAAGTTCAAAATCCGGAACCCTGCATAAGAAAGTCATCACGTTTGTCCGCGCCCAGGCGCAGGCAAACGCAATTCGAGTTCTGACCCCTGAACTAACGGAAGATGAGACTATGATTTTCCGGCGTGCGAAGAACAGCAACCCGGGCAGCATGGCCAAGAATGCAAGCCCGGCAGATTACAAATATGCGACCGGGCTTGAGGCTGTGATCGGATATCTTTATCTTACTGATCAGCAGGAACGCCTCGACTATCTTCTGCAGCGCATTGTAATGACAGAGATGGCCATAGAAAAAGGAGAAATTGATGTACACGGATCCAAAGAATAAAAAGTTTTTTAAAGCATCCCCTGTATCTCCTGAAAAAGGCGGTTTACAGGACCGGCGGGAGTCAAGAGAGCCGCGGGAGTCAAGCGCGCCGCGTGAACCAAGAGAGTACCGTGCGCAGGCCGAACCGCAGGAACAAGTCGCTTCAGCCGACCGCCTCGAGGGCAAAAACCCGATTCTGGAAGCGCTGCGTGCAGGACGTACCATGAATAAGCTCTGGGTTGCTAAGCTCGACGGCGGGCGTATTGATACGACGGTCGCAAGAATCCTGTCCATGGCTAAGGACCGCAATGTACTGATACTGGAGGTTCCCCGCATCACGCTGGACCAGATGTCGGAAACACATAACCACCAGGGAGTTATCGCCCAGGTTGCCAGCCATGATTACGAAGAACTTGATCAGATAATCCTTCGTGCCAGGGAAAAGGGTGAAGCGCCGTTTCTTGTGATGCTGGATGAATTGAAGGATGCATATAATCTAGGGTCCATTCTTCGTATTGCAGATGCTGCAGGCGTTCACGGAGTCATCATTCCCAAACACCGTTCGATCGGACTGGATTCGCTGGTTGCCAAGGCTTCAGCCGGTGCCATAGAATATGTTCCGGTTGCCCGCGTCACGAATCTTTCCCAGACAATCAGTTCCCTTAAAGAAGATGGTTTCTGGGTAGCGGGAACAGATGCGCAGGGAACAATCGCCTACAATAAGGCCGACCTGAAGGGCCCGCTGCTTATTGTCATCGGCAGCGAAGGCGAAGGGATGAATAAGAATATCCGGGAGAAATGCGATTTTCTCCTTTCCATACCTATGTCAGGTAATGTTAACAGCTTAAATGCAGCGGTTGCTGCCGGAATAGTAGTTTTTGAAGCGCAGCGGCAGCGGACGGCTGCAGAATCGTAACATGCGGAGGAGTATGCATGAATTGTCTGAAGAACTTCAGACCTCAAATGCGTTATCATAAAAGAAGCAAGGCTTCCTTTTCCTTTTTGCGTGTCCGGATACTGATATGCCTTTGCCTGCTTCTGAGTGTCCTTTTGTCTGCATCCTCATGCGTGCTTCCCTGGAATTATATGGGGGCAGCTGGCACAGACGCATCCGTGATTGCGGAGAGGGACAGTAACCTTGACCGGCAATCACTTGTACAGGAGCTGGCAACATGCATTTCCGATGTTACCCAGATCGACTATGTCTATCATTCCATTCCTGCCGCCCAACTCGACGGCATCTCCTATGCCGATTTTTACGCCTACATTCTCGCGCTGACACGCCTGAATATCGGAACAGGCCCGATTACATCCTTCCGGTTTGTACCGCAGAAAGAAAGTCAGTCCATAACTGATTCAATCGCAGCCAACGCAGCAGATTACAAGTCTCTTCTGCAGGCAACGATACCTGTGGAAATATTCTACGGCAACGAACAGACAGGCGGTTCACCTGTATATATTTACATTCAGGAGGATGTCAACGGTACAGCATACCTGTCCAATATCTGGGTCAAAGAGTGTCTTAATATCTTTGATTTTGCCGGTTTGTATTTTGGCGCTTTAGAAAAAGAGAATTCGGAAGCGGTAGCTTCCCTGATCAAAGGAAGCCATGTTCCGAAAGACGGGGAATTCTCCCCGGCAGTCATTAACTACATGGCCGGAGAGCTTACATCGTATTATCGCGTAAGAGTTAAGTCGACATTTACGGAATACCGTCTGGAAAGCCTGGACATTTCTCAGTTAACCTATTTGCAGCCGGAGGTTCTCGATGACATTTCTGTGAATTATCAGACACGGACCGTTCGTTTTGTACGTAACAGCCAGAATCATGTATCGATAAAAGACAGCGTCAATAAATCGCTTGCCTCCAAAGAATTGTTCCTCTATATGAACGGGGAAAAAACAATCCGGATCGGTTACCCGGCTGATTCGAAAACATTCAAGGATTTATTAGGTGAACCGGTTGGAGCGACTTATGGAATGCAGTTCTCCCCGAATGCAAGCCAGGGGATTAACCAGCAGATTATTGATTTAACGTATGCATCGGTTTCTGTGACCATTCAAGGGTCATTTTATGATGACGGTTCATGGGATGGACAAATTACCCGGATCCGGCTGCTGACACCCGATCAGGGCGCTTTCATGGGAACGACAATTTTTGTCGGAATGACGCGCGATGCTCTGTTGATGCTGTATCCATTTGCTGACCAGACAGATTATACCCTTACAGTGACGCAGGATGATCAGGACTTTAAGATGGCGTTTACATTTGCGGATGATCAGAACAGGACGGTTACCGGCGTCCAGCTTGATCTTGCCGGTTGATAACTGTCCGGAGTCAGGATTCGAGAATCCTGTTTCGGAGAGCACTGATTTCGGATTCCGAAAAACCGATCGAACTTAAATATACGGATGCCTGACCCTGATAGTTCTGGTCAAGGAAATCCAGTAAAAGCTCCATATTCTGGGCGTCCGATTTCAGGATGTGATGAGTCTGCGGCGGCATCAGCGCGATCTTCGGATCGACAAGCGACCGTATAAAGCCATACGTCACGGAATAGTTGATGACGATATCCTGACGGCTGACGCCGACAAGGGAAAGAAGAAGGGCTGCTATGATTCCTGTCCTGTCCTTACCGTGTGTGCAGTGAAACAGGATGGCGCCTTCCGGAGCTTCAATAATCAGTCTGAAAACATCTGCAAGCTGTTCTTTTCGTGTCCTCAGAAGAAAGATATATAACTCACCGAGAGTATGGCTTAGGGCAACCTGAACGGTCGCATCATCCTCGCCTTCCGGGTCCGAATCAAAAAGGGAAATATTCCTGTAGATAATACCCGGATGATTCATAAAGGGAGTACCGCGCCGTTCTATCTCTTCTGCGGAACGCAGATCAATCACCGTTCGTATTGGATAGGCCAGAAGGGCCGCCAGATCCTCGTCACTAAGTAGAGAGGGTTCATCGGAACGGACAAAACGCCGGAATGCAGTCCTTTTGCCGAAAGCTGTCTGCAGTCCGCCCAGATCCCTTGCATTATAAAGGGTAGGAAGAAGGAGCCGATTTGCTTCATAGTCCATTATCATTTATTGCCTTCTCCTTCGTATATCTGATGTAAAGATACCACAAAAGCCGCTGCTCTTCAAAGCCGATTGAAGAACCTTCGCCATCTTGGCAAAAAATCATTGACAAAAAACCCCCGCTGTCATAAAATAACACGTGCTGCAAGAAGTTGAACTTCTTAAGCGACATGCGCCCGTAGCTCAACTGGATAGAGCGTCTGACTACGGATCAGAAGGTTGTGGATTCGATTTCTGTCGGGCGCACCACAAAGAAAGCACTATAGACTGTAAGGTCTCCGGTGCTTTTTTGATGCCACTATTTTCCGACGATTAACCCTGTTTGTGGTTCATTTGTGGTTTGCTACTTGGATTTAATATATTTTCTAATATATCCGCAGCGACTGCATCAGCAGACTGAATAGCATGAGAATAAATATTTGATGTTGTACTTGTTTGTGTATGTCCTAAGCGACTGGATACCGTTCTAAGGTTTACACCCGAGGTAATTTGCAATGTAGCGTTAGTATGACGAAGTCCATGAGTTGGAGGTGCTGCAGGCGCGGAGACATATACGAATGGCATTGTTGCAAACTATGGCTGGATCAGAAGCGGAATGCTGAAAGAAGTCGAAGATGAACCGAGACAAGTAATAGATATATGTCATAAATACGGAAC